>Ga0315297_10000616_pt1 | contig 20855 bp, 20 predicted proteins | sample YL17G15_0_MG_FD_203628 | JGI IMG/M metagenome (GOLD analysis project Ga0315297, IMG submission 203628) | Sediment microbial communities from Yellowstone Lake, YNP, Wyoming, USA - YL17G15_0 | ecosystem: Environmental > Aquatic > Freshwater > Lake > Sediment | place: USA: Wyoming | collected... | reverse complement strand
CTCCGCTCCGGGAATAACCTTCCCGGAGCGATCGGTCAGGGTGGCAATCACCCGGCCCCTGACCTTACCCCCGGATCCAACCCGGCCCAGTAGTTTTTTGTTCGGGGAGGGCAGAGAATCCACCAGCTCCGAACGGTTTTCTTCCTCGGCGATGGTATAAGAGGTGCTGTGGTCTACGGCGATATATTCCCCTTCCCGGGGAACATTATCCCCGATATTAAGCCCCCGGATTCCCAACAGAAGATGAAAAGGATCAACGAAGGCTTTGGAATGCTGGGCGTCGGTGAAAACCCATCCGATCTGAGGCAGATAAACCTCCAGCCAGGCATGAAAACCTCCCCCTGAGGTTTTCGCCCCCCAGTAATCCTTGGAAATTCCCCAGTCATACCCGGGGGGAAGATACCCGGAGACATAGCGGGCCGGGAAACCGGAGGCCCGGAGCAAGGTCAGGCTCAAATTCGTGAATCCCACGCAGGAGCCTTTTTTGTTATTTAATACCGAGATGGCGTCCTGGGGCGTGTTGATTTCGTATTCCAGGGTATCCATGACCCAATCGATGATCCGGTTGTAGGCGGCCACGGCGTTCGGGCTCCCCTGGGTGATTTTTTGCGCCAGCTCGATCATCCGGGTATTGCCGGCGGGAACATCCTCCTCGGCTCCGAGATACCGGTGGAGATCGGGAGATAAAGAGCCGGGATCGATGGGGAAAGGCCCCGAAGGGGGCAAGGGATCCATTTTAATGTCCACCCTGACTTTTTTACTGACCCGGTCCTGGGATACTATCTTCTGCGAGTAGCTCTGGTTGGAATATTCCGGGATGTTCTTCAACCCCCGGGGATTGATGATGTCATAGGTTACGGAATGACTGCCGGAAAGAAGTATGGTTTCCGCCCCGGCCCGGTTCCAGGACGGGAAGAAAAGTAACCCCGATAATATCAGAAGCCATTTTTTCATTTCTCTTCCTTAATCTTTAATGTCTCCCTCGACCAAAAGAACCAGGATGGGGTAAAATTTGCTGTCCGACAATATTTTTATTACCCCCTGAAAACTCCCGCGATAATCGCTCGGGGCAATCCAGGCCTTTATCCTGGTTTCATAACCCGATACCGAATCCACCCCCACCCTCAGGAAAGGAATATCCGTCTCGGCAAACCTGACCCGGGCTCCGGACCTGATCATGTCCTTAACCCGGATATATCTCACCAGGTCTTTCGGGGAGGCGGTCTGGATATGGATGGTCTCAAAATCGATATTCTTCGGTTCCACCTGGATAGTCGGGAGCACCTCGGCTTTGAGACTCAGGGCTGTCACCGGATGCCCCGGATCGTTGGTATAGACCTCGATCTCCTTGGAAACATTTCCGAGAAATCCGTGGGAATCAAAAGTTACCTTGATCGTCCCGCTTCCCCCGGGGGGGATTTCCTTCTGGGAAGGCATGGCGTTGGTGCATCCGCACGAGGTTTTAATTTCATCAACAACCAAGGTCTCATCGCCTTTATTTGTGAATTCAAAATTGTATTTGGCCCGCCCCCCGGAAGGTAATTTTTCCAGAAAAGCGGTTTTTTGGGGGAAGAAAATCCGGGGGCCGGTTTTTTCCCCCGGGATGGCCGGCTGAAGATAAATCCCGGTCAGAATCAGCATGGCGATGGCCGCTACCTTTAAATATTGCATGGCAATTTCGGCAGGTTCATACCGGAATTTAAAACGTCACTTTATACGCAACCGTAACGCGGCATTCCCTTAATATGCTCGGGTCCTGCAGGGCCGATTTCAGCTTGTTCAAGCTGAGATCCTTAACCATGATATCAATCCCGCCCCGATGCCCCACCGGCACCGTACCCCGGGTAACCAGGGGAAGGACCCCCACCCTTTTCAGATCGTCCTTGACCGCCGCCTGGACCGAGGAGGCATACCCGACCAGGCCCATGCTGGCGGCGACCTGCTGATTCTCCGAATTGGGACCGAGGATCAGTTTCCCGTCCTGATCGTAAATCCGGGGGAAAACCCCCGGCTTGATCTCGGTATCACTGACATCGATCACCAAACCGGAATTCGGGGCGATCGCGGCCTGGGCCCGGGTTCCGCCGAACCAGGCAACCAGAGTACTGACCATTCTCCCCGGGTGGGACCAGGAAGAAATCCGGGAAAAGAAGTTTTCCCGCCGGCTGCTCTGGGGAGGCAGGATCTCCCCCAGGAGCGCCTTGGCAAAATCGCCCCAGAGGGGAGCGCCGACGGTCACTTTCACCGACCCGGAGGGATCTTCCTCCACCTTGACCGTACTCGCTCCCCGGACCAGGCCGTTGACCGTGGCCTTGATCCGGTCGCTTTTCAAAACGAAGTTCTCCACGGTGGTCTCGGATTCCACCCGGACGCCTTTCACGATCTCGAGGAGATTTCTTTGCGCGATCACCGTGGCCGCCCTCTCCGCCTGAACCCGGGCCAGCGCCCGGCTGGTTTCTTTGGCGTTTAAGGCCGCCTCGCCCCGGGCGTAAATCATCCCCTGGGTCCAATCAATCCAGCCTTCCCCGACCGGTTCCTTGAGCGTGGATTGATCTTCCGCCCCGATCCGGGCCAGGCCCAGGATCCCGACCAGAACCAGACTGAAAAACAGAAGCGCGAGCCCCTTCAGCTTTTTTGTTGCTTTCATTTTTTTACTCCACGGCAATAACCACCCTGCCTTTAGCCAGGATGGACCCGGCGTCGGACAGGCCGATCAGGTTGGCATCGTCATTGGAGATGACAATGCGGTTACCTTCGTTAACCTGCCGGGCGGCGATCAACAGCGGCTTTTCTCCGATGCGGATGTTGGCCCGGGCAGGCTTGATGGTTTTTGTCCATCCGACCAGACCGGTTTGGCACACATACTTGTCATCCGCGATCCCCATTCCATAAACCCTTTTGCCGTCTTCCGAGACCAGCTCGGGAGCCAGGCAGGGCAGGAGCTTGATTTTCCGGGCATCAACCAGAAGACCGCTAAAAGGCCCTTCCTGTTTGACCTTGTCCTTTAACCCTTGGTTCACGTTTTCCGCCAGGGTGAATTGGGGGGTTCCGCCGGTTTCCGCCTTGACCATCGGAGCGATCAGGTCTTTCATTCCCTCCCGGGTCATTGAGGTTGCTACCGATACCTGCACCAAGCTTTGCTCGGTTCCGGGAACCGCCTCCACCACCTCTTTTTTCGATTCGGGGATGGTATTCTGAGAGATCAGTTTATCCACCTGCTCGGAAAGCTTGGGATCCTTCTTCTGGATAACCTCCGCGATGCTTTCCTTGTTGGTGGGTTTCAGGTCCAGCACCTGATCGTTCACCTTGAGGAGCGCGATGCGGTAAGCCTTGGCCTTGGCCTGTTCAATATCCTCGCCTTTTTTCACCAGGACCGCGGCTGAAGCCCGCAATTCCCCGGATTCGAAATCGGTGGTGGTCCGGAAATTAGCCCCGTACTTTCTCCAGGCCAGGACGTCGGAAGCCTGTTTTTCCTTCCAGACCTTGATGATCGCGGTCTCTTCATCCTTCCAGAGACGGATTATTTTCTCCTGCTCTTCGCGGTATTCCTGGACGGCCCTTTCTTTCTCGGCCTTCCAGTTCTCAACAATCCGGCGGCGCTCGGCATCCCAGTCCGCGACCGCTTTCCGGTCCTGGGCCCGGTATTCCTCGACCGCCTTCTTCTGGTTTTCCTGCCAGGCTTTAACTTCATCCCCGGTGCGGGCCGACTTTATTCCCCCGGAGAGCAGCAGCAAAGCCAAAACCGCCCCGATCCATAATTTCTTCCTCAGATTAAAACGTGGCTTCATCCTTTACCCCCCCTTTTTTCGTTTCCGTTTTTCCTCGAAAAGACGCTGAAAATTTCTCACCGTCCCGGTTACATCTTTGGCTCCGGCAATGGCGGAGATCATGGCCGCCCCCGCCGCTCCGGCCTTGATTACTTCCGGCAAATTGCCCGCGGCGATGCCCCCGATGGCGATCACCGGGATGGATACCGCTTCCACCACCTGTTTCAGCTCGGAAAGCGCCCGCGGAGAAACCCTGGCCCCGGTTTTCGAGGTGGTCGGGAAAACCGGTCCATAGGCCACGTAGTCGGCTCCCGCCCGGGCCGCCCTCTCGGCTTCCGGAACCGATCCGACCGAGATTCCGATGATCATCCCCGGGGAGCATAACTTTTGGGCCACCTTTAAGGGCAGATCATCCTGCCCGAGATGAACCCCATCCGCCGGCAAGGCCAGGGCGATATCAATTCTATCATTTATTATCAGATTTACCCCGGTTTCCCTGGTGATTTTTCTCACCAGCCGGGCCCGGGCGAAAAATTCCCGGTCGGTATGATTTTTGCTTCGGATCTGGATCTGGGGGGGTCGGGCGGCCAGGATCAGCCGGGTGAATTCCTCTTCGGAACATCCGGGTTTGACCCCGGAATCAACGATGGGATAAATTCCCCAAATCAAAATATTACCCCGGACCGGTATCTAAAGAATGGGCCTCCGTCTAGGAAATGTTTCCCTCGGTTTTTCTGGCCTTCTTCCTTCCGCGTTTTCCTCTCCCTTGGATATTAAGTTCCTTGAGCCGACGGGCCAGGGTGTTGCGGTTGATTCCCAGGAGCCGGGCGGCTTCCACCTGGTTTCCCTGGCAATGCTGGAAAACCAGCTCCAGCAGTAGCCGTTCCACCATCTCCATGACGATTTTATAGAGCTGGTCGCCTCCTTGTTTCCCGATTCCCCTCAGGAGGCGTTCCAGATGATCACGCACCATGGCCTCGAAACTTTGCGAGACCGGTTTGGTCGCACCTTTCTTGGAATCTGAGTCGGGATTCTCCGCTGGCTTGATCATAGCGGATGATAATAGCATAATAACATTAGGGATCAAGAGTTAGGTAAAAAATGCAGTCGAACTCAATCTGGAGGTTTATATTTTCCTGGGGTTAAAAGCATTGAAAAAGATCGCCGCCCTCGTGATTTTCGCCGGGCTGGGCCCGGGATTATTCGGCGGCGGGTGTGCCTCTCTTTCCCCACCGGATTCTTCCCCCTTCCGGGAACCCTCTCCGATCAATACCGTTTCTTCCGATCATTCGCCGGCGGCGAAGACCGATCTCCTGATCACCGCGGTTGAATCCGTCGCCAGTCTTCCCGAATTCACCGCCTCCGGTTCGGAGGCTGATCCGCCCTGTCTTTTTCAGGAAACCGCCCCGCTCCAGATTGTCATCAACCCCAAGGTCAATCAATTTATCGAATTTTTCCAGAACAAGCAACGGGATCATTTTACCCTCTGGCTGGAGCGTTCCCGGCGTTACCTGCCGATCATGGAACAGATTTTTCTCAACGAGGGACTCCCGCCGGAACTGGCTCACCTGGCCCTGATCGAAAGCGGTTTCAACCCCAACGCCCGCTCCCGGGCCCGCGCCGTGGGTCCCTGGCAATTCATCCGCTATACCGGGAAAAAATACGGCCTCCGGATTAACGACTGGGTGGATGAACGGCGGGACCCGATCAAGTCTACCTACGCTGCGGCCCGCTATTTAAAAGATTTATATTCCCTCTTCGGCTGCTGGTACCTGGCCGCCGCCGGGTATAATGCCGGGGAGGGAAAAATTTCCCGGGCCATTCGTAAATCCAAAGTCAGGGATTTCTGGGAACTGGTGAGTTTCCCGTACATCAAGCGGGAAACCAAAGATTATGTGCCCAAGTTCATGGCGGCAATTTTGATTTCCCATGAACCGGAAGACTACGGCTTTATGGAGATTCAATATCTCCCGACCCTTGATTTCGACCTGGTTTCCACCAATTCTTCGGTTGACCTCGCCCAGGTGTCCGATTTCCTCAATCTTCCCCTGCAGGATCTGATGGCCTTGAACCCGGAACTTCTTTACCCCTTTACTCCTCCCAATTATCCCAATTACCAGCTCAAGGTCCCGGCGGGGACAGGAGCCAGCGTGAAGGAATACATCGCCGCGCTTCCCCGGGAAGCCAGGGTATCATTTCTTCAACACCGGGTCCGCCCCCGGGAAACCCTTTCCGCCATCGCCAAGAAATATCGGGTCAAGGTCAGCGCCATAATGAATCTGAACGGTATCTCCTCATCCCACCGGCTCAAACCCGGGGAAATTCTTCTGATCCCCCTCCCCCCCTGGAACCCCCGGGTGGCCCAAAGCAAATAGCCTCGATTCCGGGCATGAGCCATCCCAAGAAACCCCGGATTACCTACGAACAGGCCCTCGCGCGCCTGGAAGAAATCACCCGCCTCCTCGAAGGCCGAAGCTTGAGTCTGGAGGAATCCCTGAAAATTTTCGAGTCCGGTGTCAGCCTTTGCCGGTTTTGCCTGAAAAAGCTGGAGCAGGCCGAAAGCCGCGTCGAGATCATCCTGAAAACCCCCGAGGGAGAAACCCTCACGGATAAGGAGGGCCGGCCCCGGACCGAAACCCCGGGGGACACGGACGAATTTGATTCCTCCTCTTCCTCCGAAGAGGAAAATGAGCGCTCCTAAATCCCCCCCCAACCTCGAACTGGATTTTTCCCGTCCGGCCTCAACCCGGGCGAAAAAACCGGCTTCCCGCTCCCGGCGCCCGGCGGAAAGCCCGCGCCAGTCCCCGGACCTGGTCATCCACATCGACGGAGCTTCCCGGGGCAACCCCGGACCTGCCGGAATCGGGGTCGTGATCAAAAATGAATCCGGTTCGGCGCTCTGGGAATCGGGTCAGTCCATCGGAACGGCCACCAATAATGTCGCGGAATACCAGGCCCTGATCACCGCGCTGAAATCCGCCCTCGCTTTAACCTCGGGCCGGGTGCTGGTTTATTCCGATTCTGAGCTCCTGGTCCGCCAGGTCCGGGGTGAATATCGGATCAAGAACCCCGGTCTTCGCCAGCTTTTCCGGGAGGTGGAAATCCTGGCTTCCCAATTCCAGAGCTTCAAGATTTCCCACATTCCCCGGGAAGAAAACCGGGAAGCCGACCGCCTGGCCAGCCAGGCAACCCTACTCTGAATCGGCAATATTTTTGATTTTTATTCATCGATATACTTCCAGATTAAACCAGGGGGGTCTGGTGTCCAGGAGCGTGATTTCGTCCGGAAGCTCGATTATTGCCCGGCGGCGATATTTTCCTGGCGACAGGCCGGAACCCTCAAGGTAAACCTTGATCTCTTCCGGTTTAAGCTCGGAAAGAATCAGTTCCGGCCCCAGGACGAAAAGATCGATCCCCGCCGGACGGATCTGGTATTTGGCCTGAAGAAGTCCGACCACCTTGATCGGAACCGCCTTAAACCAGCGCTTGTCCAGGGTCTTCACGATCTCCACCTGGACTTCAACTTTTTTCGGTTCCGCCCTGGTAATATGAACCCCTCCGATCATCAGGGGCACCACCACCCGGAAGGACTCGTTCCGGTCCTTTAAAGACACCGGCTCGGTTTCCACGGAATCAATCCGGTTCAGTTCCTGGGCCGCGCCGGTTAGGCCCACCCGCGCGGGGGAAACGTTGATCTGGGAGATCTTATACCCCCGGGCGCAATCACCCTCGGTCTTGGTCCGGACCAATAATTCCCTGGTAACCACGGGGGAAAACTCAAAACTAACCTCGGACGGATTAATCCGGCTCACCCGGAGCCCGCGGGAGAGAACTATCTGCTCGGGAAAAATATGATAGGAAGAGCGGCCCGCCTTCGCCGCCGAAAGGTCGAGGGAAAGGTTGACCCGGGTCGGGTCCAGGCTCGAAAGGAAGGTCCGGGGTCCCTGCACCCGGACCTCCAGGTGGGTAGCCGGGTTATTTACGATTACCAGCGATTCCGGGAGATTTTCAAACCGTACCGGCACTTCCAGCCCGATCTCGGACGATCTCCGCCCGATCACGAAAAACCAGAGGAAGACAGCCAGTAATAGCGAAATGATTTTGAGAGAAAGTTTGCCGAGAAGCTTTTGCTTGAAGGCCAAATCCGGACAATCCGACTGATTAATAATTCTTGACGCTTAAATACCCCTGGACCGCCTCTAACAGCTTCTGGTGCTCGATCGGTTTGGTGAAATAGGAATCACAGCCCGACCGGGCACAGCGATCCCGGGTCTCTTCATCCCCGCGAGAGGTTACTATGATCACCGAAATATCCTTGAGCGCCGGGTTGCTTTTAATAAACTTGCAAACCACATCCCCGTTCATCTCCGGCATGATGATATCCAGAAGCACTACGCGGGGACGCTCCTCCTGTACCCGTTTAAGGGCCTCGATCCCATTCCGGGCCTTGATTACCTCGCAGCCGGTCCGCTTGAGCAGAATCTCCTCCAGTTTCAAAAACATATCCGCATCGTCAACGATCAATATTTTTTCGGAGCTCTTCCGGGGCTTGGAACCGCCCGGCCGCTCCGGCTGGAGCAGTCGATCTTTAAGATCCACTATTTTACCTCCTGATCGGCACCCCGCGGGGAAACCGGCGCCGACTTATTGCCGGGATACGCGTTTTTCGCGATAAATTTGCGAATATACTCCTCGCTTCCCAGATCAAATTTCAGAAACTTGATCCCCATCCCGGCGGGTTCCTTTTCGGAATCTCCGGCCCGGGCCACCCGGACCACCCGGACCACTTCGCCCAGACCTTTGACTTTCCGGGGAATCTCCGGGAGACTGAACTCGATTAGAACCTTGGTTCCGAACTCGGCCGGTTCCGGAGTTCGGATGAAAATTCCTCCCGCGCTGATATTGTTGGAATAATCCACGAGGAATTCCTTGGCGCTCGAGTACTTGACACTCAAGTGCATCGGAATCCGCGGATGGATTCTCCGTTCACCTAAAATTTCCCTTTTCATTTCCCTGGTTTTGCAAACCATGCGTATATATATTATCTCTTTTCGGATACAGTTTAAAGTATAAAAATTTCCCCCCCTCCCCTCAGCCCCCCTTTTCCCCTACTTGATCTGAAACGGGTTCGGAATGAAAGTCAGCAGAAAGATAAACATCGTGGCCCAGCCGAGAATCCTTCGCCCGGCTGAAAGTTCCACCCGCGCCTCCTCCACCGGAGGATGATGGGGGCCGATGAATCCGAGGAATATCGCCCAGACCAGCCAGAGCCCGGACCCGAATATCTTCATCATCCCTAGAATTCCCATGACAAAAAGGACCGGGAGCAAAATCATCCCGATCATCCGGTGCATCCTGCGTCCCAAGAGCGCATAAATAATATGACCGCCGTCAAGCTGGCCGTAAGGAATTAGATTTAGCGTGGTCACAAACAGGCCGATCCACCCGGCGAAGCCAATCGGATGGATTAGAATTTCCTGGCCGCCGGGAAGATCGCCCATGAAAATTTTTTCCAGTCCGGCAAATAGCAGGGAATTGCCTAGGGCGACACCCTCGGCCGATTCGACGGGAACCGCCTGGGAAAATTGAAACCCGATAATCACCGCCGCGATGGAAACCACGAAGCCCGCCAGCGGACCCGCGGTGCCGATATCCACCAGGGCCCGGCGGTCCCGGATCGGGGAGCGCATCCGGATAATCGCTCCAAAGGTCCCGATCATGGAAGGAGCGGGAAGAAAGTAAGGCAGGCTGGCGTCCACCCGGTGATAACGGGAAAAGAGATAATGGCCAAGCTCGTGCGTCAGCAAAATCAGCATCAAGGTGATCGCAAAGGGAGCCCCGGCGGAAAATATCCGTCCGGGTTCCTGAAAAGGATCGATCCCGGCCAGTCCCGTCCCCGCGAACAGGGTCGAGGCAAAAGTCAGGAGCAAAAGCGCAAGGTTAAGAAGATAACCCCGCGGGCGGGAGGATGGATTGTTTCCCTTTTCACCTGGCGGGGAGGATTCCGGCTTCTCGCGCTCCGGAAGCCGAAGAGGAAATTCTTCCCCGGTTTCTTTCCCGTCGAATCTGTTCGGCATTTAATTGGTTCGGCTGAAGCGGAAAGAGGCCATTTCCCAATCAACCTGTTTCCGCAGATCTTCCAGGCTGCGGTAATCCTGGATGTAAGTCGAGGTCAGAAGCTCCTTGATTTTTTTCATCGGGGGGTTGTCCTGCGACAGCAGGAACTTCAACTCGCGAAAGATCCGGTTTTTTTTGGTTACATAGGAATCAATCATGGATACGGCGGACTCATCCACACGGTTGAATTTTATCCCCATCCCCAGGTGGGGATAGCGTTTGTTCGCGCTGGGTTTGGAGATCACCCAGACGACGGTTCCATCGGCGTGGATTAACTGCTTTTCCCCGGGCATCTTGAATTTCATCCAGATTTCGCTTCCTATCGACAGGAGATCCCCGGTCTGGATGAAAATCCCTCCCCCGCCGATCACGGAGGTGACGCCCTTGTGTTTATTTTCGCCTTCCTCCTCGGAAATCTTTTTCTGGGCTTTGCGCTGATCGGCTCGCACCTGGAGACCAAAATCGATGGGGACCTTCAGGGTCGCCCGCTGAAAATTCCGGAGGTCCTTGGTCAGATGGCGATGAGAGCCCGGCATGTTTTCAATCCTCTCGAGATATTTTCCGCCCCGGCTTACCCCGATTGGGACGACCCGGACCCGGCTTTGGCCGGCCCGGCATTAATCTTTTCGCGCAGTTCTTTCCCCACTTTGAAAAAAGGAATTTTTCGGGGAGAAACCTGGATGGAAACGCCGGTTTTTGGATTTCTCCCCTGGTAGGAGGTGTAATGCCGGTTGGCGAAACTGCCAAACCCGCGCAATTCAATCCGTTCCCCGTTCAAGATAGCTTCGCGCATGGCCCCGAAAATAGATTCCACCAGTAAGGCCGCTTCCCGATGCGGAACCTTGGATTTTTCCGCCACCCTGACAATCAATTCGGACTTGATCATGCCTGATCCCTCCTTCTAAACTGCACGAGGAACGCTTTTCCCCGCTGGCCCTATCTCCGGAAGACCGTTAAACGCCCCTGGCAGGAATCGAACCTGCGGCCCAAGGATTAGGAATCCTTTGCTCTCTCCACTGAGCTACAGGGGCCTTAAGCCCATGTAAAATTTTACTATTAAATTAATATGTTAGCTCAGTTCGGTCAAGCCCCGGTTTTACCGGAATTTTTCAACTTGACTGGCTTCGGCTAATCAATTAAATTCTTTTTAAAGAAAAGGGGGAATACGTTCCGGGTTCTTTTCCGGCACGCAAGGAGTTGCGATGGCGAAAAAAATTCTACTGATGGATGATAGTGAAATCACCCTGGAGATCCTCAAGGATGGCCTGGAACAAAAAGGTTTTGAAGTTTATACCACCACTAACCTGGTGGAATTTGATCAAGCCATTATCAAGGTTAAACCCGACCTCATTATCACCGACATTATGATGCCGGAAATCAAGGGCGACCACATCTGCGAGGTCCTGAAACGAGACCACCACACTACCAGTACCCCGATTATTCTTTTTTCCAGTATTGAGGAGGAAGACCTGAAAGTCCTCTGCAAGAAATCCGGCGCGGACGGTTACATCTCGAAGAAAAGCGAGCCCGACGAAATCGTGGAAAAAATCAAGGAATTCGTCGACGGGATCGCCTGGTAGACCCCGGGCACCGCGATTCGGCCCCGAACAAACACCCGCCTATTCGCTCAGCAGACTGAGATATTTTTGGAAACAGATGCTGGAGTTTTTCTGGTCTCCCAGCTTCTGGTATAGAATCCCGAGAATCCGGAAAGCCTCCGGGTTCCTCGGGTTTAATTCAACCGCCGCCTGCAAGGCTTTGACGGCTTCGGCCACCTGACCGGCCTCGTGGAGGACCATCCCCAGATTAAACTGGGCCTCCGGGCTCTGGGGATTCAGGCCCACCGCCAGGTTGAACTCGGCGACAGCTCCTTTCTTGTCCCCTTTCAGATACAAAGCCTTGCCCCTGATCACGTGAATCCTGGATTCCTCCGGGTCGATTTTTTTCACCGGGGCGGAAACGACCGGCGGGATGACCGGGGCGGGAGCGGAATCCGGGACTGGCCTGGCCGCCTCCGGCCGTGCCGGGGCCGGCTTGGGTTCCTTCCTGGGTTTGGCCGCCGTCAGTTCTGGAGCCGGGGCGGGTGATTTTTCTTTGGATGGGGCGGAAACCGTTTCGGCCGGAGCCGCCGGGGTTTTTTCCCGTGGTGAAGAAGGAAGCGTGGGCGGGAAATTGTCCGGGGTCTTTTTTTCCGGTTCGGGAGATAAAGGTATACTCCGTTCCGGTACTGCTTCCCGGTTTTTTTCCCGGGCGGCCGGAGCAGGAACCGCGGTCGAACCCCCTGTTTTTTTCGGGGCCGGAATTGCCGGGGCCAACATCGGTACCTGATGGACGGCAACCTCCTGGCCCCGGCGGGCCTGGTTCTTTTTTATTACCGTGAACAGCAAAATCGATCCGGCCACCAGGGCGACCAGGGCGGCCGCGCCGCCGGCGATCAAGGCTTTGGAGATTTGGACCCGGCGAACCGGGGCCGGTTCCGCCTTGGTTTTGGGGGGAGCGGGGGCCTCGGACTGAGCCGGAGCGGCTTCCGCGGCCGGGGTTTTTTCGGCCTTGGTTTCCACGCCCTTGGCCGGGGAAATCCCCGTCTTGGGTGCGGTCTTGGCCGCGGTTTTGGCCGCCGGCGGTTTGGGCTCCGCCTTCTTGGCCAGGGAAGACTGGGCCGCTTCCTCGGGCGGCAAGAACCACATTTCCTCGTCGGAGATAGGTTTTCGGCGGGGGGGCGGTTTAACCTCGACAACCTCTTCTTTAACCGGGGCGGGGATTTCCACCTCCACCCGGCTTTCAGCCGGCGGAGGAGCCGGAACCGCCGGAGGGCTTGCGGGCGCAAGCCGCTGGGTGGACTCTTCCCTCTCGGAGAAGAAATCCATCTCGATCTCCAATTCGGTTGGCTTTCCCGGTTTTTCGGGGGCCGGCTCCGGCTTGGGTTTGGCCGAGCTTTCTTTTTCAATCTCGGCCAGGGTTCGTTTTTTGGGAGCGGAAGAGGCACCCGCGGTTTCGGCCGGGGCGGCGGGGGCGGGAGCCTCTTCGAGGAAAATATGCCCGATGGAATAATCCGGACCGGTTTCGGTCTGAGCCGGTTCGGGCTCGGGTTCGGAGATGGAGGGAGCCATTTCGGGAACCGGTTTTTCGGTTTTTTCTTCCTTGTCGATCTTGATCACCGGGATGAGGTACCCCTCAAAGTAAAGGTGGGAGACCTTTTTTAAAACCTCGAGATCGCTTTCGTTAATCAGGTCGATCGCCTCCCCGATTGTTCTCCGGCCGTCAAATTCACCCAGGATATTGCTGGTGCCGGCCAGGACCTCTTCGTCCGGATCCGACCCTAGGATCATGTCGGAATTGACCGCCAGAACCGAGTCGAGCGGCGGCATTCCCTCGCTGATCCCCCGCCACTCGTCAATCCAGCGCATGCCTTCCATCACGAGCTCGTGGGTGGTCATCTCGACGTTGTCTTCGACCTCCGGTTCGACGAAGTCAACGTTGAAACTGCCCCGGGCGCGGTTCAGGATTCGAAAGAAAGCCTTGATCCCCTCGAAACCCAGAAAATGAATCTTGACTATTTTCCCGCGGCGAAAATATATTTTGCCTTCCTCGCCCATTTCAAAAACCAGGTTGATGATCCCGCTTTTGACCCCCATTTGCATGATCTGGATCAGGTCCACGATCTCCATCTCTCCCAGGACCCCGCTCAGGCTTTTCTGCCCGCTGACCCGCATGCCTTCACTGTCCCGGCGGTCCACCAGCATCTTGGCCCGGGTAATCAGCTCTTTGAGAAAGATCGGCTTGACCAGGTAGTCGTCCGCTCCCAATTCCAGGCCCATGACCTTGTTTTCAATCGATTTTTCCTTGGTCAGAAACAGGAAGGGAATGGAGCGGAAGCGCGGATCATTTTTTACCTCGGCGCAGAATTCATAGCCATCCATATTGGGGAGATTGACCTCGGAAATAATCAGGTCGGGTTGGAAAAGCTCGATCTTTTTCAGGGCGTCCCCGCCATCGGTCGCAATGGTGGGAATAAAACCCGCCCGGCGGAAACTGATCTCGTAGAGCCGCAGGTTCTCAACATCGCTGTCAACCAGAAGAATCTTATTCCGGGGCATAGATACTCTCGATTAAATTCCGTAATGGGATATATTAGGCTTAATCTTTAAATTTTTCAAAAGAATCTCGTCCGAGCCACCCTGGGCAATCGGGACAAGCACCTGTAGATCCTCAGCAATTTCCCGTCCGCTTTGGGAAATTCATTATTCCCAATCCCGGCTATTTTAGTAACAACCAGTCCGGATTCTGGGGATGATTCCGGTCGGTATATTTTTTTATCCCTGGATCCAGGGCCTGGGCCCTCGACCAGGCCCTTTTCCCGGGTTCTTCCCGCCCGAGCTTAAAATAAACGGAACCCAGATAATACCAGGACCAGGCGGAATTGGGATCCAGGCGAACCGCTTCCTCGAGCTCCACCCGGGCCGGGTCCGGCTGGCCGGAAAAAAATCCAGCCAGCCCGAGGTAGAAATGCGCCGAGGCGTCCCCCGGGTTCAAGGCCACGGCTTTCCGCCCGTAATCCAGGGACTGGGAGAGATCGCCTCCCAGCAATGCATAACCGGTCAGCCGGCTGAGCACATCCCTTCTTTGCTGCGCCGATTTTAACAAAGCCAAAGTTTTTTCCAGTTCCAGAACCGCATCCTGATACCTGCCCTGACGGGCAAAAACCCGGGCGAGCAGTTCCCGGGTGCTCACCTGATTGGGTAGGATTTCCAGGGATTTTTTCAGGTCACCGATGACCGGATCCAGCCGGCCACCGGCTTCCAGCTGGATTTCCGCCCGGCGTTCCAGGCTGAGGGGCAGATAGGGATAGATGCGAAGCGCCCGGCTGTATTCCTCCCGGGCCTGATCCTTTTGATTCCGGACCAACGCCTCCAGACCCTTCAACTCGTATATCCCGGCCAGGCTAAAGCGTCCATACCAGAATAACGGGAAACCGGCCGCCAGCACGAAAACCCAGGGCAGAATCCGGGTGGCCACTTCCGGTTGGACTTTGATTTCCCCGCGCGGAAACCGGGAAATCAAAGCCGCCAGAAACCAGAAGGCCATTCCGGAGGCCGGGCTCTGCAGTCCGAAACTGAAAATCGAGCCGACCAGTCCGCCGAGCAGGCCCCCGGTAATTCCCAGAAGCCAGAAAAACTCACCATCATTTTTTGCCGAGCGGAATCCCTGCCGGAGCGAATATCCCACGGAAAATAAAATCCAGAGGAGGCCGAGAGCGCCCAGCAGCCCTCTTTCCGCCAGAACCTGCAGATAGAAATTGTGGGCTTTTTGGGTAGCCAGCCCGTCTGAAACCACCGTGTTTTCAAGATCCTGGTTCCAGACTTCCGGGACCGAGGTTTCCAGGTTGCCCACCCCCACCCCGCGCACCGGGTGTTCCCGAAAAAGCTTAAAGCAGGCTTCCCAGAGATTGATCCGGTAGGCAACGCTGGCTTCCTGGAAATGAGCGACCGAACGCATCCGGGAGAGAACCGAGTTCCCGAGTCCGGAAAAGGAAATAACCAGAAAAACACCGATCAAGATCACCAGGATGCTCGCCACCCGGGGATCGGACCATTTCAGGGAAATTTTCCGCGAGATTATTCTCCCGGCGATAAGAACCGCGCAGACAAGAAAAGAAAACCCCAGAGCCACCCAGGCGGTCCGGTTCCGGCATAAAATCACGTAGATCAGGCCCAGCAGGGTGACGATCAGGGCCGGCGTTTTTTTAACATTTCCAAGAAGCAATCCCCCCAAAGCCAAGGGGATGATTACCGCCAGGTAATCCGAGGCGTAGTTGGAAATCCCGAAGAGGCTGGCCAGGTCCTCCTCGCCGTATCGATCCAGGGGCACGGGTAAAACCCGGAACCACTGCAAAATTCCAACGCCGGCAATAATTCCGGCGGGGATAATCGCCAGGAAGGCGGCTTTCTCCCGGGAGCTCTGGTCGGCCAGGATCCGTCCCGCGATTAAATAAAACCCCAGGAAAGCGAACTCCAGCGAAATGATTTCCAATCCGCGAAACCAGTTGGAGTTACCCAGGACTGAAACCGGACCGGAGAGACAGAAAAAAACAAAGGGTAAAATCCTTAACCAATCCGAGCGGATAAAATTCAAGCCTTTTACCGCGAAAATCAGCAGGCTGAAAAAGACAAAAAACAGCAGGGTTACCCCTTTGATGGAATTGTATGCAGGATGAAAAAATGCCAGGGGAACGATCAAAAGGGCCGAGAAAATCAGGTATTTTATCGCGCTTTTTGATTCCACCTGCGGCGGGCAATTAGATACCATATATTGTGCTGGCCTTATCCTCTTATACTATTAATTGTATTTTCCGCCTTTACAACCTGTCTTATATGATATATTATAATATAACTAAAATAAGCTCTGGAGGGCCAGGATGAACAAATCTCTTAATCACGAAGAAAACTCGACCCAGTACAACGCAGATTCTATCAAGGTATTGGAAGGTTTAGAAGCGGTCCGGAAACGGCCCGCGATGTATGTCGGTTCCACCGGTTCCACCGGTCTTCATCATCTGGTTTACGAAGCGGTGGAAAACTCCATTGACGAGGTCCTGGCCGGTTTCTGCGACCGGATCCGCGTCGTCATCCATCTGGACGGCTCGATCACGGTGGAAGACAACGGCCGGGGCATCCCGGTGGATATCCACAAGGAGCGGGGCATCCCGGCCGCGGAACTGGTCATGACCACCCTGCACTCCGGGGGCAAGTTCGACAACGAAACCTATGCCATCTCCGGCGGTCTGCACGGCGTAGGGATCTCGGTCACCAACGCCCTTTCCGAGAGGCTGGAGCTTGAAGTCCGCCGGGACGGAAAAATTTATACCCAGGTCTATGAACGCGGCATCCCGGCTACCCCGTTTAAATCGCTCGGGGAAGGCAGGAAAACCGGAACGAAAATCCGCTTTAAACCCGATCCCGAGATCTTCGAATCCTGCGAATTCTCCTTTGAAACCCTCTCCCAGCGCTTGCGGGAGCTTTCCTTCCTGAACGCGGGGGTGAAAATATCCATTGAAGACGAACGAAACGGGAAAAGTCACGAGTTTCAATTCAAGGGCGGCATTGCCGCTTTCGTGGCGGAGCTGAGCAAGAACAAAAACGTGCTCCATCCCAAGCCGATCTTCCTGGAAGGCGAAAAAGACAAGGTCGTGGTCGAATGCGCCATCCAGTATAATGACGGATATTCGGAAAGCATCTTTTCCTACGCCAACAACATCAATACCGTGGATGGCGGGTTTCACCTGATCGGCTTCAAGGCCGCCTTGACCCGGAGTCTGAACAATTACGGCCAGGCCAACAACCTCTTCAAGAATCTGAAGGAAACCCCTTCCGGGGACGACGCCCGGGAAGGGCTGACCGCGGTGATCAGCGTCAAGCTTCCCAATCCCCAGTTTGAGGGGCAGACCAAGGCCAAGCTCGGAAACAGCGAAGTGAAGGGAATAGTGGAAACCGTGGTCAACGACAAGCTGGCCTATTTCCTTGAAGAAAACCCACCGATCGGCCGCAAGATCATCGATAAGATTTCGGAAGCGGCCCGCGCCCGGATGGCGGCCCGGAGCGCCCGGGATTTGGCCCGCCGGAAAAGCATCATGGATGGCGCCTCCCTTCCCGGCAAGCTCGCGGATTGCCAGGAACGGGACCCCCACCTTTCCGAGATCTTCCTGGTCGAGGGAGATTCCGCCGGCGGCTCGGCCAAGCAGGGACGGGACCGGAAGAACCAGGCCATCCTCCCCCTCCGGGGCAAGATCCTCAACGTGGAGAAGGCGCGTTTCGACAAAATGATTTCCTCCCAGGAGATCCAGAACCTGATCACCGCCCTCGGCACCGGGATCGGCAAAGATGACTTCGATGTCGAGAAAACCCGCTATCACAAGATCATCATCATGACCGACGCCGACGTGGACGGCGCCCATATCCGCACCCTCCTCCTGACCTTCTTTTACCGCCAGATGCCCCAGGTGATCGAGCGGGGATACCTCTGGATCGCCCAGCCCCCCCTTTTCAAAATCAAGAAAGGGAAAACCGAGCGCTACCTGAAAAACGAGGCCGCGCTCGAAGATTACCTGCTGGAGATTGGAACTGGAGACATCTCCCTGGAGGTCAACGGCAGTCCCATCCGGGGCAAAGCCCTGATTCAGTTCGTCAAGCGCGTTATCCATTACAACAAGGTTCTGATGGTAATTGAAAAGCAGGGTCTCTGCCGGGAAGTGATCGAGGTCCTGGCCGGACTGCCCAAATTCCAGGAAGAGCTTTTACAGAAAGGCCAGGAGAAAGAACTGCAGGGCCTGATGAAAACCCTGAACTCGGAAATCGAAAAAATGTGCCTTCCCATCCTGCCGCTCAATCTCTCGCTCAAGGACGATCCCGACTATAACAACTCAAATATCCTGGTTTGCTCCTCGCGAAGAAACGGCAACAGCCTCCACACCGAGATCGGCATGGACCTCGTCCGCAGTCCGGAATTCCGGGAATTAAAGCGGCTGAAAAAAGATTTTGAATCCGCCGCCGGCTCCCCCCCCTACCGTCTGCGCCATCAGAACGAGGTGGCATCGGTCGAGCGTCTTTCCGATATCGCCGAATTCGTCTTTGCCGCCGGCAAGAAGGGACAGGAAGTCCAGCGCTACAAAGGCCTGGGGGAAATGAATCCCGGGCAACTCTGGGAAACCACCATGGATCCCAAGCACCGGACCCTCCTCCAGGTCCGGGTCGAGGACGCGGTGGAAGCCGACATCATCTTTTCCATCCTGATGGGAGACAAGGTGGAACCCCGCCGGGAATTCATCGAAACCTACGCCCTCGACGTCAAAAACCTGGATATTTAACTTGTAATTCCCCGTGGTCCCGCCACGGGGTTACCTTATTCCGTCATTCCGCACTTGATGCGGAATCCAGTTTTCTTCTTTGGGTGTCATTCCCGCCCTTCGACGAAGTTTACACTGAGCGGAGCGAATGTGCTCAGGATAAACTCCAGCCTGCCCGAGCCGACGGCTCGAGTCGGCCAGGGCGGGAATCCAGTTTCCGCTGGTTGTTCTTTTGAAAGAATACGGGTAGCCGCGGCCTTTAGGCCGCGTATCTCGTTGGACGAGGAATCATATTCCGAGCGAAGCACGGCAATCTTTTTGCTATCCGATATCGTCTATTATCTATTCGCGTTTTTGTCTGCTTTATGATTCGAGGAAGTCAACCCTTCGACTTCCCCGGTCTAAAGCCCGGGGTTTGCTCAGGGTTGATACTGAGCGTCGCCTTTTTTCCTTCAGGGTGAATCCCCTCAGGATGAACCCCGCCCTAACTGGCAGGGTTTGGGCGCCGTCGAAGTATCAATTTCTCAGTTATGTCCCCCAGATCATATTTGTTCCTAATAGCAAATAACGGTAAAATATAATTCAGTAGGAGTTTACCAATGAGTGTAAAAATGAAGGCTATAGAAATTACCGGAACGGTTGATGAAAACCATCAGCTTCACTTAGACCACCCCCTTCCCATTACCGGTCCCAACCGGGTCAGGGTAATTGTACTATTCCCCGGGGAAACCGACGATTCGGACGAAAGAGAATGGCTGAAAACCGCCGCGAATAATCCCGCTTTTGATTTTCTCAAAGAGTCTGCTGAGGATATCTACACGGCAAGAGACGGGAAACAATTTTATGATAAAGGGTAAGGTTGTCCTCGTACCCTTTCCCTTTGACGATCTTCAAAACACCAAGGTAAGACCTGCCGTCTGCCTGACCGAACCGACCGGACTTTACCGGCATATTGTTCTGGCTTTTATCTCCAGCCAGGTTCCTTCGGATTTGCAGGAGACGGATTTGGTAATCAATCCCCAAGATCCTGGTTTTGCGGAGACAGGTCTGCGGGTTTCCTCCTTGCTTTGTCTCCACAGGTTAATGACGGTAACTGCTTCAATTATTCAACGGGAACTCGGGATGCTGTCGGAGGGTATGCAAAAAACCGTTGATAAAAAGCTTCACACCCTTTTTGGCCTCAAGTAAACCGGCACCCCACCTTGCCTGAATAACCCCTCCCTTTATTTTCTATTAATCCCCTCTCCCCTGCGCGGGACTTATCCTGAAGGCTTATCCTGAAGGCTCGTCCTGAAGGAAAGGGCGGGGCCTCCGGCTCCGCTTCCAGCCCGTAGGGCTTACAGGCCGGAGGGTATTCTAGGTTTTTTTAACGATCGCCAATTAAACCTGGTCCGGTGCGTTCGGGGAACGCACCCTACATGTAGGGCCTATTCCCCGAATAGGCCGATAAATTTAATCCCGCCGATCCCTCCGATGTCGGGATAAATAAATCGGCAAGCAATAGACGCAGTTTCCATGTAGTTGCCCAATTTATTGGGCCTTTTAAACATCGCCGATGAATCGGCAAACTACAAAAACACAATTTTTTTGGATTAACCAGGGGCCAGATTGAACTTCGCAAGCTGAAGCTTGCGGCTACCGAGATCTGCGAGCCCGCCGAAGCCTTGGCGAAGGCTGGGCCATCAAACCCTTAGCAAACCAAATCGCAGCCTAAAGGCTGCGGCTACCGGTTACTTCTGGGCTGCCGCCCTGAACCTGATCATCCGGGTGAGGGTTTCATTGTAGGGCACGGGGATCCCGTATTTTTCCCCCAGCTTGAGGATCCAGCCGTTCATGGCCTCGATCTCGGTGGGTTTGTTCCGCCTGAGATCGGCGATCATCGAGGCCCGGTGGTTACGGGTGGCGGGAACGAGTCTCTCGAAAAATTCCCGGGCATACTGGCCCGGTTCTTTCCAGAACAAGGAAACCTTTTCCGCCCGGGCCACCAGGAAAATCTCCCGGATCACCTCTTCCATGATTTTTCGAGTATTGGGATTGTCGGCCAGGGCCCCGTAATTTACGTCCAGCAAAGCCCCCAGGGGATTCAGGGGGCAGTTATATAGAATCTTGGCCCAGAGGTAGGGTCGGATTTC
>Ga0315297_10000615_pt1 | contig 20864 bp, 17 predicted proteins | sample YL17G15_0_MG_FD_203628 | JGI IMG/M metagenome (GOLD analysis project Ga0315297, IMG submission 203628) | Sediment microbial communities from Yellowstone Lake, YNP, Wyoming, USA - YL17G15_0 | ecosystem: Environmental > Aquatic > Freshwater > Lake > Sediment | place: USA: Wyoming | collected... | reverse complement strand
ACATAATTAAAACCAAGGATCTTGATCACTGTATAGTAATTATTGAGACACGACACTAGCTATTGCGTTGCCTCAGCAAGCTGAGGCAGTCCACAAAAGGCCCAATCAATTTGAATTCTTAGGGTTTTTTTAACCAGTTAAAAAGATAGGGATAGACTTCGCGGAAAGCGTCCGGCCCGAGGATAAGATCGAAGTGGCCATATTCCTTCTGATAGCGGTTGGCCCGCCCGAAGATGCGGATTTTCTTTTTCTCCGAAGAGATTGTCCGGTAAGCATAATCCGCCTGCCAGGGGGGGGCGAGATTGTCGAGCTGTCCGGAAAGAAAAAGAACCGGGGTCCGGATATTCTTCAGATTAATTAAAAAATTTCTTTTGCCATCCCGGGAGCTTAAGATTCCGGTTTCTACCCAGCGGGCCAGCTGTTTGGCCAGGCCGGGTGGGATGGGTTCGAAAACCGACTGGCAGACATCGGCTTCGGTTTTTTCATCCGTAATCGGGCCCCAGAAAAGCAGGTGGAAAAGCGTGCCGGGGGCGGCCGGCCAGGGGGTCTGGCAGGCCTTCTTGAGATCAATCAACTCGCTTTTGTCTCCTTCCCCCAGCCCTTGGGCTTTTTCCGCCCAGATCTTGACTGCCTGATTAACGGCCTGCGTTGAACCGGGGGAATTTATCAAGATGATTTTTTCAATGCCGGGATCAGGATTGGGTCTGGAAGACAAATACTCAAGCAGAATGGTTCCGCCCATTCCCAAACCTACCAGGTCAAGGTTTTCCTGCTTGGTTTCCGCTCCCACCCGGGCGAGGGCCTGGGGGAGGTCATAACGTAAAAGCTCGTCCAGGCTCCAATCCCGGTGAACTGCGTCGGCCCCGCGGAATTCGACCACCCAGACATCGCGCCCTTTTCGGGACAGGTAAGGGGCCAGTCCGCCGGAGGAGGGAAGATTAAAAATCAAGCGGTTGGTGCCGATTTCTGGAAATAAAACCACCGGGGGTTTCCGCGGATCCTTTCCCGGGTAATGATAAAGGGAGACCTGGGCCTGATCTTCGGTGGTGATAATAACCGGAGCCAGGGGTTCAACCCGGGAAAGATCGGCGTAACTGAAACCGCAAACCCCCAGGTAAGAGATCAGGATGAATTGAAGCAATCCCATCGGTGCGATATATTATCAATCGGCCATATGATAGGCAAGAAGGGCAAGGCCGCTAAAAGAAAAACGAATTTTTTTGGCTCATGGCAAATTGTTTTCCACTCATTAACGTCATTCCTGCGAAAGCAGGAATCCAGATTTTTATGTTTTATGTCACTTTTTCCTGGATCCCCGCTGGAGTTTATTCTGAGCACATTCGCTCCGCTCAGTGTAAACTTCGTCGAAGGACGGGGATGACAACAAAAAGCGCAAGAACAGCAAATGGAGAATAATGAAAACCACGCAAAAACCTCTCGGGTTTGAAGAAGCCCGGCAGATCATTTTGGAAAAGATAAATCCGCTCGGGCCGGAAAAAATAAATCTGATGGAAACCTTGGGCCGGGTCCTGGCCGAGGATATCATCGCCGGCCGGAACCTCCCGCCCTGGGACAACTCGGCCATGGACGGTTTCGCGGTCCGGGCCCGTGATCTCGAGAATGCCGGGGGGAAAAATCCCGTCGAGCTGAAGGTAATCGGTGATCTGCCCGCGGGGAAACAGTGGAAGGGGAAAGTCGCGGCGGGAGAAACCGTCCGGATTATGACCGGGGCCCCGATCCCGGCCGGGGCGGACGCGGTGGCCCGGGTGGAGATTACCCGGGAAATCAGCCGGGGGCGGATCCAGGCCCTGGCGCCGGTCCAGCCCGGCACCGATCTCCGTCGGGCCGGGGAGGATGTTTCCGCGGGGGATATGGTTTTAAAGGCCGGAACGGAAATCCGGCCGGCGGAAATCGGGCTCCTGGCGGCTTTGAACCAAGCCTCGGTTTCGGTTTACCGGAAACCCCGGGTTTCGATCCTGGCCACTGGAGACGAGCTTTCTCCAGTCGGGAAAACCGTTCGGAAGGATCGGATCATCTCTTCGAATTCATATTCCCTGGCCGCCCAGGTAACCGAGGCCGGAGGGATTCCCCAAAATCTGGGAATCGCCCGGGATAACCGGGAAGATATCCGCTCCCGGCTTTCCCGGGGCCTGCAAGCGGATATTGCCATCACCTCCGCTGGGGTTTCGGTGGGAGAATATGATTTTGTGAAGGAAGTTTATCGAAAACTGGGGGTGAAAATCGTTTTCCAGAGACTCAGCATCCGTCCCGGCCAACCCCTGGTGTTGGGAAGAAAAAATAAAAAAATGGTTTTTGGGCTTCCCGGCAACCCGGTTTCTTCAATGATCTGTTTTGAGGAATTTATCCGTCCCCTGATCCGCAAAATGAGCGGGGACCGGAATATCCATCGTCCGGAGATCCTGGCCCGGGCGGGTGAGTCCCTGGAAAAATCGGCCCGGTATACCATTTTTCTGCGCTGCCGGCTTTACCGGAGGAAAGGCGAGTGGTGGGCGGAAACCACCGGGCCGCAGGGCTCGGGAATCTTGAGTTCGATGGTCAAGGCTGACGGAATAATGATTTTCCCCGAGAATCAGGAAAGAATCGAAAAAGGGGACTTGGCCCGGGTCCAACTGCTTCGGGATGAAATGCTGGGGATCATTTAAAAGCAAGGAGCAGAGAACAAAGGTCAAAGTTCAAAGGTGAAAGGTCAAAGAGCAAAAAACAGGTAGCAGGTAACCGGTAACCGAAAAAAAGCAAAGAGCAGAGGACAAAGAGTAGAGAGATAAACGGTTCAATAGACCAACAGGAGTCCGGGCATCCTGCCCGGCAAAAAGCAACAAGCCATGAGCAAACAAGAAAAACCTAAATTTGATTTGAAAAGCCGTTTAACCTCGGTCCGCCTGGCCATATTTCTTTTCACCGTCATCGCCCTGGTTTCCATCCTCGGTACTTTTATTCCCCAGGGAAAAGAGCCGATGGAATATTTTTCCGCATACGGAGAACGGCTCGGTTTCTGGATCTTAAAATCAGGTCTGGCGAATATCTACCATTCACCGGTATTTATTCTCCTGCTTTTTCTCCTGTTTCTTAACCTGTTCAGCTGTCTGGTCACCCAGCTGCCGAATTTCCTGAGAAAATGGGAAACCCTGGGATCCCGGGACCGGTTGATCAAATCCGGCCCGCTTTTAACCCATGCCAGCATGATCCTGATCCTGCTGGGGGCCCTAGCAGGACTGGTTTTCAGTGACAGCGAGGATCTTAATCTCCAGGAAGGTGATGCCAAGCCGATCCTGGCTTCGCCTTTCAGCCTGAAACTGGAGAAGTTCCGCATAAATTATTACGACCGGGAGGAAACCCAGGTCTCCGATTTCCTCTGTGAGGTTTCCCTCTGGCAGGGCCCGGCCCGGATCGAGGACGCCACCATCAAGGTCAATCATCCCCTGAACCATCAGGGACGCCGGATTTACCTGGTGAGCTATCATGAAGTTCCCACCCTGGTCCGCAGGGCGGTTGTCCGGATCATCCCGCCCGGCCAGGAGCCCGGGGAAATGGGTTTGACTTTTGGCCGGCGGGAGAAGGTTCCCGGCCTGAACCTGGATCTGGAACTGAAGAAATACCTGGCCGATTTCCGGGTTGACCTGGAAACGGGTGAGTTTGTCACCGCCTCGATGGAGCCCAGGAATCCGGCCGTTTATCTCACGGCCTACCGGGGACAGGAAGAAATAGGGAAGGGATGGGTCTTTCTCAAACATCCCGGTCCTGTCCCCGGGAACACCCTCCCGCTGGCGATCCAATTCGTCGGCTACGAACCGGTTTCGCTGGTAAACCTCTACGTCAAAAAGGATCCGGGACTTCCCTTAATCTGGGCCGGGTTTATCCTGGGGACGATCGGGGTCTGCCTCGTCCTTTTCCGGCTGGGGCGAAAGCCGAAAGTTTAGCTTTCGGAGATGCTGCCGAAGTTACTAAATAGCCTTTGAAAATAATTAGGCTGGTTATTGCGAGCCCGAGCTTATCGAGGGCGTGGCTAACGATATATATATCAGGATTTGGGCGGCGAAGCTTGACGCTCGGCTTCAATAATCTTCAAGAAAAATTTCACTACCCGGGGATCGAACTGGCTTCCGGAACAATGTTTCAATTCTTGAACGGCATGTTTTTGACTGCGGGCTTTGCGGTAAGGGCGGTCGGAAGTCATTACCTCGTAGCTATCCGCCACGGCCAGGATCCGGGCTCCCAGGGGTATGTCTTCTCCCTTTTTTCCTTCCGGATAACCCTTGCCGTCGAAGTGTTCATGATGGTGAAAGATAATCGGAACGGTATCCTGCAGGATTTTAATCGGCTCCAGAATTATTTTGCCAAGCTGGGTGTGATACTGGAACATTTTCTGCTCTTCCTTGGTCAGCCTTCCCGGTTTGTTCAGGGTATCCAGCTTGATCCCGATCTTGCCGATGTCATGGAGCCGGGCGGCGTGAGTTATATTGTTTACCTGCAACGGATCCAGGTTCATCGCTTCGGCGATTTTGCGGGCATAAAAGGCCACCCGCTCGGAATGACCCCCGGTGTAATAATCCTTGGCTTCCAGGGCCGCCACCAGACCCTCTATGGTCTGGGTCAGGGTTTGAGCCAGTTCTTCATATAGGCGGGCGTTTTCCAGGGCCATCACCGCCCGGCTGGAAAAAATTACCAGGGACTTACCATGCCCATCGGTGAAAATCAGGCGGGGATCATAGGAAATCGCGATTAAAAAACCCCGGAGCTCTTTCTGCAAACGCAGGGGGGCGGCCACCAGGGAATATATGGTCTTTGGATGGGCCAAAAACGACGCCGGTTTATCGGGGGTGGAGCGCAGGACCTCCGTAAGTTTAAAGCCGGAGGCGATGAACATTTCCCGGTTCTCCAGGTTAGATTTAAACCGGTCAAAATCAAGGGGTAACGGTTCCAGGGCCAGATCCCCGGGCGACTTGCTTTTTTCCATCAGGAGATCAAGCAAGCCCCGGTCATTGGTAAAATAGACCGCCACCCGGTCGGCCTTGAGTTCGGAAAGAACGATCTCCACGATCAGGGCCAGGAGCTGTTTTAAATCCAGGGTGGAAATCATCGCCTCGCTGATCCGGTAAAGGGAGAGGAGTTCCTTGAGCTGGACATTCTCCCGTTCGAACCGGAATTTATTGGATGCCTTTTTGACCAGCTCGATGAATTCCTCGAGCTTAAAAGGCTTCAGGATATAATCGTAGGCGCCGAGCTTCATGGCCTCGATCGCGGTTTCCACGGTTCCGAAACCGGTCATCAGGATGGTGATGGGGGGAGAGGGCAGGGCGCGGGTTTGCTTCAGAAGCTCGATCCCCCGGACCCGGGGCATCTCCAGGTCGGTGATCATGAGATCGGCCGGATATTTCTCCAGGATTTTCAGGGCCTCGTCGCCGTCGGCGGCGCTTTCGACCTGATAGCCTTCTTCCTTCAGGATATCCACGATTACGTCCCGGATCGGTTTCTCGTCGTCAACGATCAGAACCCGGATCGGGGAGGGATCATCGCTGATCGGGGGGGAAGAAAGGCCGGCGGCAGGCAGGCCATTTCCCAAGGTGTTATCGGGCATATTTCTCCCGGCAGTTTACCGATTGCCGGGTCGATAGTCAAATTATTCCGTATGGCTGGCTTATCGCAAAAGCATTTAGAATTTCAGCTTTGGGCTTCATTTGCCCCTCTGGGGTTCTCGTCCCGAGACCCCATCCGGGGTCGTGGGAAAATTTGAGCTTTGACATTTGAACTTCTTATTGATGGCAAAAGGTTGATTTTATCCGGAAGGTGTTGTATCAAAGATCTCTATGGCTACCAACCGCACCAAACCCGCGGCCAATCATCTGGGCTCGGATTTTAAGGTCTTCGACGAAATCGGCAAAACCCTGACCTCCACCCTGGACCTCAAGGAGGTCTTGACCAAGATCATGGAAAAGATCGACACGCTCCTCCATCCCAAGAACTGGTCGCTGCTTTTGATCGACGAGGGAAGACAGGAGCTTTACTTCGAGATCGTGGTCGGGGCGGCCTCGGAAAATTTAAAAAACCTGCGGATTCAGTTCGGGGAGGGGGTAGCGGGCTGGGTGGCGGAAAACCGAACGCCGCTTTTCATTCCCGACGTCAGTAGAGATTCCCGCTTCAACCCCCGGATCGACGACCTCATGGGCTTCACCACCTATTCGATCCTCTGCACCCCCATGATCAGCAAGGACCGGGTCCTGGGGGTGATCGAACTGGTCAATGACGGGGCCCGGGGCAAGTTCAGCTCCGAGGACCTTCAGCTCCTTTCCTCCCTGGCGGATTACGCCGCCATCGCCATCGAGAACGCCAAGTATTTCCAGAAAATTCAGGAGCTCACCATCACCGATGACGTGACCGAACTCAACAACTCCCGTTTCCTTTACCAGGCCCTGGACGGTGAGATCAAGCGGTCCCGGCGTTACCGGAAACAGTTTTGCCTGATTTTTATCGACCTGGATTATTTTAAAAACGTGAACGACAAGTATGGCCACCTGGCCGGGAGCCACCTGCTCAAGGAGTTTGGCGACGTCCTGCGCCGGACCCTGCGGGATGTGGATATCATTACCCGCTACGGGGGGGACGAATTCGTCATCATTCTTCCGGAAACACCCCCGACGCGGGGGCTAAAGGTGGCCAAGCGCCTCCGCCAGGCGCTGAACCTGCATGAATTTCATCCCGATAAAAATCTTAGCTTGAAAATAACCGCCAGCTTTGGGGTCGCCACCTATCCGGAGGACGCCCAGTCCGCCCTGGACATTATCCGGGCCGCGGACCAGGCCATGTACAAGGTAAAACAATCCACCCGGGATGGGGTCAGGTCTGCGGGGCAGGACTAGGCAGGGAGCAAGGCGCAAAGAGCAAAGGGCAGGAGGCAAAGCGCAGAGGACATGTAGCCGCGGGCTTTAGCCCGCGAAAGAAAAGAGCAAGGAGCAGTAAGCAAAGAATTTAACGGGCAGGGAGCGAAGAAAGCTAGAAGGCTAAACTGTTGGTCTGCTGGACTTCTGTCCTGTTGGACTTCTAAACCGCCAGCTTACTGCTTTTTGGATCGCTCTACCGCCAGGCGGCGGATCTCCGGGATTCGCTTCTTCTTTTTCAGAAGTTTCAGGGGCTCCTTGGCGCTCTGGGGGGTTTCCAGCCAGTCCCGCGTCGCCCGGAAATAAGTCGAACTGACCACCGCCTTGATTGCGAGCTGGACATAAGGAAAAATATAAAACAGGCGATTTTCAACCGCCGCGGACTATAATTAGACCTATCTTCCCCCCGGTGGTTGACCGAAAATATTTTTTTACTTGGTTATGCCTTTTTCCACCCGGTACTGCTGAAGGACATTGATCACCCCGGCCAGAAGCCAGCGGGGATAGAACTGATCAGCGAACTTTTCGTAGAGAGTGAGTGAATTCGATCTGATCGTTTTCATGTAATCAGGGTCGATATCGTATTCGATCAGCCCGTATTTTCTCAGGCCCTCGCAGGCTTTCTCCTCGTCATTGCGGATCATCTTCTGGAGTTCGGGAATGTGCTTTTGGCAACTTCCTCGAAAGATCTGCTGATATTCGATGGGCAGGGCGTCAAAAACCTTCTTGTCCACCAAGATGGACCCCGGGGAAAAAGCGGCCTTGAACCTGGTCATGTACTTGACCTGGGTATGCCACTGCAAGCCCACGGTGGAGTAGCAGGTGCCGAAAACCAAATTTACCAGGCCGGTCTGCAAAGAGGTCATGACCTCGGTCAGGGGCAGGGGGGTAAAGGTTTTCACCCCCATCATTTTATAGGCCTCGTCCACCATGGGTTCCCCGGCCCAGGACCAGGCCTTAACCTTACCGAAGTCAGCCTCATTCTTGAGCGGGGTTTTGCTGAAGGTGCGGGCAAAACCGATGTCCACCAACCCGAGATTGACAAACCCTTTCTCGGCGAAAATTTTATCAATCGTGACCCCCATTTTGTTCAAGACGTAATCAGCTTCCTCGTATCCATTGAAGAGAAAGGGAAGGGAGAAGACCTTCAACTCCGGGGCGATTTTCCCCGCCCCCAGGAGGGTAAAAACCGCGCCCTGGAGCTGTCCCAGGCGGATCTTCCTGATCATGTCCGGTTCATCCCCCATCACCGCCCCGAAATACCAAGTGATTTTTACCTGGCCGTTGGTTTTTTCCTCCACATCCCTGGTGGTCTGCTTGGCGCTGTCACCCCAGCTCGAGTTCTCCGGGGCGATGGTTCCAAGCTTGATCTGATACTTGGCCGTGGATTTGGCCGGTTCCTCCGCTCTCAGGTTCTGGGAGGAAAGGAAAATCAGGCCCAAGCTGAAAACCGCGATGGCGATCACGACTTTTAGGTATATTTTTCCAGACATGAATTATTTCATCTTTTTTTTCTTCAATAGCTGTCCGAAATAGGAATTTTCTACCTTCACCCCCTCCGAGCAAGACTCGGAGGCTACCCTCTCCCCCGGTTGGCCCCCGAGTCTTGCTCGGGGGAGGAAGGGTGAGGGGGGTTGTTTTAGAAATATCGGTCCTTCTGCTCGAGAAGATGCCGGGTCTTGATTTTGGCCAGCCCGTTGACGGCGGCCATCTCCGGAATGCAATCGTTCGGCGTGTCCAGAATCTTCTGAATAGTCTTGTCGAAAAGCTCCTCGTCCTTGATCAGGGTGGCGTAATACTTGGCGTAGAAATAATCGGCGATCAGCCATTCGCCCTTTTCCCCGGCTTTTTTCTTAACGATCTCCTTAACCTTGTCGAACTCCTTCTGGGCTTTCTCCGGTCCGCCGCCCATCATCGCCGGGAACTGGGAGTAGTAGGCGGCATAGAACATATGCGGCCCCCCGTACCAGAAGGTATCGTCCAGCTCCAGGGACCGGGTCAAAAGGGCCATGATATTGGGGATATCGAAGAGGGCCTCGGTGTCGCGGGTGGAAAGGTTCATCCAGGCTGCCCAGGCCGCGGCGGTCCAGAAGAGGGCGTCCATGTCTTTCTTTTTCAACTTCTTGACCGCCTCGGAATAGGGTTTCCCTTTTTCCAGGGCTTTTCTGAACCCGCGGTTCATTTTTAAAGCTTTCAATCCATAGTCCCGTCCGATCGCATATAGAACCCGGGCCCGCTCGGGGTCTGTATCCTCGACGAAACCCAGGGCATACGCGGTATAAAGCTGGGCCCCGAAGGTAATAAAGGCCCGGTTCTTGGGGGCGAAGTTGCTCAACCCGTCCAGGAGAAGAGCCAGGCCCGGGACTCCTTCCCCCAGGATCATGGGATCTTTGCCGCGCATGGCCGCTTCCATCGCCGAGTCAAAGATCGGCGTGGCCGCGCCCATTCCACTCCGCATAATCCCGGTGCATCCCGACGCGGTCAAAACCAGGACTGCCAGAATAATTCCCCATTTTTTCATCGGATATCCTCCTTATTTTAAAAAACAATTATAGACTATTTTTCCCTTTTCGCCGCCTGGTGTCAATAAATATTTTTAACGGGCCTTGGAAAATTCCAAAAGCTTCAAACTAATAGCTGGAATATAAGTAACAATAATTAAAGTAATCACATAAATGATTAAAAACGGCGCCACCGAGCGCCAGAGATAAGGAATGGATTTTTTAAAGCGGAAGCTGGAAATGAACAAATTGACACCTACCGGCGGGGTGGAATAGCCGATCTCCAGGTTGAGGAGAAAAATGATTCCCAGGTGGATAGGATCTACCCCGTAGAATTGAGCGATCGGCAGGATAATGGGGACCACGATGATCAAAGCCGAAAAGATATCCATCAGACAGCCGACGATGATTAAAAATCCGTTCAGGGCCAAGAGAAAGGTCAGGTGGCTGGTGATGTGGGTTTTGATCGCCGCGAAAAGCTTCATCGGCACCTGCTGGTCCACCAGGAAATTGGTGAAGCCCAGGGCGGTGGAGAGAATGATCAGGATTCCGCCGATTAGAATCATGCTTTCCCGCATCAGGCGGGGAAGCTGCCGGAGCTTGATATCCCGCTTGATGAAAATCTCCACCAGCGCCACATAGAAGGCGGTGACCGCCGCCGCTTCGCTGGCGGTAAAGATCCCGCCATATATTCCCCCCAGGATGATAATGGGGAGGGGAATCTCCCAGGCGGCATTTTTGAAGGAAGACCACATCACGGCCAAGGAAGTTTTTTCCTGGACAATTTTCTCCTGTTTAGAAGTGAAAATTATGCTGTAGATGGCGAGCAGGACCATCAGCAGAATCCCGGGCAGGATCCCAGCGACAAACAGTTTGTCCACACTGGCGGAAGCCACCATTCCGTAAATAATGATCGGCAGGCTGGGGGGGAAAAGCAGGCCCAGGCTTCCGGAGGTGGTGATCAGGCCCATGGAGAATTTATCCGGGTAACGGTCATTCTGCATGGCGGTGTACAGGATCCCGCCCACGGCGATGATGGTGACCCCGGAAGCCCCGGTCAGGGCGGTAAAAACGGCGCAGGAAACCAGGGCGACAATGGAGAGTCCGCCGGGAAGCCAGCCCAGAAAAGCCCGGGAAAGATTAACCATGCGGATCGGGGCCTTGGACTCGGCGAGCAGAAAACCGGCGAAAGTGAAGAGAGGGAGGGCGATGACCGCCGGGGCGGAGGCTAGCCGGTAGGCCTCGGAGAAGATCGCCGCGGAGCTGACATCGGCGATAAAACAGAATAAAACCAGCGAGATCCCCCCCATAAAAATAAAGAGGGGCAGGCCGGTGAACATCAGGATTATCAGGATAATGATGAGAATGGTAGTCATCATATATTTTTAGGACCTAAGGATTTTCTTCCTTTATTTTTCCCCCGATTAGATAAGCGATCCCATTCAGGATGAAACGGAGCGAGATCATCCCGAAGGAAATTGGATAAATCAGCAGGACTTTCCAAATCGTGATTCGAAGGGTGGAAAAGACCTCGTTATATTCCCTTTCCATTTGCAGGAATTTGAGTGAGGCAAAAATTAGTAAAATCGAGACGATCGCCCCGACTAGATTCAGAATCCCTTCGCTGTATTTATTGATCCGCGGGGGGAGAAAGCGGTTAATCACGTCAATTCGGATGGAACGGTCTTCGCGGATGCCGAGGCTGGCGCCGATCAAGCCTACCCAAACCACCAAGTGGCGGAGAACCTCGTCCGCCCAGGGGAAACCGAAATTGAAGAAATTGCGGAGAAAAACCTGGAGGAATGCCAGCAGGGCCATAAAGCCCAGAATTGCCACTACGACAACGTATTCCGTCCAGGCAATCCCCAGATCGAGTTTTCGAATGATTCTTAAGACTGGCAAATTCGCTTACCCCTTCCGGCTGATGAGCCAGATGATATTATTGTCATAGGTAAGAAAAGGTCAAGAGGATTTCAGACCCGAGCTAAGTAAGGTATTTAGGATGCGCGCGGCTTTTACCAGTCTGGGCTGCCGGAGCAATCATTTCGACACGGTGGCCATGATCCACCGGTTCCAGGCCCGGGGCCTGCACATCGTTCCCTTCGGGGCCCCGGCGGATTTATGCCTGGTCAATACCTGCACGGTTACCGCCCGGGCGGATTTCCAGTCCCGGCAGCTTCTCCGCCGGGCCCGCCGGAGAAATCCCGAGGCCCGGATCGCGGTCATCGGGTGCGGTCCCCAGCGCGATCCCGGGCCGTACGCGTCGCTGCCGGAGGTGAGCTGGGTTCTGGGAAATCCCGAAAAACCGGAGATCGCAGAAATCATCCTGGATCAGCCGTTCCCGGACCCCGGCTTGCCCCTGGTCCGGATCAGTCCGATCGCCGGGGAAAAGCGGGTGATAAATTTCGGGGCCTGGCCTGATCCCGAGCGCAACCGGGTGGAGTTAAAAATTCAGGAGGGTTGTTCCCAGGGCTGCAGCTATTGCGTGATCCCGGAAACCCGCGGTTCCCCCCGCTCCGTCCCCCCGGAGGAATCCCGGGCCGCGATTCGGGAACTGGAAGGACTCGGCTACCGGGAGGTGGTCCTGACCGGAACCCAGCTCACCGCCTACGGGCAGGAATATCAAACCCGCCTTTCCTCCTGGCTAAAAAATGTTTTCCAGGAGAGCCGGAAAACCCGGATCCGCCTGAGTTCGCTCGAACCCTGGCGGGTGGACGATCAGCTGATGGAACTGGTCCGGGACCAGAACCGCCTTTGCCCGCATTTCCACCTGGCGCTTCAGAGCCTGGATGATGAAATCCTGAAAGAAATGAACCGGCCGGGAGATTCCCGCCGGATGGTGGAATTGATCCAGGCCCTGGTGGGGAAAACCCCGGAACTGGCCGTCGGGGCAGACTTGATCGCCGGTTTCCCCAGCGAGACTGAAAAATCCTTTGCCCGGACCTATTCCGTCCTGGAAGGGCTGCCGCTGGCTTATCTCCATGTTTTCCCTTATTCCCCCCGCCCGGGAACGAAAGCCTGTGGATTTAAAAAGTGCGCCCCGGAAAGGGAGATCAAGCGGCGGGTCCGGATCCTCCAGGAGCTTTCCCGGAAGAAGAGGCGGGAGTTCTACGAGCGTTTCCTCGGACAGTGGCTGGAAGTGATCCTGGAAGAACCCGGGAAAAATCAACCGGCCGGGGCGGGGGAGGGGGATAATCTCCGGGGTACCAGCTCCAATTACATCCTGGTGGGTTTTACCCGCGATCGGATTTCCGGGCCGGACGCCGGGGTCTACCGGATGAAGGCGGAAAAAATATTTCCAGGCCGGGCCCCGTACCTCTGGGGGACGCGGGTCGAAAAAATAGTTGAGTGAGGATCGCAACCATTCGCCGAAAGACTTATGATTTATCCTGACCGAAGAGTAATTAAAACAAATCTTAAAAGATAACCACGTGGCAAGACCACGGGGAGTCACAAGTTAAAATTATGTTTCCCGACGAAGAACTGAAAATATCGCCGGAGCGGAAAACGGCCTTGCAAAACCTGGAAGAGAAACTGGCCTACCAGTTTGCCCATCTCGAACTTCTGGAAACCGCCCTGACCCATGATTCCTTCGCCTTCGAAACCCGCGGGCCGAATATCCCCCGGAACGAAAGACTCGAATTTCTGGGCGACGCGGTCCTGGAGCTCGTAGCCAGCGACGAGCTTTACCGGCTCTTTCCGCTTGTTGACGAGGGCGAGCTCTCCCAGATGCGTTCCACCCTGGTTTCCCGGGAAAGGCTGGCGGAAATTTCCCGCGGGATGGACCTGGGGAATTTTCTCAACCTGAGCCAGGGGGAAACACTAACCGGGGGTCGGGAGAAGGATTCGATCATCGCTGCGGCGCTGGAGGCAGTTTTCGGCGCCATTTACCTGGACGGGGGGATCAACGCGGCCCGGGAAGCGATCGGGCGGATCCTGAATCCGTTTTTCTCCGATCTGGCCCGGGGCCGGATCAGTCGGGATTTCAAGAGCGACCTCCAGGAAATCACCCAGGAACGCTTCAAAAAGCTGCCGGTTTACTGGATCGTTTCCGAGACTGGACCCGACCACGCCAAGGTTTTCCAAGCCGAGGTGAATCTCCCGGATTCCTCTCTTTCCGCGACCGGGACCGGAAAGACCAAGCGGGCGGCGGAACAGGCCGCGGCCCGGTCCCTGCTGGAGAAGCTTCCCGGCAATAATTCCCATGCCTGAATTTGTCCTGGATGAACTTTTGGTCCGGATCGCTCCGGACCGCGGCGCCTGGAAGGAAGGGTGGCCGGATCTCCCGCCGGGTCGGGACTCCTCCGATCCCCGGCGGATTCAGGGAGAAGCCCATCTCCGGCTTTCGACCCTGGCTCCGGCCGGGGATCCCTTTCCCCTGCTTCCCGGTCAGGACCTCCCGATTGAGGTCAGGCGGGGAGGCGACCGGCTTGAGTTTCGCTCCGCCGGCTGCCGGGCCGAGTACCATCTGAAAAGCCGGGCGGGGGAGATCCGGGTTTTCCCGGACCGGCTCTCCGGGTCGCTGGAAAATTTTCTCCGGGTTATTTACTCCTATTTTCTTCTCGAGAGGGGAGGCTTCCTCCTGCATGCTTTCGGCTTTGTCCGGGAGAATTCCGTTTGTCTTCTTTTCGGCCCCTCGGGAAGCGGGAAAAGCACCGCCGCCGGCCTGCTCCCGGGCCTGCCCCCGGAACCGCAACCGGGAATCGTCCTGAGCGACGATACCGTCCAGGTGAGCTCCGACCCGCGGGACGGTTTCCTGGCTTCCCGGCCGCCCCTGGAAACCAGATTTTCCCCGCTTCCCGGCCGCTGGCCGGTCCGGAGCGCCTTCCGGCTCATAAAAAACCGCCGGAACTTCATCAACCCTTTCGAACCGGCCACCTCCGTCTCCCATCTCCTGGCCAATGTTCTTTATGTTTCCGAAGACCCGGAGACCGCCCCGGAGCTGCTGGGCATCCTGGAGAAATTCGCGCGGTCCTGCCCGGTGGGAGAGCTCCACTTCCGGCCGGACCCGGAATTTTATAAATTAATCACTTGAACCGGACCCGAACATGAAACTTGCAACCGTCGCAATTATCGGAAGACCCAACGTGGGGAAATCCACGCTCTTCAACCGGATCGTGGGCTCCCGGCGGGCGATCGTGGAACCCACCCCGGGAGTGACCCGCGACCGGAACTACGCCCCGGCCAGCTGGCAGGGCCGGTCCTTCCAGCTGATCGACACCGGCGGCTGGGAGATGAACTCAACCGATCCGCTTCAGGAGCAGATCCGCCGGGCGGCGGAGCGGGCGGTTTCCGAGGCTGACCTGGTGATTTTCCTGCTTGACGGCAAGGAGGGGATGAACCCGATTGACCCGGAGATTTATAATTTTTTAAGGGGTTCGGGCCGGCCGACGCTGGTCGCGGTAAACAAGATCGACGGCCAGAAGTCCCGGGAAAACCTGCCGGAGTTCTACTCCCTCGGGGCCCCGGAGATATTTCCCGTTTCGGCCGAGCATGGGACTACGGTGGCGGAGCTCCTGGACGCGATGATCGGGCGGCTTCCCGCTCCGGAGCCGGAAGGGGAGCCGGGACCGGAGGAGGGAAGCGAGCTTCGGGTGGCCATTGTCGGCCGTCCCAACGTGGGAAAATCCACCCTGGTGAACCGGATCGTGGGTGACACGCGGGTAATTGTCGATGACCGGCCGGGAACGACCCGGGACCCGATCGACGTTAAAACCAGAATCCACCTGGAGGGCCAGGATCTTGATCTTCTCCTGATCGACCTGGCCGGGATTCGCCGCCGCAGCCGGGTTTCCGATCCGATCGAACATTACAGCGTGACGCATTCGCTCAAAGCCATCCGCCGGGCCGACGTGGCCTTGCTGATCCTGGACGCGGGTGAATCGATCGAGGTGGTGGAGAACAAAGTCATCGTGAAGCTCCTAGCTCAGGAAGCCCGTCTGGCCGATTTCGTTTACGAGCGCGGCCGGGGCTTGATCCTGGTGGTGAACAAGTGGGACTTGGTCCGCCGAAAAAATATCCAGGAACCGATCAGGATCATCGGCGGGGTCCAGGACCGGGATCACTGGCTCGACCTGGCGGATGTGGTGATGATCTCGGCTTTGCAGGGGGAAGGAATTGACAAACTGCTCGGTTACCTTTGCCGTTACCGGGAGGTCCTGAAAAAGATCCCCACCGCCACTTTGAATCATATCATTCAGCGCGCGATTGAGCGTCATCACCCCCCGGCTTTCCGGGGGAAGGAAATCCGGGTTCTTTACGCCACCCAGGTCAAGATCCTGCCCCAGGTCTTCGTGATTTTTACCAACCATCCGCAGGGAATCACGGACGATTACCAAAGGTATCTGGCCAACGTGATCCGCGAGGAACTGGGGTTAAAGGGGATCCCGATCAGGCTGAAATTCAGGAAAAAAACCTGAAGAAACTCGGCAGTGAAAAATTGGAAGCAAGAAGTTAAAATAATCATAATGAACCAACAAACAACATCGTTTTAATCCATGCTTGCCAAGATATCATTCAAAATAATTTATCAAAGAATATTAGATAGATCAAAGCTATTAGCTAAAGTAATATATGAATCTATCCGGGATTTTTCCGTTAATGACGGAACCAATATGGCGGCTTCCATTTCCTTTTATATTGTATTGTCTTTTATTCCCTTGCTTCTGCTTTCGATCTCCCTCATCGGCTTTTTCGCGGGCAATTCACCCGTCCACTTCGACCAGATTATTGCCAAGATCAGGATAATTCTTCCCTTCATTGATGAAGGAATGACCGGGGTCCTGCGCAAAACCGTGGCCGGCCGGGAAGCAATCGGGGGAGGGGGGATAATCATCCTTCTCTGGAGCGCGAACAAGATCTTCACCTCTTCGGAGAGGGTGCTGAACCGGATTTTCCAGATCAAAAAAAAGCGGGGTTATGTGAAATCGAACCTGATCGCCCTGGGGCTGGCCCTGGCCCTGGGGCTTTCCCTGGTTGTCTCGGTCGGGCTGGGGATTGTCGCCAGTTTGGTTGGGAATGTCCAGTTCCTCTCCGGGCTCCACCTGGAGAGGATCCTCTATAACCAGTTTTTGGTTTTTTGGGCTCCGCTGGTGCTCCTGACCGTTTCTTTCAGTGTCTTAGTCGTGATCCTTCCCCACGGGAAGGTTTATTTCCGCTATGCCTTGGTGGGCGGGGCGGTCTTCGCCGCCCTCTTCGAATTCGCGAAAAATCTTTTCACTTTTTATATCATGAAATTCAGCTCGGTGAGCCTGATTTATGGTTCCCTCGGCTCCATTATCATTATTATTCTTTGGGTTTTTTACAGCTCCATCCTGTTTATTTTTTCCGCCGAGTTCGTTTCGGTGATCCAGTTCCGGGCCGAGGAGGAGAAGGTAAAGATCTCCCTGGCCGAGCTCGAGGAAACCATCCCGCTCGCCAATTAATCCCGGAAATCATATTGCCGGGGCAAAAAAAGGGGTTGAAGGGCAAGGCCTCCAACCCCAGGCTCAAACCTGATTAATTTTTAGTCGAAATAATAATGGATCCCGCCGCTGAAGGTTGAACCGACGGTGCTAATCCCGAAAGTTGTATCTGCGCCATCCGCAAACGGAATGCAGAGGTTGAAGTCCAAACCACCTTCCAAGGAGAATCCCACGTTGGGAAGCCCGGGGAAGAAATACTCGGCCCCGAATCCCCCGATGAGGTCCATTCCTAAATACCAATCAGCGTCTTCCCCGATCATCGCACCAAGCCCGATGAGCGCGGAAAAAGTCGCCTGTTTGGACTTGGCGATGGTGGGGAGAAGCCTGATTCCCATGGCGATCTCGGTAGCGAAGTCACCAACCTTCTCAGTCCCGAAGCCCAGATAAGGACTGATCGCCATGCCATCCATGTTTACTCTCAGCGAAAGCTGGGTGTTTTTGGCCGACATAGTATTTCCGAGAAAACCCGAGCGGATGCCAATCCCGGTGCCTTTGGGGACTGAAGAAGCCGCCTGGGCGGGCGGGGGCGGGGCGGCGGCCTCCGCTATCTGGGCCAGGGCAATCATCCCCGCGAACACCATCGCCGCAATCACCGTCATTTTGAGAGTTCTTCCTTTCATTTTTCCTTTCTCCTTTCTTTGCGTTTCTGAAAAATCACCATGTTTTCTTGAATCTTTACGTTATATATATATGCGATAAATTGTTTCCAAGTCAAATATCACCATTGTTTCAGGTCAGGAGATTATTAAGTATATCCTTTTTACAATAAAAGTGTATAAGTTTGACTTCCCCGGTTTTTTTTCCTATCCTTCTTTAAAACCTTTACCCTCAGGAGGCAGAAAATTGGTTCGTAGGATAACCCGCAAGGAAATCAAACAGCCGGATGAATTTATCAGCATGGCAACCCAGGTGGTCAATTTCATCGGGCGGAATCGAAGTATTTTCGCCGCGGCTCTGTTGGGGATTTTAATTGCCGCCGGGGTGGTTTTGCTTATTATTTACCAGGGGAATAAAAAGGAAAATACCGCACAGATTCTTCTTTATCAAGGCCTGAGCGATTTTCGCGGTCCGACTCTCGACCTGGCGGCGTTCGGAATCCAGGCCCCGGAAAAAACGGAAACCCCGGAAGAACTGAAGGAAAAATACAAAAAGGCCGAGGCCAAGTTCCTAGAGGTAATTGAAAAATACCCCAAGACCGACGCCGCCTGGCAGGCCCGTTTCTATCTGGCCAATTGCCGGTACCAGTTGGGCGATTCCCTGGCCGCCATCGATTCTTACGATAAAATCCTGGATGAAAAAAAGACCAAGAATATGAACCTGCTGGCTATGATCAATTACAACCTGGGATTCCTCTACGAGAACATGGGATACATGGATCGGGCGATCGAATATTACCGCTCCGTAATGGAAATGGGCTCCAATCTTTATACCCAGCTGATCGGGGAAGACCTGAAAAGGGTGCAGTGGAAATCCGAATACTTGAAACAAAACCGGGCCCAGGGGATGCCCGGGGGCCCGGCGGGCCCAAACCCTACCGGACCGGCCCCTGGGGCCCAGTCCCCGGGAGGCATTCAGTTCCAGCTTCAACCGGGAGCTCCTCCTGGACAAGCCCATCCAAGACAGGCACCGCCGGGTAAAAAGCCCAAATAAATTTAAGCAATTTTTGGCTGTCAATCCGGTTTTTCTCAAGGAATCGGCTAAAATCTCGATTGAACGGGGCCAAGACCTCGCCTTATCGTTTGATTAAATAATGAAAAAAATCAGGTGCCTGGAAATATCTTTGGGAATTTTCCTTCTGGTGGCCGGCCAGTTGTTTTTCCCGTCACCTGAAGCGCAAGCAGGGCCTGTATTATTTAAAGGAAGGGGATACGCGGTCTCCTGGATGAAAAGGCTTTTGACCGGCCCGGCCCGGGCGGAAATGAAGCCACTGGAACATGCTTCCTTGATTTTCAAGGAAGGGGTGGTTTATGGCGGCACCTCGGAAGGCAAATTTTACGCCCTTTCCGCCGATACCGGAAATGTCATCTGGATGTTTCAATCCGACGGCTCCATCGAATCCGAACCCGCCATTGACGGGGATGTGATATATTTCGGAAATTCGGAAGGGACCTTTTACGCCTTAAATGCCGATACCGGAGAGTTGCTATGGTTTTTTTCTACCGGAGGTATTAATTTTTCCCGCCCGGTATTCAACGGGGATAATGTTGTTCTGTTTAATAACGAAAACCGTCTTTTTTCCTTGAATAAACTCCGGGGCGAAGTGGATTGGATTAAAACTATTGAGACAGAGCAAAACCCCAGCCAGAATGTTTTATATGGTTCATCCGCGCCCATAATCCAGGGGGATAAACTCTGGGTGGGTATTTCGGATGGTTCAATGGCCTGCCTTTCTCTTGCGGGCGAGCTGATCTGGAAAAAGAACCTTTCCAGCGAAAGCGATTACCGTGACATAGATGCCATTCCCGTTATTTCAAGTAATGTCCTGATTTCTCCTTCCTTTGATGGTTTTACCTATGGAATCAAGCCTGAAACCGGTGATATTCTCTGGAAAATCCCGGGGTCCGGCAATACCGGCGGAATCGTGACTAATAATAATTCGGCTTGTCTTCCGCTCCATTATAAAGACAAGAAAAGGGGAGATATTTTAAGTCTTATCTGTCTTAATCCAAGCGATGGAGAGAAAATCTGGGAATCTGAAAATATTAAAGCAATTAACCCTGATGAAGATTATGGTTGGAACCCCACCAGTCCGATCATGCTGGGGAATAAATACATTATTGGCCTTTCCGGAAACGGATTGGTGATTATCAATAATGATAGTCAGGGGAAAATTGCGGGGTTTTTACCTCTATCTTCCGGGATAACTTCTAAACCCGCCAAGGGAGAGGGAAGAGATGTTTTCGTTTTTTCTAATGACGGGTATCTTTATAAAATTTATATATTGTGATTTTGAATTTTAATCCATTGGTTCCGATAAGGTATATTATGGAAAGTTACTAATCTTTCCATAACATATCGAAAATCATGAAAGAAATAATAAAGTTACTAATCTTTCCATAACATATTGAAAATCATGAAAGAAATAATAAAGTTACTAATCTTTCCATAACATATTGAAAATCATGAAAGAAATAATTAATAAGGGAGCCTGTTGCGCAAACGGTGAAAACCGGGCAAACCGTCATTCCGGCGAAAGCCGGAATCTAGTAATATCAATAAGTTCCTGGACTCCTGCTTCCGCAGGAGTGACACTTTTCTGATTTGTGCAACAGGCTCAAGGATCCTCATATTTTCAAATTGGTGTGTTGTACTTCTCTAGAATGAAATTGATTCTCTTTAAAACGACATAATTGCTGGCGACCGCGATAAGAACCAGCACGAAAATGACCAGATGCTGATCGGTTCCCCACCATTCATGATAAATGGAAACAAGAATCGGACTTATTACCGAACTGATTCCGATATAGGCTATCCTTTCCGGTCTTTGCATGAATCCTTTATATATTTCCATCTGTAGTCCTTCCGACCTGGCCCGGGTATAGCTGATCATCATTGATCCGGTAAAAGCCAGGAATGTAACCCAGAAAATCCAGCTTCCCTGGTAATATCCTAGGATTCCCATAAATGTGAAAGCTTCCGAGTAACGGTCCAGGGTTGAGTCGAAAAAAGCCCCCGAACGGGTTTCTGTCTTGGTAGCCCGGGCGATCCGGCCGTCGAACATATCACAGGTTCCTGACGCGATCAGGGTCCAGCCGGCCAGGCCCCACCAGCCCCGGAAATAAAAATATCCGGAGACAATTGCCAAAAATACTGAAAACGCGGTTATCGTGTTGGGTTTGATCCCGTGACGGATAAAAAAACGCTCGGCCGGTCCGATAACCCAGGCCCAGTATTCCCTTAAGAACAATGGCAAAGGCTTGGAATCTCCGAGTTTTTTGAGCTCGGCTTCGGTTAATTTTTTCCGTTTTCGGATTATGGCGAATACGGCCAGGGCCGCGAAGAAACAC
>Ga0315297_10000611_pt1 | contig 20926 bp, 17 predicted proteins | sample YL17G15_0_MG_FD_203628 | JGI IMG/M metagenome (GOLD analysis project Ga0315297, IMG submission 203628) | Sediment microbial communities from Yellowstone Lake, YNP, Wyoming, USA - YL17G15_0 | ecosystem: Environmental > Aquatic > Freshwater > Lake > Sediment | place: USA: Wyoming | collected... | reverse complement strand
TGCTCCGATGTGACCTCGTTCACCTTGACGAGAATGTGGCGAGCGCGCGTCTGCTCGACGACCGTCGGCGCATTGCGGCTGCGGCTCTCGAGCAGCTTGACGATGTGGAACCCGCTTGCCGATCGAAGCAGGCCGGACACCTCGCCCGGCTTCAAGCCCCGCACCGGATCCGCGAATACCGTCGGCAGGCGCGCCGGCGCACGCCAGCCGAGAGTGCCGCCCTGCAGCGCGTCGGGCGCGTCCGAGAATCCCGCGGCGACCTGGCCGAAATCCGCGCCCGCTCGTATCTGCCGCAGCGCTTCTTCTGCGCGGCGGAGCCTCGCTTCGATCTGGTCCGGTGACGCCTGCTCGGGGACGAGCACAAGGACATGCGACAGCCGGTATTCAACGTCGCCTCCCGCCTGCGACGCCACCGTTGCGAGAAAATGATCGACTTCCGCATCGCTGACACTGACGCGGCCCTCGACCTCGCGGTCGCGCAGACGCTGGACCATGATCTCGTTCCGGACATCTTCACGGTACTTCGAGAAGGGCATTCCCTCCTTCTCCACGGCCTTGCGGAAATCCCCGGCCGAGAGCTTGTTGTCCTGGGCGATCCGCGCGATCGTCCGCTCGACCTGCGTATCGTCGACGCGGACGCCGGTTTCCTTCGCGACCTGCATCAGCACGCGTTCGGTGATGAGCCGGTCGAGCAACTGCTTCTCGAGAACATCCGGAGCGGGCGGCGTCACTTTTTGCGCCTTCATCTGCTCCAGCACGACCCGCTTCTGCTGGTTGACGTCGAATTGCGTGAGCGCCTCGTCGTTGACGATGGCAATGACCCGGTCGAGGAGCACGGTTTGATCGAGCGAGACGTTGCCGCGGGCCGGGGCGGGGGCCGGGGGAGGTCCCTGCGCCAGGGCGGCAGACGCGGAAACGGCGGTGGCGAGCACGGCGATCCACGCCACAAAACGAGCCGGAAGACGAAGGTTCGGCATATCTGACCTCAATAATCCTGGAACAGGTCGTCGCGTTCGCGGGGCGACAGCGTCGGATCGTTGGTTCTCTGGTACCCGGGGACGCTGCGTCGCAGGAGTTCCAGCGGACTGGTGCCAACGCGCGCGAGTCCGTTCAACTCGAGCTGGAGATACACGGAGGTGGATGCCGACTGCGCGGTCGTCGTCAGCCGCTGGCCGACCAACCGGAGCACCCAGCAGTTGGCATTGTACTCGACGCCGGCCACCGCCTCCAGCGACTTGTTGCCAACGAACGAGTAGTTCCAGCGGCCGAGCAATGTCCAGTTGTTGGTGAGCGGCCACTGCGTCGAGATGTCGAACTGATTCAGCTCCGACAGCAGCCCGACCTGGTCGACCTGCAGCCGCGCGTAGCGATAGCTCGCGTTGATGGCCTTGCCGGGCGCCGGCGTGTAGCGAACGCCGAGGTCGAGGCGCTCGGTCTGCGATCGGTCGAAGTTGTACTGCATCAGCGCGCCAAGCGTCCACGCGTCGGAAAGCCGCCCCTCGAAGCCCAGCAGGACATCCGATGTGGAGGCCGACCGCGGCGTCTCGTTCAGCGTCACGCGCTGATCCTGGAAGTAGAATCGCTCGCCGATGGCGACGCGCAAACGCTCGGCGCCGGTGCCCGGATCGAGCAGCCGCGAAGACAGTGCAAGCGTGAGTTGGTTTGCATCGCCGATCCGATCGTTGCCGAGATACCGGTTGGTGCTGAACAGCTGAGCGAAGTTGTAGTCGTCGATGGCGGTGTCGAAGATCGGCGCCTTGCTCTGGTCCTTGTACGGCACGTACACGAAAAACGCGCGCGGCTCGAGCGTCTGCACGAAATTCTGCCCGTACGCGCTCCATTCACGCTCGTACACGAGCCCGGCGTCGACCGACGAGATCGGAATCGAGTAGTCCTGGCGCTCGCGGTCGGGCGTCGTGTCGTTGAGGTCGTATTGGCGCAGGTGCACGCCGGTCTTCGCCGTGACGAACCACGAGGGGCCCTGACGGGTCCAGGCGATTGTCGGATACGCGAAGGCCCGCCGGCCCGTGACCAGCGTCGGATTGCGGAAATCGGCGTATTCGGCGGTGCCGGCCAACGTGAGTCCCTTCCAGTCGAACTCCTGCAGCGACGCCAGAAACTGCGGCACCCGGTTGTACGGCGGCGGGCCCGGCGGCAGGCTCGGGTCCACCAGCGTCTGGAACGCCTGTGCCCGCGCGATCAGCGTCCACGGCGCATTCGAGTACGCGAATCCGCCTTCGCGCGGCAGCGTCGTCTGCGATGTCAGGCCGACGCGGTCCGCGAGGTCGGCGAAGTACGTGTTGTCCGAGACCTTGTTGAGATTCCAGTAGCCGACGAGGCCCGGCAGGAAGTTGAGGTTCTGCGTGTGCTTCCACGCGACGCTCCAGCGCGTTTCGTCGGCGACGCGGTCGTGGTGGAGGTATTCGGCGGCGGCCTCGCCCTGAAAGGTATCGAACAGGTAGCGGCCCTGGCCGCCGACCTGCAGCCCGCGTTTGGTCATCAGCCGCGGCACGATCGTCGCATCGTAATTCGGCGCCAGGTTGAAGTAGTACGGCTGCGCGTACTCGAAACCGCGGGTGCCCGACGAGCCGAAACTCGGCGTGAGGAATCCGGACTTGCGCTCGCCCGACAGCGGGAACTCGACCCACGGCGAATACGCGATCGGCGCGCCGAGGAAATACACGGTCGCGTCGTGACCGGTGCCGATCATGCGCGCCCGGTCGACCTCGAGCTCGCCCATCCGGATGTACCAATCGTCGCGCGGCGCGACGCAGGTCGTGTAGCGTGCATCGGTCGCCTCGTAGTGCTCGGGGCCCGTGAATCGGATCTCTGCCGCGCTGCCGCGCGACCCGTTCTCGCCGATGTAAAAGCGCGGCGATGCGAAGCTGCCCGTTTCCGTTCCGCGGTTGAAGCGCACCTCGGGACCGGTGATCCAGTCGATGCCGCGGCGGATCAGAACGTCGCCCTTGCCCCAAACCTCTTCGGTGACGAAGTCGTAGCGTAGCCAATCGGCGAGCACGGTCTCGGTGCGCGTGCGCAATTCGACCTTGCCGGCAGCCTCGACGAATTTTTCCGCGGAGCCGTCGACCCGGTCGGCGCGAACGAAGATCACGCCGCTTTCGGGCGGTGGCGCCGCAGGCGCAAAGGCCGGAGGCGACGGAGGCGTTGCGGCCGGCGACTTCGGTGGATTGATCGGCGGCGCCGGGACGAGCTGCGGCGCCGGCTTGAGAACGGGCTCCGGCACCGCCGTGGCAACTCCTGGTGCCGCCGGTGCCGGTTGCGCCCCAGCCGGCACCGGCGCCAATGCCGCTGCGAGCGCGAGCGCGATGGGGGCAAGGCGAGGGTTCATCCGCAGGATCTCGTGCCGGTGTGCAGAAAGACCGATGGTAAAATCGCTCATTCTAACTTGCCGTCTGCGCCGGTCCGCGATCGACGTACACGTCAGCGCGCGACTTCCCCTTCCGCGCCGCCCACCCGCGCCCGCCGCCTCGTTCGCCCGATGACCGCTGCCCCAAGCGCTGAAGATGCCCGCTTCGACCTGATTTCCGCCTGGATCGCGTCGACGCTCGGCACCCGCCTGCTCGCCATCGCGCCCGCTTCCGCCGATGCGAGCTTCCGCCGGTATTTCCGGATCACGCCGCGTACGCCGTGGCATGGGCGCGCGACGCTGATCGCGATGGATGCTCCGCCGCCGAGGGAGGACTGCCGGCCCTACCTCCGCATCGCGGAGTTGCTCGCCAGCGCGGGTTTGCACGCGCCGGAAGTGCTCGCGGCCGATCTCGAGCGCGGGTTCCTGCTGCTCACCGATCTCGGAACGCGCACCTACCTCGACGGAATCGACGCGGCGTCCGCGCCGCGCCTTTACTCCGACGCGATCGACGCCCTGATCCGCTGGCAGGCGGCGACGCGCGAAGGCACGCTGCCGCCCTACGACGAGGCGCTCCTCACGCGCGAGCTCGCCCTGTTCCCCGAATGGTATGTGAAGAAGCACCTCGGCCACGCGCTTGCACCGGCCCAGACAGAGACGCTTGCGCTGGCCTTCCGGCTGATTGTCGACAACAACCTGGCGCAGCCGCGGGTATACGTGCATCGGGACTATCATTCGCGCAACCTGATGGTCAGCGATCCCAATCCCGGGGTTCTCGACTTCCAGGATGCCGTCGTCGGGCCGATCACCTACGACCTCGTTTCGTTGCTGCGCGATGCGTACGTCGCGTGGGACGAAGCAACGCAGATCGACTGGGCGGTTCGCTATTGGGAGCGCGCGCGCGCGGCCGGCCTGCCGGTCGACGCCGATTTTGGCGCGTTCTGGCGCGACTTCGAGTGGATGGGCGTGCAGCGACAGCTGAAAGTGCTCGGGATCTTCGCGCGGCTGTATCACCGCGATGGCAAGGCGGCCTACCTCGGCGACATGCCGCGCGTGATGGCGTACCTGCGCGGCGCCTGCGGGCGTTACCGCGCGCTCGGCCCGCTCCTGACCCTCATCGACGAGCTCGAGGGCCGCGCCTCATTCGTCCCCCCTACCGTCTGAGGTCGACGTCGCGATGCACATAGGCGCCATGATTCTCGCCGCCGGCCGCGGCGAGCGGATGCGCCCATTGTCGGACGCGACGCCCAAGCCGTTGCTCGAGGCGGGAGGGAAGGCGCTCATCGCATGGCAGATCGAGGCCCTCGCGCGCGCCGGATTTCGCCACATCGTCGTCAACGCCGCGCATTTTGCGGACCGCCTCGCTGCCGCGCTCGGCGACGGCGCGGCGTTCGGAGTGACGTTGCGCTGGTCGTTCGAGCCGGAAGCGCTGGAGACCGCCGGCGGCATCGCGACAGCGCTGCCTCTCCTGCCCGAGGGTCCCGCGCTGATCGTCTCCGGTGACATCTGGAGCGCCTTCGACTATGCGACGCTCACGCCCCGCGCCGAAGCGATGGCCCGCAATGCCGCGGCGCCGCGCGCGCATCTGGTGATGGTGCCGAATCCGAGCTACCACCCCGATGGCGATTTCGCCTTGTCCGACGGGCGCGTCGCGAGCGATGGTGCGCTGCGGCAAACGTACGCGAACATCGGTCTTTACGACACGGCGCTCTTTCGCGAACTTCCGCGGGGGACGAAGCTCAGACTCCTTCCCTACCTCCAACGATGGATTGACGAACGCCGGGTCTCCGGCGAGCATTACGACGGTCCATGGACGAATGTCGGCACGCCGGACGACCTCGCAAAACTCGACCGCGACTTGCGAAAACGCCTGCCCACCCGGTCGGCCTAGCGCCTGCCCACCCGGTCCGCCTGGCAATTGTCCACGGCCGACTCGCCTTATTTGCCTGCCGAAAACCTGTCGAACACCGCAATGACGACCCGATGCCGACCCCATGAACGCTGACAGCAACAGCAATCCGCTCCTCGATTTTTCCGGCCTGCCCCGCTTCGACGCGATTGCGCCCGAGCACGTGACACCGGCCATCGACCGCCTCGTCGCAGCGGCGCGCGCGGCGATGGACGCGGTTGCATCGGACACCGGCCCCGCGACCTGGGACAGGGTCGCCGAACCGCTCGCCGACGCACTCGATCGGCTCGAGCGGGCGTGGCACACCGTCCATCACCTCAACGCCGTCGTGAGCACGCCGGCGCTGCGGGACGCCTACCACGCCAACCTGCCCAAGATCACCGCTTTCCACACCGACATTGCGCAGGATCTGCGGCTCTTCGGCCGTTACCGGACACTCGCCGAATCGCCGTCGTTCGCATCGCTCGACACCGCCAAGAGGAGAGCCGTCGCCAACGAATTGCGCGATTTCCGGCTGGGCGGCGCCGAACTGCCCGCCGCACAAAAGGCGCGCTTCAAGGCGGTGGAGGAGGAGCTCGCGGAACTGTCGGCCCGGTTCGACGACAACCTGCTCGATGCGACCAACGCCTGGGTGCTCTACGTCGACGACAAAGCCCTGTTGGCCGGCATTCCCCACGATGTCCTCGCCGACGCGAAGGCCGCGGCCGAGGCCGACGGCCACGCCGGCTGGAAGCTCACGCTGCGCATGCCCTGCTATCTGCCCGTGATGAGTTACGCCGACAGCCGCGCGCTCCGCGCGACGCTGCATCGCGCCAACGCCACGCGCGCGTCGGACATGGGCGCATCGCCCCAATGGGACAACACGGCGGTGATTCGGCGCATCGTCCTGCTCCGGCGCGAGGCCGCGCTATTGCTGGGCTACGCCAATTTCGCCGAAGTGTCGCTCGTGCCGAAGATGGCGACGAGCGTCGACGACGTGCTCGGATTTCTGCGCGATCTCGCCCGCCGGGCGAAGCCATTTGCCGAGCGCGACTACGCCCTGCTCGTCACGTTCGCCAAGGACGAGCTCGGCCTCGCCGATTTGGCGCCATGGGATCTCGCCTACGCCTCGGAGAAGCTCAAGGCAAGACGTTTTGCGTTTTCCGAACAGGAGATCCGCCAGTACTTTCCGGAAAGCAAGGTGCTCGCGGGATTGTTCCGCGTGGCCGAAACGCTCTACGGCATTTCGATCCGCGAAGGCCGCGCCGCGACGTGGCATCCGACCGTGCGCTTCTTCGAAATCGCCGACGCGGCGGGCGCCCTGATCGGGCAGTTCTACCTCGACAACTATGCGCGCGCCGGCAAGCAGAGCGGCGCGTGGATGGACGAAGCGATCAACCGCCGCCGCATCGGCGCGCACGTTCAGCATCCGGTCGCGTTGCTCACCTGCAACCTGTCGTCGCCGGTCGAGGGCCGGCCGGCGACATTCACGCACGAAGAGGTCACGACGCTCTTTCACGAGTTCGGCCACGGCCTGCACCAGTTGCTCACGCGCGTCGATGTCGCCGGTGTCTCCGGCCTCCAGGGCGTGGAATGGGACGCCGTGGAGCTTCCCAGCCAGTTCATGGAGAATTTCTGCTGGGAGTGGGACGTCCTCACGCACATGACCGCGCACGTGGACACCGGCGAACCGTTGCCGCGCGCGCTGTTCGACAGGATGCTCGCCGCGAAGAATTTCCAGAGCGGCATGGCGACCGTCCGCCATCTCGAATTCGCGCTGTTCGACATGCTGCTGCACTCGACCTACGATCCGCGAGGCGCCGATTCGCCGCAGACGGTGCAGGACGCGGCGCGGCGCGAAGTCGCGGTCGCGCCCCGCGCGTCCTACGACCGCTTCATGCAATCGTTCGCGCACATCTTTGCGGGGGGCTACGCGGCTGGATACTACAGCTACAACTGGGCCGAAGTGCTCTCGGCCGACGCGTTCAGCGCGTTCGAAGAGGCCGGCGTGCTGTCGTCCGCCACGGGCGGGAGATTCCGCGACGAAGTCCTGGCGCGTGGCGGCAGCCGCGACGCGCTGGAGTCGTTCGTCGCGTTTCGCGGGCGGGCGCCCCAAATCGACGCCCTTCTGCGGCATAATGGATTGCTCACGCCTGCGTGAGGCCGATCGAAGGAGATGCCATGACACGCGTATCCCAGCGAATTGCACTCGTCTGCGGCGCCGTCGCCGCCGTGGTCGCGGCCTGCGCCGCGGCACAGGCGCAGCAGGTCTACCGCTATGTCGACAAGGAGGGCCGGATCATCTATTCGGACCGCGCGCCACCGTCGGATTCGAAGGACATTCAGGCGAAGCGCCTCTCGCCCAATTTCATCGAGAACAACGACGTGCCGGTTGCGACGGTGCAGGCGGCGCAGCGCTTCCCGGTAACCCTTTACACGTTTGCGTGCGGCACCGTATGCCAGAATGCCGAGGCGCTGCTCAATCGGCGCGGCGTGCCGTTCTCGACCGTCAACGTCGAAGACCAGAAAGGCGCGGAGCTTCTGCTGAAGCTGACCGGCGCGCAGCAGGCGCCGGTACTGCAGGTCGGCGACAAGCTCATCGCCAAGGGCTACAACGAGGCGCGCTGGACATCGATGCTCGACGACGCCGGGTACCCGAAGTCCGCTCCACGTCGCGTGACCGCAAAAGTGGCGGCCGAGGCGGCCGCGCCGGCAAACCCGCCGGCCCCGCCCGCCGAGGCGACCCAGGCCATCGTGGTGCCTGGTGGAGGTTACCCGAAGCAATAGCGTAGAGTTGATTCGCGCGCGGTGAACCGGGTCACCGGATGCCCTCGCCTTGAAGCTCGCCACCTGGAACGTCAACTCGCTCAACGTGCGCCTGCCGCGGCTGCTCGACTGGCTTGCCGCCGCGCAGCCGGACATCGTCGGCCTCCAGGAAACGAAGACGGTGGACGCGAAGTTTCCGCGCCGCGAACTCGCCGATGCGGGTTACGCGTCGCACTTCGCCGGCCAGCGCACGTACAACGGCGTCGCGCTGCTCGTGCACGACGACATCGGCCCCGTCACGGACGTCGTCACGGCGCTGCCTGATTTCGCCGACGAACAGAAACGCGTGATCGCGGCAACCGTCGCCGGCACCCGATTCGTCGACTTCTACGTGCCGAACGGGCAGTTGGTGGACTCCGACAAGTATCGCTACAAACTCGACTGGTGCCGCGCCGCCACGGCCTTCCTCGCGGGAGAAACAAGCCGGCATCCGCAGCTCGCGGTCGCGGGCGACTTCAACATCGCGCCGGAAGATCGCGACGTCCACGATCCCGATCTATGGCGCGGGCAGGTGCTGGTCTCGGAGCCGGAGCGCGCGGTGTTTCGCGACTGGCTCGGATTGGGTTTGAAGGACAGTTTCCGCCTCTTCGACCAGCCCGAAAAGACGTTCAGCTGGTGGGACTATCGGCAGCTCGCGTTCCCGAAGAATTGCGGATTGCGCATCGATCACATCCTGCTGTCGCCGGCGCTCGCGGCGAGATGCGCGGCGTGCCGCATCGACCGCAACGCGCGCAAGGGCGAGCGGCCCTCGGATCACGCGCCGGTGATCGCCGAGATCGCGTGACGCCGCGCGGCCGCGCCCGGAGCGTTCCACGCCAACTCCTGCCGCCATGCGCCGGTTTCTGAAAAGGCTCCACGCGATCTCCCGGCCGACCGACGAGCCGTTCGTTCCCCCGGGACATTTCTACTCGCCGATCGTCGACGCGAAGGCCGTCGTCGCCGATAGGGAGCGCCTGTGGCCCGCACGGCCGGTCGTTGCAGGCGTCGACTGGAACGACGCCGGGCATCGGCAGCTGCTGACGGAGGTCTTCCCCCGATTTCTGCCGCTGTACGACTACCCGGAAGTCCTGCCGGACGGGCCCGGGCTCGTCGACTTCTACACGCGCAATCCGCAGTTCAGCTGGATGGACGCCCGCGCGCTGTTCGCGCTCATGCATGCCTGGCGGCCACGCCGGATCATCGAAGTCGGCTCCGGCTATTCGTCGCTGCTCATCGCCGACGTCAACCGGCGCTGGTTCGAAAGCGGCATTCACGTCACCTGCATCGAGCCCTATCCGCGCGCATTCCTCAGGAACCGGATCGAAGGCCTTTCGCGGCTGATCGAGGACAAGGTGCAGAACGTCCCGGTCGACGAGTTCGCGTCGCTCTCTGCCGGCGACATCCTGTTCATCGATTCGTCGCATGTCGCGAAGGCCGGCAGCGACGTCAACCACCTCTATTTCGACGTGCTTCCGGCGCTCGCTCCCGGAGTGCACATCCACATCCACGACATCTTCCTGCCGCACGACTATCCGCAACCCTGGGTCATCGACGAGAACCGCAGCTGGAACGAACAGTACGTCGTGCGCGCGCTGCTCATCTACTCGAGCGGATTTCGTGTCGAGTACGGCTGCGCATACGCGTTTCACGCGTTCCCGGACCTCGTCATCAAGGCGCTCGCCCACCCGAAAGGCCACGGCTTCGGAGGCGGAAGCCTGTGGCTCACGAAGCTCGTCTAGGCATCCTCTGCCACGCCGCGGCCGCTACTTCGGCGCGCGCGCATCCTTCCTCCGTTCCGGCTCGAGTCCAAGCTCCTGGATCTTGCGGGTCAGCGTATTGCGGCCCCAGCCCAGCCACTGCGCCGCTTCCGTCCGGTGCCCTCCGGTGTGGGCCAACGCCCGCAGGATCAGCGTGCGCTCGAACTCGCGTTCGAGGCGATCGCCGACACCCTGCTCGCCACGCGCGAGCGCCTGCGCGAGCTCCCGGTCGAGCGGGGATCGCCAATCGGATTCGCCGCCCGCCGTGTCGGCGGTGCCGACGAGCGGTTCGCGCACTTCCGCCGGCAGGTCGGCGACATCGATCCGCTGGCCGGGCGCCATCACCGAGACCCAATGGCAGATGTTTTCGAGCTGCCGTACATTGCCGGGAAACGCGAAGGCGGCGAGCGCGTTCAATGCGGCGTCCGAGAGTTGCTTCGGCTCGACCGCGAGATCGCGCGCGCTTTTCAGCAGGAAATGCCGCGTGAGCGGCGCGATATCTTCCTGCCGCTCGCGCAGCGGGGGCAGCCGCAGGCGCACGACGTTCAGCCGGTGCAGGAGATCCTCGCGAAAGAGCCCGAGGCGCACGCGCTCCTCGAGGTTCTGGTGCGTCGCCGCGATCACGCGAACGCTGGATTTCTGCGGCGCATGGCCTCCGACCCGGTAGTACTCGCCGTCGGCGAGCACCCGCAGCAGGCGCACCTGCAGGTCCGGAGGCATGTCGCCGATCTCATCGAGAAACAGCGTGCCGCCCTCCGCCTGCTCGAAGCGGCCGCGGCGCGCGGTCTGCGCCCCCGTGAATGCCCCCCGCTCGTGACCGAAGAGCTCGGACTCCAGCAGGTCCTTCGGTATGGCTGCCGTGTTGATCGCGATGAACGGCCCGGCAGCGCGCGCGCTGTGCCGGTGCAGCGCGCGGGCGACGAGTTCCTTGCCGGTCCCCGATTCGCCGGTGATGAGCACCGTCGCCGTCGACTGCGCCAGCCGCCCGATCGCGCGGAACACTTCCTGCATGGCCGGCGCCTGGCCAAGCATCTCGGGGGTGCCGCCCGTCGCGGTTTCGGCCGGCGTCGACGTGGGCGCTTCCGCCATCGCGCGGCGGATGAGCGCGACAGCGTGGTCGACGTCGAATGGCTTCGGCAGGTATTCGAACGCGCCGCCCTGAAACGCCGCGACCGCGCTGTCCAGATCCGAGTACGCGGTCATGATGATCACCGGCAGATGCGGGTAACGCTCCTTGACCTTGTCGAGCAGCACGAGCCCTGACTCGCCGGGCATCCGGATGTCGGAGACGAGCACCGATGGCTGGTCCGCGGCGAGCGCCTGCAGCACTTCGTGGGCGGACACGAAGGACTTGAACAAAATGTCCTCGCGCGCCAGCGCCTTCTCGAGCACCCAGCGAATCGAGCGGTCGTCGTCGACGATCCAGACGGGTTTCATCGCGGCGTGGGTCCGGCCCCAGCCGGAACCGGAACGGAGGCCGGTTGCAAGCCGCCTGAAGGCGGCCCCACGGGCGAGGGCGAGCTGCCTGAAGGCGGCCCCACGAGCGACGACGAGCCGCCTGAAGGCGGCCCCACGAGCGACGACGAGCCGCCTGAAGGCGGACCCACGGGCGAGGGCGAGCCGCCTGAAGGCGACCCCACGAGCGACGACGAGCCGCCTGAAGGCGGCCCCACGAGCGACGGCGAGCCGCCTGAAGGCGGCCCCACGGGCGAGGGCGAGCTGCCTGAAGGCGGCCCCACGCGCGCATCGGCCGCATGAGCTACGTCGGCCGGCAAGCGTAGTTCCAGCGCCAGGAGGATCGTGAATACCGTGCGTCCGGGCACGCTTTCGCATTCGATCGTGCCCCCGTGCTGGGCGATGAAAGCCTGCGCGAGCGTGAGCCCGAGCCCGCTGCCACCTTCACGCCCCGACACGAGCGGGTAGAAAATCCGGTCGCGGATCGACTCGGGTATGCCTGGCCCGTTGTCCTCGATCGAAAGCGCCAGCGCAACCCGGTGGCGTTTCCTCGCGAGCGTCACGTATCGCGCAACGCGCGTGGTCAGCCGGATTTGCGGATCGCTCGTCCCCTCGAGCGCCTGCGCCGCGTTGCGGACGATGTTGAGCGCCGCCTGTGTCAGCTGTTCGGGGTCGGCGTCGAACTCCGGCAGACTGATGTCGAAATCGCCGGTGATCGCGACCTGCGGAAACTCCGCCTGCACCACGCCCCGCACACGGGCAAGGACCTCGTGGATGTTGGTGCGGCGGAACGTCGGCACGCGGTGCGGCGTCAGCAGTCGATTGACGAGCGATTGCAGCCGGTCGGCTTCGCCGATCACGACCTGCGTGTACTCGATCAGTTGCGGTCGGTCGAGCTCGCGTTCGAGCAGCTGTGCCGCGCCGCGAATGCCGCCCAGCGGATTCTTTATCTCGTGCGCAAGGTTGCGGATCAGCTCGCGGTTGGCCTGCTGCTGCTCGTTCAACCGTTCCTCGCGCGCGATCTTGAGCTGTTGGTCGATATGCCGGAACTCGAGCAGCAGCGCGGCGCCTCGCGTTTCGACCGGCGACACAGTGCAAGTGAGATGGAGCTTCAGCTTGCCGTTGACCGCGATCTCGAGCTCCTGCTCCGTGTACGTCGCGCCCCCTTGCACCGCCTTGTCGATCGCCGCGGAAAGACCGGAAGCCTCGGTGAAAACCTGGTCCGGTCGATGACCGACGAGATGTTTTTTCGAGAGCGCGAACAGATTTTCGGCCGCGGGATTGGCGTAGGTCACGCATCGCGCCCGGTCGAGGAGCAGCACGGCGGTCGCGAGCAGCTCGAGACCCGGGAATGCGGACTTGACTTTGTCGCGGGCGAATGGAGAAAGGAGCCGGGAACTCACTGGCGGAAAGTTAACGGTTGCGGAGGGGGCGCGGGAACGACTCCAATGACCCAGCAATATCCGCGCCCGGACGCCGCGAGCGTGGTTTGCGCGGCGTGTCGCGCCCGCGACGGGGCCGATTTGTCACTTGACCGCGGCGAGTTCTTTCTTCAGCGCCTCGATGTTTTTTTCGTGCACCGTCACCGTCTGGCGCAACCGCGCGATGCGCACGCGGTACTTTTCGGCATCCGAACGCTCCTCCGGCAGCGGGGCCGGCGCGCCGTCCGCGTACACGACGCGCGTTTCCACGAGCAGCTTCTGCTCCGTCGCGAGCTCGTCCGAGAGAACCTTGCGGCGCACGTCGTCGCGGCCCTTCTGCGTGTCCGGGTCGACGCGCGGAAACCCCGTGGGCGTTGGCGTCTTCGTCGAACGCCTGTCCCCGCCGGTGCTGCCCGGAACGTTGAAATACGACGAGACGCCGGATTCGGTGGCACACCGGTAGGTGTCGCCGGCGACATACACGGGCTTGTTGACGCAACCGGATTCCTTCGCCTTTTCGTTGAGCGTCGCCCCGAATGCGCCCGCACTCCAGATCAGGATCAGCCAGGGGCAAAAGAGCGCCCGTCGCGCGATCTTCGCTACGCGAGCCGGATGCGGTGTTCGACGGAACATGCGACGGAGTGTATTGAAATTTCCCCGCGCAGGCAAAAAGGGGCAGGCCCATGAGACCCACCCCTGTCCCGCCGCAGCGTCTTCGCGCGACGCGGCGATCAAAGACTGAAATACATGTCGAATTCGACAGGGTGCGTCGTCATCCTGAAGCGGGTCACCTCTTCCATCTTGAGCCCGATGTATGCGTCGATCATGTCGTCGGTGAACACACCTCCCTTGGTGAGGAACGCGCGGTCATGGTCGAGATGATCCAGCGCCTCGTCGAGCGACGCGCAGGGATGCGGAACCTTCGCCGCTTCCTCCGGCTCGAGGTCGTACAGATTCTTGTCCATCGGATCGCCCGGGTGAATCTTGTTCTGCACGCCGTCGAGGCCTGCCATCAGCATCGCCGAAAACGCGAGGTACGGATTCGCGGTCGGATCCGGGAAGCGGACTTCGATCCGGCGCCCCTTCGGGTTCGACACGTACGGAATGCGAATCGCGGCCGAGCGATTGCGCGCCGAATAGGCGAGGTTGATCGGCGCCTCGAAGCCCGGCACCAGCCTCTTGTACGAATTGGTGCCCGGATTGGTGATCGCGTTCAACGCCTTCGCGTGCTTGATGACGCCGCCGATGTAATAGAGCGCCATTTCGGACAGGCCCGAGTATCCGTCGCCGGCGAAGAGATTCTTGCCGTCCTTCCAGACGGACTGGTGCACGTGCATCCCCGAGCCATTGTCGCCGACGATCGGCTTCGGCATGAACGTCGCCGTCTTGCCGTACGCGTGCGCCGTGTTGTGCACCGCGTATTTGAGGATTTGCAGCCAGTCGGCGCGCTTCACCAGCGTCTCGAATTTGGTGCCGATCTCGCACTGCCCGGCATTCGCCACCTCGTGGTGGTGCACCTCGACTTCGACCCCCATCTGCTCCATGGCCAGGCACATCGCCGAACGGATGTCCTGCAGCGAATCCACCGGCGGCACGGGGAAATATCCGCCCTTGACCGTCGGGCGATGACCCATGTTGCCGCCCTCGAACTTCTCGGCGGTAGACCACGCGGCCTCGGACGAGAAAATCTTGCAGTAGCTCCCGGACATGTCGACCGACCACTCGACGGCGTCGAAGACGAAAAACTCGGGCTCGGGACCGAAGTACGCGGTGTCGCCGAGGCCCGTCGACTTGAGGTACGCGTCGGCGCGCTTCGCGAGCGATCGCGGGTCGCGCTCGTAGCCTTTGCCGTCCGACGGCTCGACGACATCGCAGGTGATGTTGAGCGTCGTCTCGTCCATGAAGGGGTCGATGTAGGCGGCGTTCGGGTCGGGCATCAACAGCATGTCGGACGCCTGAATGCCCTTCCAGCCGGCGATCGAGGAGCCGTCGAACGCGTGTCCGCTTTCGAATTTGTCCATCACGAACTGCTTGGTCGGCACCGAAACGTGCTGTTCCTTGCCTCGCGTGTCCGTGAAGCGCAGGTCGACGAACTTGACCTCCTTGTCTTTGAGCAACTTGAGCACGTCAGCGGGGCTGGTCATGCGAATCTCCTAGTTGGGTCGTGGCCTGGAGCGGGTCTGCCTCAAGGTCACGTGACGCGTTGCAAAATGGCGAAAGGACAACAGCGAGAACTATGCCATATCCCCGATGGCTCGAAACCCCTTGGCCGCCAACGATTTCAGTGTGTAAACGCCCGCTGATGACTAATATTCGCACCATTTACAGGCGCGAGTGACGGTCCGCAGGCTGAAACGGTGCGCGAATCGATTTTTCCGCCCAGCGCGGATGATGCGGCGCACCAAAAGGTCAGGGCGCGATCCGGTGCGCCGACAAAAGCTCGTCCGATCGGCGGGAAGAAATGGTTTAGTCCATTGTTTTTCATGAACTCCTAATGACGGCGCTCCATGCAGGCATGCCGCACCAAAATCGTGCGTAGAGCAGAAACCCGGCTGTCGGCGTCGCCTGGAGCCTGTCCGACCCGCCGTCTCATACGCGAAGGCAAGTCGGCCGGCTCCGGGAGTCACGGGTAAAACATGTAAAGCCGATAGCCCGCCTGAGCCGTGGCACTGGCGTCGATGAAGACCTTCAACGCAACTTCGCCGTTCGGGCCGATGCCGCGCAGCAAGTCCGCGGTCCCTCCGGCGTAGTCGGTCGGGCCCAGGGCACGGCGTACGACCACTCGATCCTGCGCATCGGTCAGCGTCAACTCGAGGTGGGGATAAGCGACCGACCATCCCGCGCGGCTGCGGAGCGTCGCCGTGAGAATGAGCAGCCCCCGGTGCGCGGGATCTGCCTGCAGGTCGGACGCTTCGATCGAAAGATAGCTCATGGCGCCGTCACGCAGCGGGCGTATCGCGCATCCCGCCACTTCGCAGCTCCGCTCCAGCGCGGGACGTGCGGCCGGCCAGTGCGCAGCGATCGCATCGCGAAAGTGAAAAGTCGCCTGCGCGGCGATCAGCGACAGAAGGAGAGCGATTGCGACAGCGTAGACGACGGCTTTCGCGCGCCGCGGGCTGCCGTCCGTCGCATCCGGGGTGCGATCCCCGTACGCGCTCGTGGCATCGTCGCCGGCTCGCTTTCCCGAAGGTTCGGCCTGAACCCGGGGTGGCGATCGCAGCGCCTGCGCACTGGGCAATGCCACCATGGGCGCGCCGAGCAGGGCGTCGTCGATTTCCCGCGCAAACTCGTCGGCGTCATTCGACGGGGCAAGCGAAATTTGTTGCGCAACGCCGTGGAAGACGGTCTTGCAGCGCCCGCAGCGCACCTGGCCGGCGCACCGCACGAGCTGCTCGGGCATCACGCGGAATACCGTGGCGCAGCCGGGGCAGCGCGTGTATTTTGCTTCGGGCATCGGGTGGTCTGAGTCAGAAATTCGCTCGATAGTTCGGGGCGAAATCGGTGCAAGCGCGGCCGAGGGGTGGGAACTCGTGAGAGCCGCCGAACCCTGTCAGGCAGCGGGCACGCCGCCGCCGCGCGTGCCCGCCAAGGAGATCCAGCCATCGTCGCTTTCGCAGACGCCGATATTAAACCACCGCCGGTAGACCGCGACGACGGCGTCGGCCTGCGCTTCGAGAATCCCCGACAGGACGATGCGCCCGCCGTTGCGCACGTGACCGGCAAGCACGGGCGCCAGCAGCAGCAGCGGATTCGTCAGGATATTGGCCACGACGACGTCGAACGGCTTCGCTTCGTCGACGGCAAGACGATCAGGCGGCAGGAAACGGGCGGCCACCCCGTTTCGCTCGGCATTGGCGCGGCTGGCGGAGAGCGCCTGCGGATCGATGTCGGTGCCGACGACGCGATCCGCGCCGAGCCGGCACGCGGCGATCGCGAGTATTCCGGAACCGCAACCGAAATCGAGGACCGAAGCCCCGGTGGTGAGTTCGCGCGCGAGCCACTTGAGGCAAAGGCGCGTTGTCGGATGCGAGCCCGTGCCGAAAGCCAGTCCGGGATCGAGCGCGAGATTGATTGCGGAGGGGTCGACGGGCTCGCACCACGAAGGAACGACCCACAAGCCGCCGGCGATCCGGATCGGAGCGAACTGCGCTTGCGTCGCCCGCACCCAGTCCTGCTCGGCGACGGGAAACGTCTCGTACGGCGGCAGCACGCTCCCCGTGGCGGTCAGCGCGGCGAGCGCAGGCGGAAGGTCGCCGGCATCGCGAAACAGCGCGGTCAACCGGGTGACCGGCCACAAGCCGGCGGCCGTTTCGCCGGGTTCGCCGTAAAGCGGCGTTTCGGCGGAGGTGCCGGCGTGCGGGTCGGCGCCGTCGACGGAAAGCGCGCCGGCGTCGAGAAGCGCGTCCGCCAACGCGTCCGCCGCGTCGGCGTCGATGTCGAAACGCAGCGCGATGTAGCTCACTGGCAAATATGCCCGCCAGATCACTAGCCCGCTTGCTTGCGCTTCGCGAGTTTCTCCTCGAGATAGTGGATCGAGGTTCCGCCGCGCAGAAACTTTTCGTCGAGCAGAAGCTCCTGGTGCAGCGGGATGTTGGTCTCGATTCCCTCGACCACCATTTCGGACAGCGCGATGCGCATCCGCGCGATCGCCTGATCGCGCGTGTCCCCGTAGGCGATGACCTTGCCGATCATCGAGTCGTAGTACGGCGGGACTACATAGTTGTGATAGACGTGGGAATCGACGCGAATCCCGGGCCCGCCGGGCGCGTGGTACGACGTGATGCGCCCCGGCGAGGGCACGAACGTGTACGGATCCTCGGCGTTGATCCGGCACTCGATCGCGTGCCCGCGCCGCACGATGTCGCGCTGGCGAAAGCGCAGCTTCTGCCCGGCGGCAACGCGGATCTGCTCCTGCACGAGGTCGATGCCGGTCGTGAGCTCGGTGACCGGATGCTCGACCTGGATGCGCGTGTTCATCTCGATGAAATAGAATTCGTCGTCCTGGAACAGGAACTCGAAGGTCCCGGCGCCGCGATAGCCGATCTTCCGGCACGCGTCGGCGCAGCGCTCGCCGATCCTGGTCAGCGCGCGCGCCGAGACCCCCGGGGCCGGCGCCTCCTCGATGATCTTCTGGTGGCGGCGCTGCATCGAGCAGTCGCGTTCGAACAGGTAAACGGCATTCTTGTGCTCGTCGGCCAGCACCTGAATTTCGATGTGCCGTGGATTGCCGAGAAACTTCTCCATGTAGACTACAGGATTGCCGAAGGCCGCCTGCGCCTCCGTGCGGGTAAGCGATACGGCCGACACCAGCGCGGCTTCCGTATGCACGACGCGCATTCCGCGTCCGCCGCCGCCGCCCGAGGCCTTGATGATCACCGGGTAGCCGATCAGCCGCGCGATCTTCACTATTTCCTTCGGGTCGTCGGGAAGCGCACCTTCGGAGCCCGGCACGCATGGCACGCCCACCTTCAGCATCGCCGCCTTGGCGCTGATCTTGTCCCCCATCAGACGGATCGTGTCGGCCCGCGGCCCGATGAAAACGAAGCCCGAGCGCTCGACCTTCTCGGCGAAGTCCGCGTTCTCGGAGAGAAAACCGTAGCCCGGATGAATCGCCTGCGCGTCGGTCACTTCCGCTGCCGCGATGATCGCGGGCACATTGAGGTAGCTCGCGGTAGAGGCGGGGGGGCCGATGCACACCGATTCGTCGGCGAGCCGCACGTACTTGGCTTCGCGATCGGCCTCGGAGTGGACCATGACCGTCCTGATCCCGAGTTCCCGGCAGGCGCGCTGGATACGGAGCGCGATCTCCCCGCGGTTGGCGATCAGAATCTTCCCGAAGAGCTGATTCGGATTCTTTGCCACGATGGGCGACGACGGCGGGCGAAGCGGCGGCAAGTCAGGCGATCACGATCAGCGGCTGGCCATATTCGACGGGCTGGCCATTCTCGGCGAGCACCTGCTTCACCACGCCTGCCTTGTCCGCTTCGATCTCGTTCATCAACTTCATCGCCTCGATGATGCACAGCGTGTCGCCAACCTGGACGGCGTCCCCCACTTCGATGAACGGTTTCGCCCCCGGGGATGTCGCGCGATAGAAAGTTCCGACCATGGGACTCCTGACCAAGTGCCCCTCGGACTCGGCCGGAACCGCGGGTGCCTCGGCTACCGCGGCCGGCGCAGGCGTGGCGAGCGGGACCGCCGTCGCGTACGCGGGCGCCGGGGCGGACGCCGCCGCGCCGGGCGCGACAGCGCGCGTGATCCGCACGCGTTCCTCGCCTTCCTGGATTTCGAGTTCGCCGATCCCGGAACTTTCGACGAGCTCGATCAGCGTCTTCAGTTTGCGCAGGTCCATCGCGTCACCTCGCCGGCGGCGCAGACCCATCAGCCGCGGCGGATCGAGGGCCGCGCGGTCTGAGGCCGACGAATGCTCCGATCGCCTTTTCGGAAGGGCGGGAGCGTCGCGGGTACGGCTTGCGCGCCCCCGTCAGGTTCAAGTTCGGTGCGTGGAAAACCAGGATCGAGCGGTACGGTTGGCCATTTGTCGCGTTGGTCCGGACCGCCGCCTTGCATTTTGAAGTCGACATTGGCTGCGGAGCCCCCTGTTTCGATTAATTCGGGAGTTTGGCGTAGATCGGCCCCAAATGTCCAGCGATGGCGAGAGATCGACGCAGTCCCGAGGTCGCAACCGACCCCACGGGGACGGGGGCTCACATCGTGTGGCGTATCGGCCAATTGGGCGCCGACCGACCCGTCCCGCGAATTTCAAGACATGCGCTTCGCCGTGTAATCAGAGCGCAATGACAGAAGGTACCGTATATTTCATAACAGTTGACCGACGATAGATCGCAAGTTGGCCTCGTTGATGGGCCCCAGTTGCGTGTGGGCGACGCGCCCAGAGCGGTCGATGATGACCGTAAAGGGAAGCGCGCCGAGCCGATTGCCCATGGTCTTGGAAAGCTCGATGGCGCCGTATCCGCCGATCAATGCCGGGTAGTTGAGGCCAAGTTCGGCCGCGAACAACTCGACCTTGTCCGCCTCATCCATCGCGACACCGACAAATTGCAGTCCGCGCCCACCCAGTTCCCGCTGAACCTTCACAAATTCGGGCATCTCCTCGCGGCAGGGTACGCACCACGTGGCCCAGAAGTTGACGACCAGCACCTTGCCTTTCCATTGACCAAATGACTGCTCGCGGCCGGAGGCGTCCGGCATGGCGAGGGCGAAGAGCGTCGCCGCATCCATCCCTCGTCCCGTCCCGGAGGCTGAATCGTCCACGTTGCCGCGGAATTGGAGCCCCGCGGCAAGCGCGAGCACCCCGACGACCGCGAACGCGGACCACCGGAACCAGCGTCGGGTTATGAAGGTGCCGAACATGCGTTTAGAGTGAGCGCTCGCACAATTGGCGCGGTGCGGAACAGCTTGCGTTCAGTTGAACCAGGATTTCCTGGCCGGCGTCGCGACGACGGGCGCGCCGGGTCCGGCACCCGGCAGCGGCAACGTCAACGTCAGTACCTGGACCTGGGGAGGATAGCAAATCCCGGCGTCGGCACAGCCTTGCGACTCGGCCCGAACGGTGACTTTCCGGCCCGGTTCCTTTTGATCGAGCGCCAGTTTGACGGCAAGCCGGCCCCGGTAGGTTTCGACCTTGCCGAAAAACTCGTCGTCCTTGACCTTTCCCGGGGGGAGCGCGGGAGCGGCGGCCAACGCGGTCGGCTCGACGCTGAATTTCAGTTTCTCACGGTAAAGGTAATACCCATCGGCGATGGCAAACCGCGCCTCGACCGTCCTGTCATCCAACGCCTGAACGCTGAACGCGAACGCGCGCTCCGGCTCGAGCAATTTCGACTGCGCGTCCGCGGCGCCGGACAGGCACGTCGCCGACAAAAGGACCACCGCCAACGCGCCCTTCACCCTGACCGCCACCCTCCGGTCAGGTCGCGCTGGTTTCACCGGTGATCCAGTCGGGATAAGGAGCGAGTCCATCAATGACGGGGACAGCAATGCTCTCCGGAAGTTCGCAGGGATGCCCCGCCCGGATCGCCGCCTCGACCGCCGCGTAGCGCCCGGATCGGGTCTTCACGGCGACCGTGAATTCCTGGGCAGTTTCGATTTGGCCCCGCCAGTGATAGAGTGATTCCACCGGGGTGCCGATTCTGACACACGCGCATAGGCGCGCCTCGCCCTGCGCGCCGGCGATTGCGCGGAAGCGCGGTTGGGCATCTGCGTCAGTATC
>Ga0315297_10000610_pt1 | contig 20927 bp, 20 predicted proteins | sample YL17G15_0_MG_FD_203628 | JGI IMG/M metagenome (GOLD analysis project Ga0315297, IMG submission 203628) | Sediment microbial communities from Yellowstone Lake, YNP, Wyoming, USA - YL17G15_0 | ecosystem: Environmental > Aquatic > Freshwater > Lake > Sediment | place: USA: Wyoming | collected... | reverse complement strand
GAGCAGCTCCTCGCCGCCTCGGGGGGCCGCGTCCAGCGAAGCCCAGTGCTCCTTGGGGATGATCAGGATGTGAACCGGAGCCTGGGGATGGATGTCCTCGAAGGCCAGGATCCGTTCGTCTTCATAAACGACGCGCGAGGGCGATTGGCCGGCGATGATCCGGCAGAAGATGCAATCGAGCTTCGGATGCTTATCGTAGTTCATCGGCCCGTTCCCCCGGGCGCGCCCGCTACCCGGAGATCCTCTCGATCTTCGCTCCCAGGCTGCGGAGCTTGGCCTCGATATTCTCGTAGCCGCGGTCGATGTGCTCCACGCCGTTGATAACGGTCTGGCCGCCGGCGATCAACCCGGCCAGGATGAGCGAAGCCGAAGCGCGCAAGTCCGTGGCCATGACCTCGGCTCCGGACAGGGGCGTCCGGCCCCGGACGACGGCCTTGTCGCCCGAGACCTCGATGCTGGCTCCGAGCCGCATCAGTTCATTGACATGGGAGAAGCGGCGGTCGAAGATGGTTTCGGTGATGATGGACGTCCCCTGGGCCTGGGTCATGAGCACCATAAACTGGGCCTGCATGTCGGTGGGGAAGCCCGGATAGGGCGAAGTGGTGATGTCCTGGGGACGGATGTCGGCGCTGCCCCGGACCCGCATCCGGTCCTGATCGACTTCGATCCCGGCCCCGGCGATCTTCAGCTTCTCGACGATTGTCTCCAGGTGGGCCGGGTTGATTCCGGTCACCAGGATATCGCCCTGGGTCAAGGCGCCGGCCACGAGAAACGTCCCGGCTTCGATGCGGTCGGGGATGATCCGGTGCGTCGCTCCGCCGAGCTCCCGGACGCCCTGGATACGCAGCACGTCCGGCCCGTCGCTTTCGACCCGGGCGCCCATTTTTACCAGAAGCTCGCACAGCGAGGTGACTTCGGGCTCGCAGGCGCAGTTGCGCAGGATCGTTTGGCCCTCGGCCAGGGCCGCGGCCATGACCAGGTTTTCGGTCCCGGTGACGGTTTTCTTCTCGAACTCGACCTCCGCGCCGTGCAGGCGGGCGGCCTCGGCCTTGATGTAGCCGTGCTCCAGGCTGATGGCCGCGCCCATTTTCTGCAGGCCGTGGATGTGAAGGTCGATGGGCCGGGAGCCGATGGCGCACCCCCCGGGCAGGGCGACCGTCGCCTTGCCGTAGCGGGCCAGGAGGGGGCCCAGGACAAGGATGGAGGCCCGCATGGCCCGGACCAACTCGTAGGACGCCTCGTCGGACACGATGCTCGGCATGGCGATGGATAGGGAATTCCCATCCAGGGCGTAGGCGGCGCCCAGCCCTTTCATCAGGGTGAGCATGGTGTGGACGTCCTTGACCAGGGGGACGTTGTCCAGCCGGACCGAGTCCTCGGTCAAGAGGGAAGCGGCGATGGCCGGCAGGACGGCGTTCTTGGCCCCGCTGATTTTGACGGTTCCCCGGAGCTTCAGCCCGTTGTTGTCGGCCACCCGTATTTTTTCCATGCGTAAAAATATTAGTTGAATCCCCCGCAAAATACAATGGCGCCGGCCGGGCGTTTAGTTTAAGCGGATGATGATTTTAAAAGGCGGATAGGTTTGGACGCGGAAGCGCGCGGGCGGCAAATCCTCAACGCGGCAGTATCCCGTGGTGTGGACTACGACATAGGGGTAGCGGTTCTTCTGCAGCCAATCCAGGTCGACGGTATCGGGCGTGGGATAGACGGGGATGACGGTCCGGCCGAGCTTTTCGCCGAACAGCGGGTATTCATGGTCGGCCGGGGTGAGGATGGAAGCCACCGTCGCCCGGGGAGGGATCGACCCTTCCAGGATTCGATACGGGATTCGATCCCGGTCCCAGAGCACGGCCCGTCGTTCGAAACGCGTTTTGCCCCAGATGGCGTTCGGCCCCGCCAGGGGTTTTGAAACATTGGTCAGGATGGTCAGGGTCATCACCGTGCAGGCGACGACCAGCATCAAACAGCGGAGGGCCGCGCGTCCGAGGCCTCGGCCGAAAACTCCGGCCACCAGGGGGGCGCACAGAGGAATGACGGCGCAGTAATAACGACCGCGGTACGGCCCCCAGGCTTGGGCCGCTCCGATAACCGCCATGAACCCGGCGAAGGCCATGGCCGGGATGAAACGCGCGTCCCTTTTAATCAACCCCGCGACGAGCCAATAGGCAACGAGCGGCAGCCACAACAGAAAACCCAGGGGCCCGAAAAAACCTCCGGCATCGCTGGCCATGGTTGTATTGGTTTGAAAGTAAAAGAAATTCTGCCGGGCGGAAAGCCTCTGGCTGTCGGGCGGCAGGCCGAGGGCGGAGAAAACCGCGCGGCCGGCGCGCTGCCAGGCCGGGGCTGCGGCTTCGACGATGGGTGGCGGCACACCCGTGAAATCCATCAGGGAGTACACATCGCGGGCCATGTTGCTCCGGATCAGGTCCCAGGAGCCGGGGTTGGACTCATTGACATTGTATTTGAGGATGGACGCTCTTCCCAGGGGATGGCCGAAGCGAACCCAGTTTTGTACGAAATTGAAGGCGCCCAGCGCCATGAACCCGGCGAGACAGGCCGCCGCCCAAAAGCACAACCGTCTCCACGGCCGGGGTCTCCGGGTCAGGATCACATAGCCCAGGCCCACACCCAACCCGGGAAGGACCATGAAGGCCGTGTATTTCATCCCCAGGGCCAATCCCATGGCCAGCCCGGATAGGACAAGCAGCCCTTGGTGTTGAGTCTTGAGCCCGACCAGGAGGAGAAAGACCATGGCCGCCGCCATGGCGCCTACGGTCAGGTCGTTTTGGGTCGTGGTCGATTGCAGGACGATCATAGGCAAGGTCAGACAGATGAAAGAAGCGAAGGCGGCCCGAGCGCGCGCGTAGCCGAAGGCCCGGGCCAGGCCGAACACCGAGACCAGGACCGCCAGGGCCGAGAACCATTGGACGAACCCGGCCAGCGCATCCCGGCGCAGGAACAGCATGCTCCACAGACTGCCGATCTCGACGTTCAAGGGGAAAATCACCTGGTGAATGCGGGGGGTCGGCCAGGGCGCCAAAGTCTGGTGCTGGATCCAAAAAGCCACCCGGGCCAGATGGTACACCATGCTGTCCTGGTTATTGGGCGGGACGAGGCCGTTGATGACCGCCAGGAGGCCGTAAGCCGCGACGACAATCAGTCCCAAAGCCCACAGGTCCGGCCAGGACTTGAGGGATTTCGTCCAAACCGAAAACGGGGGCGGCAGGAAGCGCGGAGGCCGCGGCCGGCCCGCGGCGCGCCACGCCAGGAAGGCGACCAGGGCCAGCAGGGCGTGGGCGGCCAGCATGGCCCAGGCCGTGACCAGGACCAGAAGCGAAAGGACCTCCGTAACGAGGACCAGGTCGACCCAGACCAGGACGAACAGGGCGATGAGAAAAGCCGGACGCGTGGGCGGCTTCAGGACCGCGGCCCAGGCCAAGGCGAAAACGAGAACCAGGGCCGCGTCGAGAATAAACAGCGCCGTCATAATCCGCGAGCGCTAGAGGGCTTGGAGGGCTTGGTCCAGGTCGGCGATGATGTCCTCCGGGTTTTCGCCGCCCACGCACAACCGGATGAGCTGGGGCGGGATGTCGGCGTTGCGGCGGGCTTCCTCGCCCTGCTGGAAGTGCGTGGAGATGGCCGGGATGGTGGCCACGCTCTTGATCCGGCCGAGGTCGGTCGCGCGGAAGATGATCTTGAACCCGTCGAACACCCGGCGCGCGTTCTCCGGCGGACCGTCCACGCGGAAGCTCATCAAGTGGCCGTAGCGGTTGACCTCCCGGCCTTGCCCGTCATTCGAATCGACCAGGCTCATGTACTTCTGGGCCAGGGGATGGAGGCGGTAGCTGGGCAGTCCCAGGTAATCCACCTGATAGACCTTGGGATGCCGGGCCAGGTACTCGGCGACCTTCTGGCAGTTCTGGCTGACCATGTCCACTTTGGACCGAAGCGTCCGGAGGTCGTTCAGGCAAAAGAGGGCGTTGACCGGGGAGCTGGCCGGGCCGTTGTCGCGGTAGGGGAGGAACTTGACGTATTCGGCGAAGCTGTCCTTGAACAAGGGGTTGTCGTTCTTGACCTTGGTCGTGATCGGTTTGCGGCTGATGAGCGCGCCGCCGATGGCCATCCCGCCGGACGTGGCCGTCTTGCTCAAAGAGTGGATGACGATATCGACCCCGAAGGCGATGGGCCGCATTAAGGCCGGAGTGGCGCAGGTGGCGTCGAAGATGAACGGGATTCCCCAGGAGTGGGCCAGGTCGGCCACGGCTTTGACGTCGCAGAACGACTGCTGGGGATTGCTGGGCGCCTCCATGTACAGAAAACGCGTGTTCTCGTCCACCTTCGACTTCCAGTCCTGGATGTCGTCGGGATGGAAGACCCAGCGGACGTCGATGCCCCGTTCCTGCTGCTTGCGTATGGAGAAATGCTGGAACGTGCCGCCGTATACCTGGATGCTGGACACGAAGTTCATTTTCTCCGGGCCGTCCGACTGTTTGACCAGGAAGGGGTCCACGGCCTGCACGATGGCCGACATCCCCGAGGCCGTGACCAGGCACGACGTGTCGAAGCCGGTCTGGTAGCCTTCGAGGAGAGCCAGCGTCCATTCGAGGTAGTAGGTCGTGGGGTTGGCGATGCGGGTGTAGCACCAGGTGGGGATGAGATAGGCCAGGGCGGCCTCGAGCTCCGCGGCGTCGCGGTAGGCTTGCGAGGTGGCCAGGTACAGGGGTTCGATGATGGCCCCCTGGTTATGGTTGAGGGCTTCCTCGACGGTGTACAACCCGTGAACGGCGATGGTATCGAACTTGAGCTTCTTCATCCGTTCGACCTGCTTTTGTCTTTGGGCCAGGGTCTTTTTGGCCTCCTCTACATACTTATCGACTCCCGGTCCGTACGGCGGCTTTTGAGACATGGCTCCTCCCTATCGTTTTCGAGAATTGGGTGATGGGATGATGTCCGAGTGAATATAGAAAGGGGCCGGCCTCAAGGAAACCGGCCCCTTATGCATCATGATGTTTTCGCGATGCTCCGTCTATTTCATTTCGTGGCGATGAACGGCCAGGATGTCGGCCAGGATGGCGTAGCCCGTGGCGAGTTTCCCCGCGCCCGGCCCCTGAATGGTCACTTTGCCCAGAAGGTCCAGGTCGAAGGTCAAGGCGTTCTGGGCGCCCATGACCCCGGTCAGGGGGTCGGACAGGGGCAGTTTCTGGGGTGAAACGCCGGCCGTGACCCGGTCCTTGTCCTTCTTGACCTGTCCGATGAGCTTGTAGCGATAGCCCTCTTTCTTGGCCTGGAGGACATCCGGCCGGGTGATTTTGGTGATACCCTCCCGGTTCACGTCGGCCGTCGTCAGGGTCCCGCCCATGAGCACGTTGCCCAGGATGACGACCTTGGCCAGGGCGTCGAAACCCTCGACGTCGGCCGTGGGGTCGGCCTCGGCGTAGCCCAGCTTCTGGGCCAGGGCCAGGGCTTGGGCGTACTCCATGCCGTCTTCCTCCATCTTGCTCAGGATGAAATTGGTCGTGCCGTTGAGGATGCCCCTGATCTCCCGGATGTCGTTCCCGGCGAACCCGCTCCGGCAGAGGTTGAAGACCGGCGTACCGCTCATGACCGTGCCCTCGATGCCGAAGTAACACTTGTTGGACTCGGCCGCTTTTTTCAGCTCGTCGTAATGCAGGGCGGCAGGCCCCTTGTTGGACGTGACGACGTGCTTGCCCATCCGGAGCGCCTTCTTGATGTAGCCCGTGGCCGGCTCCCCGGTCTTGATGTCCGTGTAGGACAACTCGGCGATGATGTCGGCCTCGGTGCTGTCGATCATCTCCAGGGGCTCCATTTTTTTAGCCCGGTTGGGCTGGCCCTCGAGGTAGGCGTCCAGGTTCTGGCCGTCCCCCAGGACCTTGAGCAGTTTGGGGATATCGATGCCCTCGGGGATGAGGAGCGAGCCCTTGATCTTGTCGTTGATCGCCACGACCTTGGCCTCGAAGTCGTAAGCGTCTTTCAAGTCAGCGCTTTTGGACGAAAGGATTTCGAGCAGGCCTTGGCCGACCGTGCCGCAGCCGATGAGTCCGATCTTATATTCCATGGCGTGATCCTCCGGGAAGAATAAATGCCGAGGCAGCCGCTCCCAAGAGACAGTTTATGATACTGAGCTCCCGGCCCGGTCCCCTTGACGAGGCGGTTCTCGGGCTTAGGCGAAACAGCATGCTGAACGAATTATAAGATAAAGGAAGGCCAGGGGGATGTCAATTATTCCGGGCTGGATAAAAAAAGGGGATGGCTCTTTGGAGAGCCATCCCCTTCGAATGTCAGCGGTTGGGCCGGTATTAGTCTTTGTCGGCCGTTCCCTTGATGAAGTTCTCGATCCACTCGGTCGTGGCGCTCTTGGGCCGCTCGATGGGCCAGCCTAGGGCGCGGCTCCAGCACAGCTGGGCCAGGACGCCGATGGCCCGGGACACACCGAAGAAGACGGTGTAGATGTCCCACTCGGTCACTCCGTAGTGATAGAGCAGGCATCCGGAATGGGCATCGACGTTGGGCCAGGGGTTCTTGGCCTTGCCCTGCTTCAGCAGGATGTCGGGCGTCACTTCGAAGACCATGCTGACCACTTTGAAGATCTCGTCGTTGGGCATGTGCTTCAGGGCGAACTCGCGCTGGGCCGTGTAGCGGGGGTCGGTCTTGCGCAGCACGGCGTGGCCGTATCCGGGGACGACCTTGCCCGAGGCCAGGGTATCCCAGATGTGCTTCGACAGCTGCTCCTTGGTCGGCACGCCGCCCAAGGTCTTCATCAGGTCCATGATCCAGCGGAGCACTTCCTGGTTGGCCAACCCGTGCAGCGGCCCGGCCAGCCCGTCCATGGAGGCCGACAGGGAATAATAGGCGTCGGACAGGGCCGAACCGACCAGGTGGCAAGTGTGGGCCGAGACGTTGCCGCCCTCGTGGTCGCTGTGGATGACGAGGTACAGCCGCATCAAATCCTTGAAGGTTTCGTCCTTGACGCCCAGCATGTGGGCCAGGTTTCCGCCCCAGTCGAGCTTCGGGTCGGCGGCGATGTGCTTGCCGCCCTTGTAAGAGCGGAGGTAGATGTAGGCCGCCAGTCCGGGCAGCTTGGCCAGAAGGTTCATGACGTCTTCGTACATGGGATCCCAGTAGTCCTTCTTGTTGATGCCTTCCCGGTATTTCTGGGCGAAGACGGAATCTCTCTGCATGGCCAGGATGCCCAGGGCGAACTGGGTCATCGGGTGCGTGTCGGTCGGCAGGGCATCGAGCGTCTTGAGCAGATGCTTGGGCAGCTCGCTGCGCTTCTGCCATTCCAGGGTGACCTCGGCGACATCGGCCGCGGTGGGCAAGTCGCCGGTCAGGAGCAGGTAGAAGATGCCCTCGGGCAGCGGTTCCGTGCCGCCCTTGGCCTTGGGCAATTTTTCCTGCAGCTCGGGGATGGTGAAGCCGCGGAAGCGGATGCCCTCAAACTTGTCCAGCAGGGACGTGTCCCAGATCATGCACAGGACGTCGCGAACGCCGCCGTAGGCCTGGGAAATCGTCACGTCGGACAGCTTCTTCTCCCCGTTCTCTTTAAGGATGCCCTTGATCCTTTCCTGCATCGGGGGGATTTTGGCTGCGAATTTTTCCTTCAGAGTAGCCACTTCAAGACCTCCTTGTTTATTTTTAGTATTTATACAGACAGAGAGAAAAAATCTCTGGGGAATCGTTGAACAAAAAATATAGCATGTCAAAAGTCTGGAGTCAATAAAAAAAAGGGTCGCGGAAGGGGGGCCTAAGCCCTCAAGGGGTGCCGGGTTTAAACTCGAAACGGGCAAACCGAACCGCCGCAAATCCGTATGGAATTGACAAGGGAGTCCCGAAAAACTAATATTTCAGGGCGGACTAATTTCGCCGAAAGGAGATGAATATGGGCGCCTTAGTGATCTTTTTGATAGCCGTCGGAGTCTTCGTGCTCTATTGCATCGGGCTGTACAACGGCCTGGTGCGCCTGCGCAACCAGTGCGACAACGGTTGGGCCAACATCGATACCCAGCTGCGGCGGAGGTATGACCTGATCCCCAACCTGGTCGAAACGGTCAAAGGTTACGCCAAGCACGAACGGGCCGTGTTCGAGAACGTGACCCAGGCGCGGGCCCAGGCCATAAACGCCGGCACGGTCAAGGACCAGAACGCGGCCGAGAACATGCTCCAGGGAGCGTTGAAATCCCTGTTCGCCGTGGCCGAGAACTATCCCGAGCTGAAGGCCAACCAGAACTTCATGATGCTGCAGGAGGAGCTGGCCGGGACCGAGGGCAAGATCGCCTACGCCCGGCAGTTCTACAACGACACGGTCATGAAGCTCAACACCAAGCTTCAGGCTTTCCCCTCGAACATCGTCGGCAGCGTCTTCGGCTTCAAGTCCAAGGAATACTTCCAGATCGAAGAGCCCGCGGCCAAAGAACCGGTCAAAGTGACCTTCTAATTATTCCAAGTATGAAGCCGAGCCCGGAAGGGGCGAGGCAATCATGCCGCAGAAGGTCATCCCGAACGGAGTGAGGGATCTCATTCATGCAGGTCAAGGTCATCACGAGGAGTCTTGCTCTTGCGAGGCGACGTGGTGATCCGACCCGAAGGGTCGTTGCGAGACATCGAAGATGTCGTGGCAATCTTCCTCATTCTTTCCGATTGTCACCGCAAAGAGCCGAAGCCGCGAGGAGCGAGGCGAAGTGGTGATCTCACCGCGATTTGCCCCCCTGTCATTGCGAGGGCCCGTAGGGCCCGTGGCAATCTTCCCCTTTCGCTCCATCTTGAACGGTTGAAACTCGCCAAGTGAACGAAACATGTATGAACAGATAGCCAGAAACAAGCGGAAGTCGATCCTCCTCATCCTGTTTTTTATACTCATTATCTTCGGCCTGACCTGGACCTTCGGCTATCTCACCAACCTCGGTGTAGGCGGCCTGATCCTGGCCGTGGCCATCGCCTTGATCTCGGGTCTGGCCGGCTACTACGGGAGCGACAAGATCGTCCTGGGCATCAGCAAGGCCCGGCCCGTGACCCGGGAGGAATATCCTTATCTCTATAATGTCGTCGAGGGCCTGGCCATGGCTGCCGGGGTGCCGTCGCCTCCCTGCTATGTTATCGACGATACGGCGCCCAACGCCTTCGCCTCGGGCCGCGACCCCCAGCATTCCGTCATCTGCGTGACCACGGGGCTCCTGCAGAAGATGAACCGGGCCGAGCTCGAGGGCGTCGTGGCCCACGAGATGTCGCACATCCGCTATTACGACATCAGACTGCAGACCCTGGCCGTGGTCATGGTCGGCGTCGTGGCTTTGCTCAGCGACTGGATCCTGCGCAGCTTTTTATGGGGCGGGGGGCGGAGGCGCGGCCGGGACAAGGGCAACTTCGGCGCGATCCTCATCGTGGTCGGGCTGGTCCTGGCGGTCGTGGCGCCCATGGCCTCGCAGCTCATCCGCCTGTCCATCTCCCGCAAGCGCGAATTCCTGGCCGACGCCGGCGCCGCGGAGCTGACCCGCTACCCGGCCGGGCTGGCCTCGGCCCTGGCCAAGATCTCGGCCGACACCGAGCCGCTCGAGGCGGCCAACAAGGCCACGGCCCACCTGTACATCGTCAACCCGCTCAAGGACATCAAGGGCCGGGTCAACAGCCTGTTCAGCACACACCCGCCCGTCGAGGAGAGGATCGCCGCCCTGGAAAAGATGTAGGCCGGACCGTCCTCATCCCGGTCAGCCCGGGCCGGCCGCCGAGCTGTAGCGCCAACGTGATAATTTCCAAAATAGGCAACGCGATTATTTCCGCCGGCCTTGACACCCGGCCGTTGAGCTTGAAAACGACGAAAACTTCCTGATATAATGCCATCCCCGAGCGGGGTCGTAGTTCAGTTGGTTAGAACGCCGGCCTGTCACGCCGGAGGTCGCGAGTTCAAGTCTCGTCGGCCCCGCCAAACCTGTCACTCAGAGGGGGACACAATACCCTGTCCCTCTTTGACCAACGACTTTGATTGGGGACAGGGTATTGTGTCCCCCTAGCGATTTAAAAAAGCATATAGGGGTGTGCTGTGTTTGCGATTGACATCGTCGCGCAGCGGGTGATATCTTCCCGACGTGGCAAGGAGGGGATACTCATCGCCCGGAGCGGGAATTCACAACAACGCCAAAAAAGGAAATTCCTATCCCTCGGCTAGAATTATGTGGAGGAGTTTCTATGATTAATAACCGGCAGGGCGAGCCGTCGGATAAAGTCTCGGGCCATTCCCCGGCAGAGAGCAGGGAGGCCGAACCCGAAAAATTCAGAGTTCAGCTCGTTAAAAAGATCGCTTCCAGCAAGGCCCAGTCCGAGAGGATGCGGGTGGAGCTCGAACGACAGGGGTTCAGTGTAACGCTCAGGGAACATTTCACCGCGGGCGACTATCAAGAAGACTACTATGCCGATCTGTTTGGAGAAAAACGCGTTCCGGCCGATCGTTTGGAGCTGGACCTTCAAAAAGAAGCCCTTCAGCGCCAGTTTATCGCCGATAGGAAAATCGGCTACATCGTCAAAACGTTTTGGTGGGTCCTGGTCCTAGTCGGACTCTTGGTCTATTTTTCTTTTACCTTCCCGCTTTGGAGCGTCATCAAAGGGTTTTTCGATTAAATAAATTAATGATTAATGGGGGCGGCCCACATTATTTTGTTAATAATAATATAGTTAGCCCGGATATCATTGAATTTCTACCGCTTAGAAATGCTTTTTTATGGCCCAAAACATGCTTCTAAGATATCTGTGCAATTGACACGGCCAAAGTAATCAGACTGTCTTAGAGTTGCGATTTGATAGGCCAAAAGAGCAGTTTAAGAGAAAAATACACATATTATTTCGGAGTATCTTTAGAATTATTATTAGTTTATTGTGGGCCGCCCCCAAAAACTCAACAAAACCCAAAATCCCGCACAGCCCGACAGCCCGAAACGCATTCTATCCTACGAACTGAACGGAAGCGCCTGGACGGACTGGAATGCGATCGACGCCGATTGGATGAAAAATCATTATTGGGCCTGCCTGGAAAAATTCAACCTGAAAATGTCTTGCGGCCGCTGTGAGGATATTTTTATTGACGTCGAATTGCATATCAACGCAGCGGGGCGGCTGGACAGCTATAAAATCCTGAAGGAAAATATTTGCGAAAAAAATATTACACCCGAGCTGGAGCAATCCTTCTTGGCGTACTTTAAGAAATTGACATTTCCCGAGTCTTTGCGAAATCTGATTATCGAAACAAAGCTGGGGACAGGATTAACGTGTTAAGTTGTTGGCTAAAGAGGGACAGGGTATTGTGTCCCGATAACTATAAAAGGCGTAAAATTCTAGGCAGAGGTGGCCGATGAAATCATTTAAATCCAGGCTTTTAAGAGCTTATTGTCTTGTTTTCGCCCTCATCTTGCTTTGCAGCTTGGGCACTCATGCCGGCTTTTCCGCCCCTCAGCAGGTCACGAAATATCCCTGGATCATTACCGGCCATTTCATCTACGTGGAATACGTTAAGAACGACGGAGCGGACGGATTCCTCGAGGACGAGAACCAGATCACGGTCGATATCGACTTTGCCCAGATTCAACACGATCCCTACGACCAGATAGCGATCTATGTCCTGGACCGCGCCGATTTCAGCGCCAAGGGCAAGGCCTGGAGCCATTCGAAGTCGGGGGATTGCTTTTATCAAATCTTCTGGACCCGGAACGGCGGCGGCCGCATCGATCCGCCTTCCCCGAACGCTTGGGGCCCGGCCCCTAACCCGGCCACCTTGACCTGGTTCATCAAACAAAAGCGCTTCGCCCTGCATTTCCAGGCCCCGATCGATAAGGGCCAGGTCACGATTAAAAGCACTGACACCTGCAATGAACCGACCGAACCCGTCACCTCGGAATATCTATGGGCTTGCAACATCGATGGCGTCGTGGATTACAACGCCAAAACCAAAACGTATCGGTTCGTCCTCCTCGATAAATATGAAGTCCCCTACCGCGAAAATACGGACTTGAATTGCACCGTCCACGTCCAGGGCGAAATGACCGGTCCCATGAAATAGGCCTTACGCCCCTCCGGTTGACACCTTTTCCCCCTATCCCTATAATAATAATGACCCATGGGGGCGATTGGATTCGACGGAGATAACTGAGGCGGAGGCCGCATGTCGAGATTCCATCTACCTCGTAAAACGGTGGAAAACATTAAGTGCAGAAGCACAACCTCTCGCTGCCTAAGTAAGGTAGCCGTTTCCCGGGTTCTGTCCTGCGGTTCCCGGGGGGCGTCGACCAGCAGGATAGCGAACCGGGCCCGCCCCAAACCCGGCGAGCGAAACCCTCCAGGGCTGGTTCCGCCGCGTCTTTCCTCTTCAGGCGCGCGGAATAAGATTCCCGAAGGGGATACGCGTGTAGACGCCTCCAGCTGAATGTCTTCGGACGCGGGTTCGATTCCCGCCGCCTCCATTTTTTTTTGCTTAAGACAACAAGAGGAAAAGCATTGCCGAGACAAAACTATAGGATGCGGCCCGGAGCCGCCGCGCTCTGGCTGGCCCTTGTCCTGGGGGTTTTCAGCCCGACCATCGCCCAAGGCCAGCCCGTCCTGAAGGTGCGCGTCCGGGACTTCTCCGATTACAGCCGGGTCGCCTTGGAAACACCCCAGACCCTGACCTTCGCCTTCGAGAGGGCCGGGGCGACGCTGCGGGTGAAGGTGGACAGCCGCACCTCCCTCCGGATCCTGGGCGAGCCGGTGGACAGCCGCATCGTCAAGAGCCTGAACTGGGCCAAGCAGGGCAACACGTACATCCTGACCATCGAGGCCAAGGTCGCGGGCTTCAACTACAATTTTTACACCCTCAGCAATCCCTTCCAGCTCATGATCGACATCACGCCCGAAGCCGCCGTCCCGTCCCGGCCGGCCGCGAAACCCGCCCCCCCGCCGCCCGCGCCCCCGGTTTATCAGCCGCCCGTCGTCGAAGCTCCGGCTCAGGCCGAGACTCTCCCTCCGGGCGCCAAGGGCATCCGGACAATCGTCATCGATCCCGGACACGGCGGCCTGGAGAGCGGCGCCAATGGCCGCTTCGGAACCCTGGAAAAAGAGGTCACCCTGGCCATCGCCCTCAAGCTCAAAGCGTTGGTCGAGCGGAACATGGCCGTGCGCGTCGTCCTGACCCGGGATAAGGACATCGACATGTCCCTGGCGGACCGGGGCGCGTTGTCCAATAACAACGACGCCATGCTGTTCATCAGCATCCACGCCAACGGCTCCCGCCGAAAAAATTCGAACGGCTCGGAAGTCTACTTTCTCAGCCTGAACGCGGCCGACGAGGACACCCGCCGGCTGGCCTACCTGGAAAACAACGCCGGCGAGCTCGAGCAAAAAATCGACCGGCAGGACGCCGACGACCTGCAGATGATCCTCTGGGACATGGCCCAGTCGGCTTTTATCAAAAAGAGCGGCCAGTTGGCCGAATTCATCCAGACCGAATTGAACACCCTGGTGGGCACGGGCAACCGCGGCATCAAGCAGGCTCCCTTCAAGGTCCTGACCGAAGTGGCCTGCCCCGCCGTCCTCGTGGAAACGGCCTTCCTCTCCAACCCCGAGGAGGAGCGCAAGCTGGCCGACCCGGCTTTCCAGGACAGCGTGGCCCAGGCCGTCTACCGCGGCCTGCTGAACTACATCAGGCTGTATTCCCAGGAATGAAACAACCCTTGGAACGGACTCAGGTCATCGCCCTGGCCGCGCTCTTTATCGTGATCACGGTGCTGGCCGTGGCGTTTTTCCTGGGAGGCCGCGAAGAAAGCGTCATGCCCTCCTCCTCGACCTTAAAGGAGATGGCCCCGCCGCCGCCCGCCGCCGCCGATCTCCAGAAAAAAAAGGTGGTCTTGTTCTTTGCCTCGGAGAACGACTCGCTTCTCCATCCTGAAGAGCGGGAGATCGAGGCCGGCCCCACGCCGGCCCAGGAGGCCGGCCGCGTCCTGGAGGAGCTGATCCGGGGCTCCCGAGTCGGGTACATCTCGACACTCCCCCCGGAAACCAAAGTGAGGCAGGTTTTCTTCACCAGGGAGGGGATCGCCTACGTCGATTTTTCCAGGGAATTGAGCGCCAACCAGCTTTCGGGCTCCGAGGCCGAGATCGCCACGGTCTTTGCCGTGGTCAATTCCCTGACCTATAACTATAAGGACGTCAAGCGAGTCTTCATCCTCATCGACGGGATCGAGAAGGATACGCTTGACGGCCACATCAGCCTGGACAAGCCTCTTTTTCCCAACTACTCCCTGGTGGCCCAGCAACCCTGAGTCAAGATTCCGCAATGAACACCGGGCAGCGACATCTCGGGCATTCACTCCGGCCGGCGTGTATCGGGCGGCCGTCATGACCCGTTGGCCGCAAGTCGCCATCATCGGGTTTCCGAACGTGGGCAAGTCCAGCCTGTTCAACCGGCTGGTCCGGCAGAAAAAAGCCCTGGTGCATTCCCTGCCCGGAATGACCCGGGACGCCGTTTCCTCCCTCTGCCGGCTTCAGGACCGGCAATTCCTCCTGACCGACACCGGCGGCATTTTCGACTCCCAGGAGGAGCCCCTGTCGGCCCAGGTTCGCGACAAAGCCTGGGAATCGGCCCGCCGGGCGGACGTGATCCTATTCGTCCTGGACGGCCGGCGCGACCTTCTACCCGCCGAGCAGGAGCTCTACATCCAGCTCCGGAAACTCAACCGCCGCCTGCTGGTCGTGGTCAACAAGATCGACACTCCGGCCGGGGAGGACACGACCGGGGATTTCTTTCGCCTGGGCGCGGACAAGTTGTTCCTCGTATCGGCCGAGCACAAGCGGAACATCGAATCGCTGATGGACGGACTGATGGCCGCCCTGCCCGCCGCGGCCGAAGCCGCTAAAGACGAGCCGGTCGACGCGCTCCGGGTGGCGCTCATCGGCCGGATCAACGTCGGCAAGTCTTCTCTGGTCAACAGGCTGTGCGGGGAGGAGCGGCTGATCGTCAGCCGCAGCCCCGGCACGACTCGCGACAGCGCCGACATCCTGCTCCGCCGGGATCAGAAAACGTTCTGCCTGGTCGACACGGCCGGCTTGCGCAAGCTCGGCCGCACCCGCGACGTGAGGGAAAAGGCCGGCATCATCAAGGCCAAGAAAAACATCGAAAAGGCCGACGTCGTCTGCCTGATCATGGACGCCCTGGAGTGCCCCACCCGGCAGGACACGGCCGTGGCCCACATCGCCCATGAATCGGGCCGGCCCCTGCTCCTGGCCGTGAACAAGTGGGACCTCGTTCCCAAGGATCGCGGGACGGCCGAAGAATTCCGGGACAGGGTTTACGCCAAGCTGGATTTCGTGAACTACGCGCCCCTCATTTTTGTGTCCGCCCTGAGCGGACAGAGGGTGGTCAAGATCCTGGACCTGGCCGAGGAGGTTTACGCCAACGGCTGCCGCCGGGTGGAAACATCCAAGCTGAATCACTTTCTCGCCCGGGCCCAGGGAGATCATCCGGCCATCACGGCGACCAAGCGCCGCATCAAAGTCAAGTACATGACCCAGAAGGGCATCCTGCCGCCCACCTTCATTCTTTTCGGCCATTCGTCCGAGCGGCTGGCCCCGGCCTACGAAAAGCTGTTCATGAGCCTGCTGAGGGCGGAGTTCGACCTGTGGGGCACGCCCCTCCGGGTTTTTATGCGGCAAAGCTGAGCCCGGCCCCGGGTCGGGGGAACCGCGCCGGCGGCCGGACGCCGGGCGGGCCCAAAATGCCGTTTCTATTGACTTTAGTTCTCTAATCCTTTAAATTGATAGTCTTTCTGGAAAGGATCTGAGATTTAGGAGGTCATTATGGTGCGCGAGCGCAGGAATACTCTCCTGGTAGCCCTCCTGGCGATCGTTCTTATATTCGCCGCCACAGGCTGCGAAAAGCTAAAGATCAGCCGGCTGAGAGCCAACTATTATTTCACCAACGGCAATAAAAATTTCACTCAAAACCTCTTCCGCAACGCCATCGCGGATTACGAGAAGGCCTTGGCCTTGAACCCCAACATGGGGGAGGCTTATCATTTCCTGGGAGAAAGCTACAAGAACCTGTACCGGCCCGGAACCGAAACTCCGGACAACGCCGAGAAAGCGGCTAAGGCCCTGGAAGCCCTCCGGAAGGCCTACGAGCTCGAGCCTTACAACAAGGACATCATCTATTCCCTGGGCGATATGTACGACAAGCTCCGCAATTTCGACGAAGCCGAAAAACTCTACCTGGACATCATGAACCTCGAGCCGGGGAACATGAACAACTATTATGTCGTCGCCGAGTTTTACAAGCGCTACACCAGCGACCGGCCCGAGATCAAGAACAAGGTCGAGTCCATGTACCTCCGCCGGATTGAGACCGACCCCGAAAGCCCCCAGGGCTACGCCTACCTGGCCAACTATTTCGACAACGTCACCCCCATCCCGGATTTCGACAAGGCCATGGATTTCCAGAAAAAGCGCCTGGTGCTTCAACCCGACAGCGTCGAGATCTTGTACACCATCGGGGTCAACCGCTTCTCCAAAGCCTTCCGGCTGCAGAACATGCTCCCCATAAACGAGCGGAAGAGCCTGGCCGCGGAATCCGAGCAATACCTGCAAAAGGCCATCGCCGCCGACCCGGATTTCGCCCAGTCCTACGCCTACATGAAGCTCCTGTACTGGAACGTTAATGAGAAGGTCTATCCGGAGAAAGCGGCCCGCTTTCACGCCGAGGGCGAGCGCTACGGCGAAAAGTGGACCGAGCTCTGGAAGCGCCAGGCCGAGCGGCTTAGGCTTGAAAAAGAGCTGAAGAAGGCCACCTGAGCCCGGGCGACGGCCCGAAAGACCCGAAAGAAGAGTATTCCGTGCTCGGCCGGCCGGGAGATGAGGGATTCTCCCGGCGCGGAACCCCTCCCGACGGCGGTTGACAATCGGGGGCTATTCGTGTATTTTATTTGATTCCCTACCCCTGAGAATTTGATTCTGAGGATTTGATAAATGAAAACGTATATACCTAAAAAGGATGCTATTGAGAAGAAATGGTGGCTGATCAACGCCGACGGAAAAATTCTGGGCCGGCTGGCTTCGGAAGTGGCCGTCCTGCTCCGGGGGAAGAAGAAACCCCAGTTCACTCCTTTTCTCGATACGGGCGATTTTGTCATCGTGATCAACGCCGATAAGATCAAGGTCACGGGCCGCAAGATCGAGCAGAAAGTTTACTATCACCATTCCGGCTACCCGGGCGGGTTGACCGTCACGACCTTGAAAGAGCTGATGGACAAGAAGCCGGAAGATGTCATCAAGAAGGCCGTCTGGGGCATGATTCCCAAGGGCAAGCTGGGGAGCGCCGTCTACCGCAAGCTGAAAGTGTACCGCGGCCCCCGCCATCCCCACGAAGCTCAGAATCCCCAGGAATACCAGTTTTAGGAGGCGCCGTGAGCTTAATCCAATACTACGGAACAGGAAAGCGCAAGACATCCATCGCCCGCGTGTATCTGCGCACGGGCAAAGGCGATATCACCCTGTTTGTCAACAAGAGATCCAGGCCGTTCCAGGATTACTTCAACCTGGAATCCTACCGGGATAAAATCAAGCAGCCCCTGCACCTGACCGAGACGGAGAACAAGTTCGACATCTTCCTCAGGGTCAGCGGCGGCGGTGTCAACGGACAGGCCGAGGCCGTCCGGCTGGGCATCGCCCGGGCCCTGGTGGAGTTCAACAGAGAGCTCCGGCCGGCGCTCAAGGGCGCCGGGCTTTTGACGCGGGACGCGCGGATCAAGGAGCGCAAGAAGTACGGCCTCCTGGGCGCGCGCAAAGCCCCGCAGTACCACAAGCGGTAAGGGGAGGAAGTCCAGTGGTTTCAGTAACGATGAAGGAGCTCTTGGAAGCCGGCGTTCATTTCGGCCACCAGACCAAGCGGTGGAACCCCAAGATGAAGGAATACATCTTCGGCCAGAGGAACGGCATTTATATCATCGACCTGCAGAAGACGATCAAGCTCTTCAAGGAAGCGCTGCTCTTCATCCGGACCGCTTCCGAAGAGGGCCGGGATATCCTGTTCGTGGGCACTAAGAAACAGGCCCAGGACATCGTCAAGGATTTCTCCCTCAAGTGCGAATCGTGCTACGTCAACCAGCGCTGGCTGGGCGGGCTGCTGACCAACTTCTCCGTCATCCGGGGCAGCATCGATAAGCTGGTCGAGCTCGAGGAGATGCGGGAGGACGGCCGCTGGGACCTCCTCTCCAAGAAAGACCAGTCCAAGCAGGAGAAGGTGTATCGCAAGCTGTCCAAAAACCTGGGCGGGATCAAGACCATGAAGCGGCTGCCTGGGGTCATGTTCGTCATCGATTCCTCCAAGGAGGAGATCGCCATCCTCGAGGGCCGGAAGATGAAGATCCCCATCGTGGCCGTGGTCGACACCAACGGCGACCCGGAGAAGGTCAACTACGCCATCCCCGGCAACGACGACGCCGTGCGGGCCATCGAACTTTTCTCCGCCAAAGTGGCCGAGGCCATCATCGACGGCAAGAAGCGGCGGATCGAAAAGGACCTGCAGACCCAGAAAACCGAGGAGGGGACGGCGGCGGCCGAAGGGACGGAGCCGCGGGCCGAGGCTGCGGAAGCAAAAACCTAGGCGGATCGAACCGTCCGGCCCCGCCCGCGGCGGTCGGAGAATGAAGGATAAGAAAATGGAAATCACCAGCACACAAGTCAAAGAACTCCGGGAGAGAACCGGGATCGGCATGATGGAGTGCAAGAAAGCGCTCGAGGAAGCCGGCGGAGACGCGGACAAGGCCATCGGCATCCTGCGCAAGAAGGGCTACGCCCGGGCCAAGGACAAGGCCGGCCGGGCCACGACGGCGGGCCTCGTCGGCTCCTACATCCACCTCAACGGCAAGCTCGGCGTCCTGGTCGAGGTGGGCTGCGAGTCGGATTTTGTGGCCCGCAACCCCGAGTTCCAGGAACTGGTCAAGAATATCTCCCTGCACATCGCCGCGGCCAATCCCCGGTATGTGTCCTCCGAGGAAATCCCGGCCGAGATCCTGGAGGAGGAAAAGGCCATCGTCCGCGAGCAATTCAAGGACTCCAAGAAACCGGCCGAGGTGGTGGACAAGATCGTCCAGGGCAAGCTGGGCAAGTTCTACGAGGAAGTCTGCCTGCTCGACCAGCCCTTCATCAAGGACGACAAGGTCACGATCAAGCAGATGATCCAGTCCTACGTGGCCAAGTTCGGAGAGAACATCCAAGTCGGGCGTTTTGCCCGGTTTGAGATCAACGGCTGACCCCCATGCCCGAAGCCAAGCCCTCCTACCGGCGCATCCTGCTGAAGCTTTCGGGCGAATCCCTTCTCGGCCGCCAACCCTACGGCATCGACTTCGACAGGGCCCGGGCCATCTCCCAAGAGATCAAGGAAGTCCGCGACCTGGGAGTCCAAGTGGCCGTCATGATCGGCGGGGGGAATATCTTCCGGGGCGTGAGCGGGACCGAGGGAGGCATGGAGCGCGCCTCGGCCGACCAGATGGGCCTGCTGGCCACGGTCATGAACGGCATCGCCCTCCAGGACGCGCTGGAGCGGGAGGGCGTGTTCACCCGGCATGTGTCCGCCCTGGAAATCCGGGCCGTCGCCGAGCCGTTCGCCCGACTGCGGGTCATCCGCCACCTGGAAAAAGGGCGGGTGGTCATCTTCAGCGCCGGGCTCGGCAGCCCCTTTTTCACCACCGATACGGCCGCGGCCCTGAGGGCCCTGGAGATCCGGGCGGAGGTCATTCTCAAGGCCACCAAAGTGGACGGGGTTTACACCGCCGACCCTCTGAAGGATAAAACCGCCAAGAAATTCAAATCCATCCGGTTTATCGATGTCCTGAAAAAGAACCTGAAGGTCATGGACGCCACGGCCATCTCTCTGTGCAGGGACAACAACCTGCCCGTGGTGGTCTTCAGGCTCAAGAAACGGGGCAACATCAAGCGGGTTGTCCTGGGCGAGGACATCGGCACCCGGGTGCACTGACAATTTCCGGGCGGCCGGCGGCCGAACGATCGAACAGGGAGGTTCCCATGGCTGATGTCAAGGAAGTTCTCAAACAGCTCGATTCCAAAATGAAGGTCTCCATGGAGCATTTCCGCCGCGACTTGAGCAAGCTGCGGACGGGCCGGGCCAGCATCAGCATCTTCGAGGACATCAAGGTCGATTACTACGGCAACTCCACCCCCATCAACCAGGTGGCCACCGTCGGCGTCCCCGACCCGACCCTGCTGACCGTCCAGCCCTGGGACCCGTCGTTGCTGGAAGCCCTGGACAAGGCCATCCGCGCCGCCGACCTGGGGCTCAACCCCCTCAGCGACGGCAAGGTCCTGAAGGTTCCCATCCCGCCCCTGGACGAGGAACGCCGCAAGGAGATAGCCAAGAAGATCGGCAAGATGCTCGAGGAAGAGAAGGCCGCCCTGAGAGTCATGCGCCGCGAGAGCAAGGAAACCATCGAGAAGCTGGAGAAGGATAAGGCCATCACCGAAGACGACAAGTTCAAAGGGCTGGAACAGCTTCAGAAAGTGACCGACGATTACGTCAAGAAGATCGAGGATCTGGCCTCGGCCAAGGAAAAAGAAATCCTGCAGATGTGACGCGCCCCGGCGCGCCCTTTTTTGTTGTCATCGCGAAGAGTCATTTTATCTTGTCATTGCGAGTCCCGCCCGGCGGGGCGCGGCAATCTCACCGTACTTCCCGTCATCGTTATGAGTGCTCCTCTGTCCTCACGAGGAATAATTCAGATGCCGAGGCCATGGCCGAAGCCGCGAGGAGCGAAGCGACGTGGCGGGAGACGACGCGGTGATCTCATCCCCTCTTAAGCTTGAGGCGGCGAAGCCGGAGCCTGCTTCCGGGCAAACCAGTTGGTCGTGGTCCCGAACTTCGTGAACAGGGCCGCGCCGAAGGCCAG
>Ga0315297_10000609_pt1 | contig 20949 bp, 12 predicted proteins | sample YL17G15_0_MG_FD_203628 | JGI IMG/M metagenome (GOLD analysis project Ga0315297, IMG submission 203628) | Sediment microbial communities from Yellowstone Lake, YNP, Wyoming, USA - YL17G15_0 | ecosystem: Environmental > Aquatic > Freshwater > Lake > Sediment | place: USA: Wyoming | collected... | reverse complement strand
ACAAACTGGCAAGCAGCATGATCGCCTGGGTGATTTTGTAGTTACCTTTCACAATGAAAACGAAAGAAACAACCAGGACGATTAACACCGATGGGATTGCCGGTAACTTTAACATCCCACTGGTTATCTTGACCGCAGATAGGTCTGTGATCAGGGTTCCAAGATTGGCGATCAGCAGGGCGCCGAACATGAAAATTGCTGCCCGCACACCGAATTTCTCCCGGATTAAATCCGCCAAGCCTTTACGGCTGATGATTGCCAGGCGCATGCCCATTTCCTGGGTCACCCCAAGCAGGATGGTGATGATGACCAGGAGGAAGAGAATCGGATATCCGAGCCGTGCACCTGCAATCGAATAGGTGGCAACACCTCCGGCATCGTTATCAGACATGGCTGTGATGGTGGCTGGGCCGAAAACAGACAGGAATATTAATATCTTCTTCCAATAACGTTGCAAAAAGCTGCGTCTCACATTGGAAATGGTCATGGTACCCTGCCAATCTTTCAGCGGTAAAAGCGGGGAAGGCGTTTCTTCCAGGCGGTGGGGATGATCTTATCCAGCGCATCGTCGGCGGTGACAATCCCGTGCAGGTGGTTCTGGTCATCCACGACCGGCACGGCGAGCAGGTCGTATTTGGCCACTGTTTGAGCAACGGTCTCCTGGTCGTCTGCAAGATTGACGGAAATAAGGTGTTTGGTCATGAAATCTGAAACCATCTGACCCGGTCTGGCAAAAATGAGGTTATTTAGCGAAAAGGCACCGACCAGGCATTGGGTTGCATCCACCACATAAACATAGAACATCGTCTCCACTTCTTCGGCCATGCCGCGCAGTTCCTTGATGGCTTCGGAGGCTGTCAGGTCGGGTTTAATGGATGCGTATTCCGTGGTCATGATTCCGCCTGCAGAGTCTTCAGGGTAAGCCAGGAGTTTGCGAACATCATCGGCATCATCCTTCTCCATCAAGGCCAGCAAGCCTTCCTTGCGTGCCTCGGGTAGATCTCCGAGCAGGTCTGCCGCCTCATCAGGTTCCATTTCCTCGAGCAGGTCAGCCACTTTTTCATCCGGCATGTGCTCGACCAATTCTGCCTGGAATGCCGACTCCACCTCTTCAAGGGTATCCGCAAGGTGAGGCACGTCCAAGGTATCCAGTAATTGACCGCTCTCCAGCTTGTTCAGGTCCCTTACGATCTCAGCCAAATCAGCGGGGTGCAGTTCATGCAGTTTCTCTGCCGGGACGCGCAGGTGCATCTCCTGGTCCCGGCGCATAAGTTCCACATCATCCCAGGCTATTCCTTTCGTCTTGAGATGACCGCTGAGAAAATGTGCCAACCTGACCAATCCCAGCCGCCGCATAAGACCCACCCAGGAGACATCCACGTTGCTTATGTAGATCGTCCCGTTAACGCGCACGAGTTCCACGTCATTGACCCGCACGACGCGCGCTCCATCAGTATCTATGATCTGCTTATCCAGTACATCCCGTGATAGCAGAATATCATCCTTTTTCATGTCAAATGACGGGGCATCGTCCAGCCGGTATTTAAGGGGGATCACCGGGGAGAGCAGGGCTGCCACCGCTGCCAGGGGCAAAATCCGGGTTTCACCCTTCCCCTGGATCTCCACCGCCTCGATGAACGGATGGGGAAATTCCCCCCAGGGTCGAACAACAATATCAGTTAATTTTCCAACCGCCGTCCCGTCCAGGTCAATGACCGGACGTCCAATAATTTCGCTTAAAAAAGCCATGAGACACCTCCAAATACAAGAACCTGCATCAGCAGGGATACATGCCGCAATTAATCAAATTACCAGGTAATAAAACGCCGCCTGGTTTTCAACAGAAGGCGGCGATAGTTGGACCTGTCACAAGATTCCACTCAATTTTGTGTGGATCTCCCTCGGAAGACAATTTGGTCATCCCGGGAAGTGTAAGGCGCGGACATGCACTGCAGACCTGGTCCAAAAATTGTGCTTTCTGCTGATTCGATGTTTTACTTAGCGGAACACCATCTGAGTCCACGCGATCACCTCCTAGCATTGTGCATTATTTGGCATGACCAGGCACAATAAAACCTCCCGCTTGCCAGGAGGTTTTAATTGCATCGGAAAACCCGCGGGTTGCCCGCAGGCACCTCCTGGTCGAGCTTTGGCACTGCGTATCGTAGGGATCTTGCTCCCAGCCACTTTGAGCGGGGCCTTAATCCGGCCCGGCCTGGTCTATCCCTTGGCATCTTTCGACGTTTCGGGACAATGGCCTGTTTATCACGCAGACGCCTCGCCTAACGAGGTATTTAGTTAGAACAAGAGGATACACCCGCCCCCTGCAATCCGTCAAGGAGGAAAATGGTTTCACGTTGAAAACCACTCTCTCTCGCAAAGTGTTTTCTGTAAACTGCAGGCGGAGGCGCATCGTCCCCCCAGGGGGAAACCGCCGCCTAAAAAAATGACTCCTTTCCAAGGAGTCACACTTCTGGTTACTTTCAATTATCTTGTCGGGGCGGGCGGAGTTGAACCGCCGACCTCTGCGTCCCGAACGCAGCGCTCTAACCGGACTGAGCCACGCCCCGAATAAGCAAGGCGGGATTATACCCGTGCGCCAACGATTTGACAAGCCGATTGGTGTATAATTCCTACGCGAATTCAATTTCCCCGTAGGGGCACAGCGCTGCTGTGCCCCTACCGCGTGAGGACTATCATGGTAGAACCCGAATCCACCGGTCAAACCCCGGAACCCTTAAAACCAATCATCGGCATCATCCAGGCGGCAGATATCGACGAAACCATGCGCAGCGCCTATCTTGATTATGCCATGTCCGTTATCGTTGCCCGGGCTCTGCCGGATGCCCGGGATGGATTGAAACCGGTACACCGCCGCATCCTGTATGCCATGCATGATATGGGGATACGGGCAAACTCCACGTACAAGAAATCAGCCCGCATCGTGGGTGAAGTGCTGGGTAAATACCACCCCCATGGAGATGCAGCCGTTTATGAATCCATGGCCCGCATGGCACAGGATTTTTCAATGCGTTACATGCTGGTGGATGGCCAAGGCAACTTTGGTTCAGTGGATGGAGATGCCCCCGCAGCCATGCGTTATACCGAGGCCCGGCTCAACAGGATGGCGGAAGAAATGCTGGCTGACCTGGAAAAAAACACGGTCGACTTCAACGACAACTTCGATGGCTCACTCCAGGAACCGACCGTCCTGCCCTCTCGCATCCCCAACCTGCTGCTCAACGGCGCCACCGGGATCGCAGTCGGGATGGCAACCAACGTCCCCCCCCACAACTTGAAAGAATTAGCAGCCGCCCTGAACTACCTGATCGACAATTACGACACCATGGATGAGGTGTCGATTGAATTTCTGATGAAATTCATCCCCGGCCCCGACTTCCCCACCGGCGGAATAATTGTCGGAACGGATGGAATTGAAGCCGCATACGGGTCCGGGAAGGGTCGCATCATTCTCCGGGGGAAAGCCCACATTGAAGAGATGGCAGGCAACCGCTATCGCATTGTAATCACCGAGATCCCGTTTCAGGTTAACAAGTCCACCTTGATCGAACGCATCGCCGACCTGGTGCGCGATGAAAAATTGGATGCCATATCTGACCTGCGGGATGAAAGCGACCGGCGCGGGATGAGCATTGTCATTGAATTGAAGCGGGGCGCCCAACCTAAGAAAGTGCTCAACCAGCTGTACAAATTCACCTCCCTCCAGACCACCTTTGGCGTCCAGATGCTGGCGCTGGTGAATGGAGAGCCGCGCCTGCTTCCGTTGAAGAAGGCCTTGCAAATTTTCTTGGAACACCGGCAGTTGGTCATCACCCGTCGAACCCAATACGAGCTGGAAAAAGCCCGCGCCCGCGCCCATATCCTGGAAGGGTTGACGATTGCACTTAACAACCTGGAGGCTGTCATCCAGACCATTAAGGAGTCGCCGGATGCTGAGACTGCCAGAGAACGGCTAATGAAACGCTTCAAGCTGTCCGACCTGCAGGCGCAGGCTATCCTGGACATGCAGTTGCGCCGCTTGGCCGCCCTCGAGCGCCAGAAGATCGAGGACGAATACAAGCAGATCAAAGGGCAAATATCCCACTTGGAAGACCTGCTTGCCAATCCAAAGAAAATCCTGACGCTTATCCAGGATGACCTTCGGGAACTATCGGACAAGTATGGTGATGAGCGCCGCACTCACATTGCTGCAGAAGCCGTCGAGAACCTGAGCGATTCCGACCTGGTCCCGGATGAGGCGGTCCTTATTTCACTGACCGCCCGCGGCTATGTCAAGCGCGTCGCTGCCGCCGCATACCGGTCCCAGGGTGCGGGAGGAAGGGGTGTCACAGGTCATGCCACCAAGGAAGAGGACGAGATCTTAACTCTGATCCCGGCGCGTTCGCTTGACACCATGCTGTTCTTCTCGGATCACGGCAAGGTGTATTCCGAGAAAGTATACCAGATCCCGGATGCAGATCGTACAACCAAGGGCATCCCACTGGTCAATGTCCTTTCGCTGGATGCTGGCGAGGTTATCACCGCGGCACTCTCGGTACCAAACTTCGAGGTGGCGGGATTTATCACCCTTGCCACCCGTAATGGAAAAATCAAGCGCATGTCGCTTTCCGAGCTTGCCTCCGTCCGACCCGCGGGGATCATTTCCATTGGCCTGGAAGACAACGATCAACTCGGGTGGGCGCGCCTCACCCACGGGGACAATGAGATTATTCTGATTACCGAACAAGGCAAGGCGTTGCGCTTCTCCGAGGGAAAAATCCGCTCCACGGGACGCAGTGCTGGCGGTGTGACGGGGATAAAATTGTCAGCCAATGACAGAGTCACGAGCATGGATGTTATTGAACCGGACGGCGACCTGGTGCTGATTACCACATGGGGGTACGGCAAACGTACTCCGTTGACAGAATATCCGGTCAAGGGTCGGGCGACCGGTGGCGTGCAGACCACCGCCAAAAGTGCCGCGGAAAAGATCGGCGTAATCACCGCCGCCCGCGTGGTTCAACAAGTGGACGATTTGACCATCATCTCAGCCAACGGTATGGTGTTGCGCATGAAAGTAAAGGATATCAAGCAATCTGGGCGCGCCACTCGCGGCAATCACATGATGGATGTCAAGGAAGGTGACAAGGTGGCCTCCATCGCCCGCATCGCCACCGCGGATCTCAAGCGAGCCGGGGTGAAAACAAACGGCGAACCTCTCGCAGAGCCAGGAACCCAATTTGAGATACCCTTTGATAAATCTCCCAAATGAACCAAGTGCGGCGCATTTAGGAAATGCGCCGCACTTCACTTTTTTGAGTTAATTATCACACCATTGCTTTTCCGGTCCACTGGGAAAATCCCCAAAAAAAATTCGATGCCTATCTGGGCAGCGCATAAAAACTAAATATATCAAGGAGTGACGAAGAAGTCATCCCAGGAATGGGGGGATCACCTTCCCGGTAACCAGCAATAACATCGTCCCCAGCAAACAGACCATGATCAAGAGCATTACCGCCAGGAAAAAACGCTGCCGGGGAGTCATCCCCGTCATCTTGTCCATGCTTGGCAGTTTAATGCGCGGTCTGGGTTTTTTGGGAGGCTTGGGAGGCTTGGGGGGTTTGATTGGTTTGGGAGGCTTGGATTCTTTGACTTCCGGCGGTTCTTCTTCCTTAAAAGAAGCCTGGTTGCGTAAATTATCAAGCATACGTCACCTCATCAGAGATGTTGCTGATACCAGCATGGAAACTCACAGATGGTTCCAATAAAAGTATATCATATGACCGGACGGAGATGCATTTCCCCAAATGTTGCTGCGATTACCTGCCCGTCCTGCGAAAGCAGGCGCAGACTTCCATCCCTTTCCAACCCCATCACCTGCCCCCTTTGAGGCGGTACCCCTTCCGTCCAAATCTCCACCTGTTGCCCGCGAAACGCCAGGTAATTTTCCCAGGCTTTCGGAAAGATATCCTTTGTCAGCAGGCTGCGCCAGTAGAGCAGGGCCTGGAGGATATCGCTCAGCAGTGTCAGCCGGTCCACATCCTTGCCGGTTTCAGCCTCCACGCTGGTTGCGGGGAAATTAACCAGTTCGGGCGGTGGCACCGATTCTGGTCTTACATTCACCCCGATCCCCAGGACAATGCTGTCCACTTTTTCACCCATCCAAACCGTTTCCACCAGGATGCCGCACACCTTTCGGTGGTTCAGCAAAACATCATTCGGCCACTTGATTTCAGGATGCAGCCCGCGCGTACCCAGGGCTTCACACACTGCCAGGGCACCCAGGCCGGAGAATAACACCACGGACTGTTCCTCACCTGCCAAGGGTCTGAGGATGAGGCTGAATGCCAGCGCTGACCCTCGAGGTGTGAACCAGCGGCGATTTCCCCTCCCGCGGCCGGAGGTCTGCTCCTCTGCATATACCAATGCCAGGTCAGGTGCCCCCTTTGCCGCCCAAGCCAGGGCCAGGTCATTTGTGGAACCTGTCTGATCGAAGGTTTGCAATCCACCCAGCGGGAAATGCGAGAGGCTTTTTCTTAGGGTTTTTTCGTCCATGGTGTGATGGCCCCAGTGAATTGGCAGTCGCGGCTGGGTAATGTTATGGGTTGGGTAAAACGTAATGCGGATTGACAAACCCGCCGTTAAGACGCGTCTCGAAATGCAGGTGCGCACCGGTCGAGTTGCCCGTGCTGCCTGCCAGACCGATTAATTGTCCCGCCCCCACTCCCTGGCAGGGTACAACGTTAAGCTGGCTCAAGTGACCGTACAACGTAATGTAACCATTCCCATGATCGATCATGACCACATTGCCATATCCATAGTTCCAGCCGCCTTGAGACATGGTGACCACCCCGGCATCGGCAGCCCATACCGGTGACCCGATGCCAGCAGCAATATCAATCCCCATGTGCCCGGACCAATAGTCATTCCCTGAGACCCAGTGTTCACCGGTCGGCCAGATGAAAGCCCCACTCCCAACTGGCCCGCCATTGCAGGCGGCGCCGCCAATACTTGCCGTCCCGGAACGACCGCGTGCCACCGACGGGACGATCCACTGGACAAACTCGCGGTGCCCACCGGGAACCATGACAAATGTATCCGGTTTTATGTCCGGATTGGTCAGGTCAATATTGTTACCCGGCCAATTCAGGATGTCATCCACGCTGGATTTAAACTTGGTGGCGATCGAATCCAGGGTATCCCCCTTCTGCCATTTATAATAGACGCCATCTGTGGGTGGAACGGATAACTTTTGGCCCACTCGGATGCTGTCCGGGCTGTCATTTAGTATTTCGTAATTGGCCCACAACAAGGTTTCCGGTTTGATGTTATGCGCCTTGGCTATGCCAAACACAGAATCTCCGCGCACAACCGTGTATTCCATGATGTTGTAATTGGAGCTCGAGGAAATCTCCGTCTTGAGTACAATGTGTCGAATTATTGCCTGTGTTTTCCCCTCTGAACCGGTCGTGGTGGGAAGCGATGCGGACGGAGAAGCTCCTCCTGTTGGTGAAGACACCGGAGTGGATGCAGCCGATACCTGTTGCGGTGAGATCTTCCAAACTGTGAAACCCAACAGGCTGGTTACAATGAGCGCTGTCAGTCCCCAGGAGATGCCATTAAACAGGCGGGGAGACCGCGCCAATTTTTCAAATCGGTTCATAAACCTTCCGTGAGAGTTTCGAGGAATTCCTGGTTGTTCTTGGTTTTGGAGATACGCTGCAAAAGTGCTTCGGTCGCCACGGCCGCATCCATGCCTGCGCCTTGCGGAGGCGAGGATACCATCTGGATATACATGCGGCGCATCGTCCAAACTCGCTGCAGGATATCCGGACCGAGCAGCAGGTCTTCACGCCGCGTGGAGGAGCGCTCGATATCCACAGCCGGGAAGATGCGACGTTCCTGAAGTTTGCGTGTCAGGATTAATTCCATGTTGCCGGTCCCCTTGAACTCTTCATACACCACATCGTCCAGGCGGGAACCGGTATCCACCAGGCAGGTGGCAATAATGGTCAGAGAACCACCCTCTTCAATATTGCGCGCTGCGCCGAAAAAGTGTTTGGGAGGATACAGGGCGGATGGGTCCATACCCCCTGAAAGCGTGCGACCTGAGGGGTTAACCACCAGGTTATATGCCCTTGCCAGCCGGGTGATCGAATCGACCAAAATAACCACGTGCCGGCCAATTTCTGTCAAACGTTTGGCTCGGTCGAGGGCGATTTCCGCAGTGCGCACGTGGGAGGTTACCGGCTCATCAAAGGTCGAGGCGACCACTTCTGCGTCCACCGAGCGGTCCATGTCGGTAACTTCTTCCGGTCGTTCTCCGATCAAGGCGACCATCAGGGTCACATCCGGGTATTGGGTGGAGATCGAATTGGCGATCTGTTTTAGGATGGTGGTCTTTCCAGCCTTCGGGGGTGAGACGATCAGTCCGCGCTGACCCCGACCTATGGGGACGATCAGGTTGATTAAACGGGTTGCCAGGATATCCCCCCTGGTTTCCAGGTCAAAACGCTTGTCGGGAAAGATCGGGGTAAGATCCTCAAAGCGCGGCCTGCGGCGGGCCTCCTCCGGATCGATCCCATTGACCGATTCAACCTTGATCAATCCAAAGTGACGCTCGGATTCGCGCGGCGGGCGAACATGACCGATGACCAGGTCGCCGGAACGCAGTTCATAGCGCCTCAGCTGCGCCTGGGAAACGTAAACATCGTCGTCGCCAATGTTGTAGCGCGCTGATCGCAGGAAACCGATGCCTTCGCTCATGATCTCAAGGATGCCGCCGCGCATGTCAATTCCCTGCTGGGCTGCCTCCGCCTGGCAAACACCAAGGATGAGCGCTTCTTTTTTTAGTCGTTGGGCATTTGGTACATTAAATTCTTTGCCCAGGTCGCGCATTTCGGCGAGGGGTTTATTCTCTAATTCAAGAATGTTCATTTTTTGGTCTCAAGGTGAAATAAAGGATTAGGAAACTGGGAATAGTCAAAGGAAAAGCGCCCCCCGGGTGGGCTTGTTTGGGTTTTTCGATTTTAAGGGATTGGGTAAGGGTTCGGATAAATCAACTTGTCATCCTGGAGGGATGAATCAAGTGCTCAAGTTCGTGCGGATTATAGCATGTATCAAAGAGCGGTGCAAGCGGTTCAAGCCCCGAATTTGTCGTGCAGGATGCGATTTTGTATATCCCATAATCGATTGTAAAGGCCCCCCAGGGACAGCAGTTCAGCATGGGTCCCCCTTTCAATGATGCAGCCATGGTCAAGGACCAGGATTTCATCCATGTTCTCCAATCCCACCAACCGGTGGGTGATGAGCAGGAGTGAGCGGTCGGCGGCTGACCTGAGAAGAATATCCTGGATTCTCCTTTCGTTTATTGTATCGAGATTGGCGGTGGGCTCATCGAGCAGGAAAATGGGTGCCCTTTTTAATATCGCGCGTGCAATTGCCAGCCTCTGTCGTTCCCCGCCGCTCAATCTGAATCCTCGTTCCCCGATGATCGTCTCGTAACCTTTTGGCAGCCCGCTAATGAACTCCTGTATCTGGGCTTGTTCTGCCGCATTTTGAATCTCGGACTTGGAAGCCGTTGGACAGGCGAGCAGTAAATTCTTGCGGATGGTATCGTTAAAGAAAAACGTTCGCTGGGTGATGACGCTGAACATCCTCCGGACCGTTTCCTGGTTAACCCCATGCAGATCGCATCCATCAAGAATAATCTGTCCTGCGGAAAAATCCCAATAGCGTAATAAGAGATTGACCAGGGTGGTCTTCCCTGCTCCGCTGGGTCCGACGATGGCAATCCGGTTTCCAGGTGCGAGTTGGAAGTTTATGTCCTGCAAGGCTGGTTCGGATTGTCCCGGGTACGAGAACCCAAGATCCTTTATTCGTAAGAGATGGCCAGCAGATGGGATGAAACTAAGCGAGTCGTTTCTGTCGATATCCCCATCCCTGACAGTCGGTTCAGCGTCTACCACTTCAAATAGGCGTCTTGCGGCTTGCATGCTCGACGATAATGTTTGTGCGGCTGTTGTGAGCGGAATGAGCCCTTCGAGCCCGGCCGGGGTAGACAAGGTCAGGACAGCAAGCATCACCCCGGATAATTGTCCTGATGCAACCAGCGGAATGGCAAGTGCCAGGATTGCCAGCATCCCAAGGTTAAGTGCCAGGGTGACCAGGGCATTGGAAAACCCATTCAGTGAACCCAGCTGCTGCCGGGTCTGGCTGCAGGCATTTTCATCTCTCAAGAGTTTCTCAGCAAAGTCGCGCCCCCTGCTAGCTGCCAGGATGTCAGCCAGTCCCTGGATGCCATCCACCAGGCGGGCTTGGAGAGCCGCCCGGCGTGTTACCCACTCCGCCCCCGGGTGCTGGTTGAGAAGCCAGGACAACACTGGAATGCCGATCCCAAGCACAAGCATGATCCCGAGATAAGCTCCCGCAAGTTGCAGATCAAATAGGGAAAAGAAAATCAACATCCCGATGGCGGCAATGAGCGCCACCATTGGGGGGTTTACCACCCGTACATAAAAATTTTCCAGGGTTTCAACATCTGCCACAATGCGGGAGAGCACATCTCCGGAGCGATACTGCATCAGTCGGGCTGGTGCCAGTGGTTCCAGTGCCCGGTAAAACCAGTCGCGCAATCGGGCGAGAACGCGGAATGTCACGCTGTGCGAGACCAGGCGTTCCGCATATCGGAAAACACCGCGCGAAATCCCAAAAAAACGCACCCCCACGATGGCCACCTGCAAGGCACCCAATTCCGGGTGCAGCCCGGCACTGGAAACCAGGTAGGCAGATGTGCCCATCAAGCCGACGTTACTGCCAACGGTCAACACGCCAAGCAATACAGAGAAAACCACCCAGCTCCAGGAGCCTTTCAAGAAACCGAGAAGCCGGAAAATGGGGGCTGAAAAAGGATCGGGAGTTGCTGCAGAGGGAGGAGAACTTACCGGGCTTGCTGGAATAATATCCACAATTTCATTTTGTACCTGGGACCGGGCGTTGAAATCCATCGTTTGTAATGAGGCTCCCACCAATTGGGAATAAATACCCCCCTGTTCCATAAGGTCGCGGTGTGTGCCCGTTTCCACCAGGCTGCCTTGCTCAAGAACGAATATCCGGTCAGCCTGAAAAACAGTATTCAACCGGTGTGCAATGGTGATGACAGTGCGCCCCTCCATCAATGTATGGATGGCTTTTTCCACCAGTTCTTCCTGCCCCGGGTCCAGGCTGGAGGTTGGTTCGTCAAGGATCAGGATGGGGGCGTTTTTTAGGAAAGCCCGCGCCAGTGCGATTCGTTGAGCCTGTCCCGAGCTTAACCGTGCGCCTTCTTCCCCTACCATTGTCTCATATCCATGGGGCAGAGACTGCACAAATTGATCCAGGTGCGCAGCCATGATCGACGCAAAAAGGTGTTCTTCAGAAGCATCCGGTCTTGCCAGCCGCAGGTTGGCAGCAATGGTTTCATGGAAAAGATATGGATCCTGCGGCACCCATGCAACCAGGTCGCGCCAGGATTCCATTGGAATTCGAGATAGAGGATCATCGTTAATGACGATCATCCCGCTGGTCGGACGGATGAAGCCGAGCAGAAGAGCGGCAATTGTGCTCTTCCCTGCTCCGCTCGACCCAACCAAGGCCACATGCTCCCCCGCATGGATTTCCAGCGAAATTTCCCGCAGGGCGGGTACAACCTCACCCGGGTGGATGTACGAAAGGTTTTCAAAGGCGATCCGGGCGATCGGGGAAAAAGAACTCTGAAGACCATTGCGTTCGACGATCTGTGAAAAATGATCTCCCGGAACAGGCGCATCCAATATCTCAAAGATCCGACGCGCGGCAGTTGCCCCCGACATACCGGCGTGGAATCGAAGTCCAAGCATGCGCAGCGGGATATATAATTCCGGGGCCAGTAGAAGTAAAAAGAACGCTTGCTGGAAAACCAGGTGCCCGTAAAGCAGGCGTAAGCCTACTTCCACTGCCACCACTGCCGTGCTGACAGTGGCCACCAGCTCAAGTACCAATGCCGAAAGGAAGGTGAAGCGCAATACACCCAGTGTGACATCGCGGAAACGGTTGCTGGTTTCGGTGATCGAATTTGCATGTTCCTTGCTCCGGCCTAGTTCCTTGAGCGTGGTCAACCCATGCAGGCTGTCGAGGAAATGGGCGCTCAGGGAACCAAGCGTATCCCACTGGCGCTTTGTCAGCTTTTCTGCAGTTTTCCCGATTAAATATATGAAAATGGGAATGAGCGGAGCAGTTAACAGCAGTACAAGCCCAGAAATGGGATCGCGCGGAAAAACGACGATCAGGATGGAAAGCGGGACAAGCGCAGCCAGGAACAGCTGCGGCAGGTATTGGCTGAAAAAGGCATCCAGCTCTTCCACACCTTCAACAGCAGAATTAACCAATTCCCCCGTGCGCTGGCTTTGAGTGTAGGCTGGTCCGAGACATAATAGTTTGCTAAATAGGCGCTGACGGAGATTGCTCTTGATCTTTACCGCCAAGGCTGTCCCGCTGGTTTCACTCACCCATGCCAGCCCGGCCCTCATAAAAACAATCAATGCTAGGAGTCGGAGAAGTTCAGCACTTTCCTGCAACCGCTTTCCATCCAGGAACACTCCTGCCACCACGCGGCTCAACCCGGCTGCCTGGCCGATGATCAACAGCCCGGCTAGGAACCCGGAAAGAACCGTAATTACCAGGGCAAAGCGGCTATCCCTGGCGAGAGATAACAGGCGGCGGATGGCTTTCATCAAGGGGGGTTATTTCATCGGCCAAAAATTGGTATACAAACGTAAAAGGGTGTCGCCAAGCAGGCCCACCAGGAACAGGTTTTCAAACATGCGGTTATGATAGAACGCAAAGCCGGAGAACCATGTGGGCCAGCCGGGCCATTCCTTGGGTGGCTCACTTGGGCGCGGTTTGGTCAGAACACCCACGGAATACAGCAGGCGTTTCCCGGTTAGAAATACGATCAGCATCACCGGAGTGAAATAACACGACACAAAAACAAGATACAGGATGACCGCATAGATCAGGATAAAGACTGCGATATTGATATACCGGGTTGCTTTTTCCCCAATCCTGACCGGCAGGGTCCCAATCCCTTTTTTCTTATCCTCAGGCGACTTGTCGATGTGCTTGCCAATATTGATGCTGACCACGCTCAAGCCGAAAGGCACTCCCGCCAGGGCAATATTCCACACATTACCACTCCAACCCCGCACTAAAACGATATATACGCCTGCCACCAGGATCGGTCCCCAGATCAGGAAAATTGACAATTCCCCCAATCCAAGGTATTTCAGCGGCCACGTGTAAAACAACAAGACCAGTGCCCCAAAGGCAAACAAGCCAATAACCGCCGGAGAAAAATGAGTGAACCAAAGTGCATAAAGGCCTGATGCAAAAGCCAAAATTCCACTTGCCAGGAACCAGCGGATTTGCTGGCGCTTGGACCAGAAACCCTGAACCAGGGGATGAACCCCATATTGAGTTCGAAAATAATTATCCTGGTCCACACCGCGGTCGTAATCGGTGTAATCGTTCAACAGGTTATTCGTCCCATGCGCAATGAAAAGCCCAAGCGTCACCACCAGCCAGGGCAGGATTTTAAAACTGTGATCCCGCAGCGACAGGAGACCGGCAATTGAACACGCATAAATGGTGACGGTCGTCACCGCCGAACGTGTGGCGATCAGCCATTTCGAGATTATATCCAGCCCGTCCCACTCCTTTTTATCATCCATTTTCACCAGGGTGGAAACGGCTTGCTTCCACATTTTGAAATTGATCTTCATTGGTATCTCCTCCTTTACAGATCCACGAGTTTCTGCACCTGTCGGGCAATTGCCCGAACCAGTCCTCCCAATACCAACGCATGCACAGGTTTAAGTAAATACCAGTATACGTACCCCAGGGAGCCCCTGGGGGCAAAAAATGATGTCTGTGAAAGCAATGTTCCTCCCCCGTCGGGAGTTACATGCCATTCCATCCAGCCCTGGCCTGGAGCTTTCAATTCCGATTTCAACCTTAACATCCGTCCGGGTTCAATGGCTTCCACGCGATAATAATCCACGATGTCATTTTCTGACAGGGTTTTATCACTGCTCCGCCCGCGCAGTCCCGGTCCCCCGAACAGTTTGTCGAGAAAACCGCGTAGTCTCCACAACCCATCCAGGTAAAACCATCCCTTTTTTCCTCCCAATGCAGATACCACCCCAAATACCGCCTTAGGTTCGGCATTCAGCCTCACCTCCCGGTTTTCGATGAAAAAGCCTTCCTTCATGATCTTGTGAATTGGGTCACCATTTCTCCAGACTGGTTCCAGGCAGGATGGGGAAAGCCGTTCCAGTGCTTGCATTACTGAATCCCGGTAACTTTGTGGGTGGATATATGGGAACATTTCTTCTGCATCATGTTTACGCACCGTACTGCTGCTGCGCATCCCGCCGATCAGGGGGCGGGCAATGCGCATCGGTATCGGCGTCAACCTGCCAACGAAGTATGCCAACAAATCCAATGGGATCCAGGGCACAAAAAGGGTTCTCCTTCTCAGCCCTCGCAATCCGGCATAAACCAGCATCGCCTGGGCATATGAAAGCGTATCGCTCCCGCCTATCTCGAATATACCGCCGCGGCTGGCGGGGGTCTCAAGCGCAGCGGTCAGATATGCCACCACATCCCATACTCCGATGGGTTGGGCAAGATTATTCATAAGATAGGGCCCGACAAGCAGGGGGAATAGCTCACTTAAGTAGCGGATCATCTCAAATGAAATGCTCCCGGACCCGATGATAAAACTGGATCGGAACTCGGTTACCGGAACCCTGCCTGCACGCAATACGTCCCCGGTATCCAGGCGGGAGCGCATGTGTGCGCCAATTTTCTCCTCCCGATGGGCTAAACCACCAAGATAGATGATATGCTCGAGACCTGCCGTGTCCGCCATGGCCGCGAAATTTCTCGCCGATTCAGCCTCCCGCACCTCGTAATGGCGGCCGCTTGACATGTTGTGAACAAGATAAAAAGCAGCATAAACATTTTCCAATGCGGGTGGTGGCAATTGCAGGTTGATGAGATCCCCCTGCACCACCTCCACTTGCGATCTCCAGGATCGCGACACAAGGCTTCCTGGCTCCCGCACCACCACGCGGACCCGGTACCCTTTATCCAGGAGACAGGGGATGAGGCAATTTCCGATATAACCGCTGGCGCCGGTCACCAGGATCAATTTTTCCATGGCTTTATTGGACTGATGCGGTCGCAAGGAAACGGGCACGTTCAGCGATCTTGCGGATCATGCCGCTGAATATGAAACTGTGGATGGGATACAGCAAGTACCAGTACAGAAAACCAGCCAGCCCGTGCGAGGCAAAATAAGCGGTTTGTATCAACAGCGTCCTGCCATCTTCCTGTCGCAGGGATTGGAACTCCAGCCAGGCTTTTCCCGGAACTTTCATCTCGGCTCTCAGGCGAAGGAGTCGTCCCGGCTCGATGGCTTCCACCCGCCAGAAATCCAGCGATTCTCCCACCCGGATGACATCGGGATTTTTTCGACCGCGGCGCAGTCCGACCCCGCCGACCAGCTTATCCATCCAACCACGTACGTCCCATGTCCAGTTGAGATACAACCAGCCGCGCTGACCACCCAAACCGGTATACGCCCGAAACACGATACCCGGCTCCTGCTCCAGGAACAGCTGCCGGCGTTCAAGCATCATACCTTCGGTGACTGCCAGGGTCACCGGACGGTCATCTCCCTGGGTGACCACCAGTGAATCGCTCCAGGAGGTCTCCACGTTATCATTGGAAACACGTCCCAAGGCCAGCTGGACAGCCTGTTGAAAATCCATCGGTTTGATTTGGGGGAATAATCGTCCCGCCAGGTCATTTCGAACCGTGGGACTTAAGTGCAGCCCTTCAATCAGCGGCAGGACCACCCGCCAGTGGACAGGAGTGATCAGATGGATCCAGTATGCTGAAAGGCGCAGGGCATTTATCGGGAGGGGTATGAGCGAGCGTTTCAGGCTGCGCGCTTTCGAGTATTCAAGCAGCATTTGGGCATAAGACAGGCGATCGGCGCCTCCAATGTCGATCGGTTGATCGAAATTGCAAGGGATCTCCAGGGCGGCAACCAGGTAATCCAGCACATTCCGGATGGCAACAGGCTGCGCCATGGAAAATAACCATTTCGGACAGATGAAAACTGGCTGTCGTTCCGCGGTGTAGCGGATCATCTCGAACAGTGCACTCCCCGAACCGATGACCATTCCGGCACGAAATTCGATGACCGAGATCCGACCTTTGTGCAAGATGCGCCCGGTCTCGTAACGGGAACACAGGTAGGGGGATAGATCAGATTCCGGATCGACCAACTCCCCCAGGTAAATGATCCGTTTCAAATCCATCTTGTCCGCGGCATTTGCAAAGTTATGGGCGGCGACAAGGTCTCGGTCGGCATTTTTCCTGTCTCCCTGCATTCCGTGGATCAGGTAGTATGCCGAAGATGTACCTTGCATCGCTTCAACCAGCGAGGCAGGATTGAGAGCATCCCCTTCAATGATCTCGACGAGTTTGTTCCACGGGTGACCCTGCAGCCTGGCTGCATCCCGGACCAGGCAGCGAACGCCATGGCCTGCTTCGAGGAGCCGCGGAACCAGCCGCCCACCGATATACCCTGTCGCACCCGTGACAAGAATTAGATCAGCCATCATGCATTCTTTCTTTTATGAGGTCACCAATCATTGGATGCTCAGCCTATATTCTATCAGGATTGTAGTTTGGATACTTTTTTTAGGCTTATTGTCAAAAACAAAAAGGGCACCCTGTGGTGCCCTTTTTGTTTTCCTGCCCGATTTTGATTCGATCCCAGCCTTAATACACCAGTTTTTCGGGGTTGATCTCCACCCGCTTTCTGAAAATCCAATAGGACCAGATTTGGTATCCCAGCACGATGGGAAAAAAGACTGCCGCAATAATGGTAATTACTTTCAGCGTATATGGTGACGACGCTGCATTCGCTATGGTCAAACTCCACGCTGGATCCAGGCTGGAGATAAGCAGCCGTGGATAGAGCCCGGCGAACACCATGAGGGAAGCAAGGATGATCGACAGCGACCCGGTGATGAAAGCCCACCCACTCCTGCCGACCCGATTGACCCATCCGGTTGCAAGCAGTGCGATTGCTGAAAGGATGGCGGGGATGAGACCGTTGATGCCGGGTTTGGTCAGGATATCGGTGGACAGGAATGTCCAGGTTACAAAGGCGACCATTAAGACAGTCGCGATGATCCAGGATGAAAACGCCGCATTTTTCGCCCGGGAGGCAATATCCTCATTAACTTTACGTACCAGGAAGTTGGCGCCGTGCATGACGAACAGGGACACAAAAACCAATCCACCGAGCAGAGCATACGGGTTGAGCAGGGGCAGCAGACCCCCGAAATAGTTCATATCCTGTTCAATGGCAAAGCCGCGCATCAGGTTTGCCGCGGTTATGCCCCACAGGAAGGCGGGGAATAGGCTGCCGGTGAAGATGAACCAGTCCCACAAGGCGCGCCAACCTTTACCAGGACGTTTCCCCCGGAACTCGAATGAAACCCCGCGCATGATCAGCGACACCAGCATCAGCATCAGTGCCAGGTAGAATCCGCTGAAAAGGGTGGCATAAACATTGGGGAACGAGGCGAATAATGCTCCCCCTGCGGTGATCATCCATACCTCGTTGCCATCCCAGACCGGGCCGATGGAATTAATGATTGCCCGGCGTTGGCTGTCATCCTTTCCTAGTATTGGTAAAAGAATTCCAACGCCGTAGTCAAATCCTTCGAGGAAGAAGAAACCGGTGAAAAGGATGGTAATGAGGATGAACCAAACGGTATTGAGATCCATTTTTCCTCCTGTCTACTCGGCAGCTTCTTCAGCCTTCGGTTCGGCTGTTCCGGATTTATACATTAACCAACCGGTAACCGCGATCAATCCGCTAAGCAGCACGATAAACAATATCAATGAAAACAGCACATCCCCTGAGCTTAAGGTGGGCGAGACGGCATCCTGCACTTTTTGCAAACCGTAAACGATCCAGGGTTGCCGGTCTGATTCGGTCAGGATCCAACCAAAGGTGCTGGCTATGTAAGGCAAAGCCATCGCTGGCAGCAGCAATTGCAGGAAGAGTCGGCTTTTTTGGAGACATTTTACCCTGGGCTGGATTACCGCCAGGAGTGCCAGAAGTCCCATCATGAAGCCGACCGCGACCATGATGCGAAATGACCAGAAAGTGATCACCACCGGGGGTATGTAATTCCCGGGTCCATATTGCGCCACTGCCCTGGCTTGCAGCTCCTTCAGACCATCAACCCCTCCATAAAAATTGCTGTACAGGAGAAAAGAAAGCATCCGTGGGATCCGGATCGCGAATGTGTTTTTTTGAGCCTGCTGGTCAATATTGGCGATCACCAAGAAGGCCGCGGGCTGTTCATTTTCCCATATCGCCTCCGCCGCGCTGATCTTCATGGGCTGGATTGTTTCCAGGAACTTGCCGTGGGCATCGCCCAGCAAAATCACCGCCACAACACCCACCAGTGCATACACAGCCGCCCAGCGGAAGGCTTTCTGGAAAAAATCATCCTTCCCGTTCTTGCGCAGCAAGTGCCAGGCGCTGAATCCAAGCACGATAAATCCAGCCGTGGTGACCCCTGCTGCCAGGACATGGAAAAACTGGTATGGCAGGTTCGGGTTGGTAATCAAGGCGAAGAAATTCGTCATTACCGCCCGCCCGTTCTCGATGGAATACCCGACCGGGTTTTGCATGAATGAGTTGGCCGTCAGGATGAAAAGGGCGGAAATGCTCGAGCCAAATGCCACCAGCCACATTGCTGCCAGGTGTGCTTTTTTCGATAGTTTGTCCCAACCAAAAACCCACAAGCCTATGAAGGTGGATTCCAGGTAAAAAGCCAGCAGGGCTTCTATCGCCAAAGGGGCACCGAAAATATCCCCCATGAAGCGGGCATACCCCGACCAATTCATCCCAAAGTGGAATTCCTGCACAATGCCGGTCACCACGCCTGCCGCAAAATTGATCAGGAATATCCTGCCCCAGAATTTGGTCAGGTGTTTGTATGTTTCATTTCCGGTGGCAACGTAGCGGGTCTCAAAAATCGCCACAAGAATCGAAAGTCCCAAGGTAAGTGGGACCAGGAAAAAATGATATATCGTGGTGATTGCAAACTGCCAGCGGGAAAGAATCACGGGATCCATAAATTGCCTCCTGGAAGTACACCTGACAATAATATCTATTATATCAAGGCAACGCCAACGCACAACCATCTGCACGCGGGTCAGATCCACCGGTTAATAATCCAGTACCGGGATCCCTGGTGATAGCCTGGCCTCGTCCAAACAATGCCCTTTCCCAACCGGTGACCTGCCGGATCGGGTGACCGCGGCTTCTCAAATCTGCGACCGTCTTGGCAGGTATGCCGTCCTCCAAGGCCACTTCCCCACCGGCAGTACCGTCCGCAATGCAGATGCGCGGCAGTTCCAGCGCAGATTGCGGATCGATTCCTTGGACCAAGGAAAGAAAAACTTGAACGTGCCCCTGGGGCTGCATGAAACCTCCCATCACCCCCAGCGGGCCGAACAGCGAGCCGTCAGTTTCACGCGTGATCACCGCCGGGATTATGGTATGGTAGGGGCGTTTCCCCGGGGTCAGGACATTCAGATGTCCCGGTTCAAGGTTGAAATTGAGTCCCCGGTTTTGAAGCGAGAACCCCCAGCCTTGGGGAACAATCCCGGTCCCAAAACCCATGTAATTACTATTTATGAATGAGCAGGCATTCCCCCATTGATCCACGGTGCAAAAGTAAACCGTGTCTGAACCTGATACAGGTGTCCCGCGGACCTGATCAAGCGTAGCCTTTTTCGGATCGATGAGTTTCCTGCGTTCATGCGAGTATTCCCTGGAGAGGAGTTCTTTTATGGGCACATGCACAACTCGCGGATCGGCAACATACCAACGGGTATCTGCAAATGCCAGGCGTAATGCCTCGATCTCCAGGTGAAGACGGTCTGCAGAGAGGAGTTCAGGCGGCAGGTCGAATCCTTCCAGGATGTTTAAGGCGAGCAGGGCGGCAATTCCCTGTCCATTGGGTGGGCATTCCCACAAGCGTAATCCGCCATAAGAGGTCGAAATCGGTTCCTCCCATGTGCTGACGTGGGCTGCCAGATCAGCCTCATCCAGGCAGCCGCCTGCCTCCTGGATTGTGGAAGCAATGGCTTCAGCAATCTCTCCTTCATAGAATGCTTTTTTACCCCCTGCGGCAATCTTTTTTAAGGTACGCGCCAACCCCGGATTGCAGAAATGTTCGCCCGGGTTCGGACCGCGACCTTCAATTGTCAATTCCCGACCGTTAAGGGCGGTTTTCAGCTGCCGCTCCGCTGCCAGCCTCCAAAAATGAGATGTGATGGGGGCCACCGGGAAACCCTGCTCTGCCAGGTGAATGGCTGGTGAGAAAATATCGGAAAGATCCAGTTCACCTTTTCGGTCACCCATGCAGGTGTTGCCGTGACGTTCGAGCAGGTCGCACCATCCCGCACATGCCCCGGGGACGGTGATCGTGTAGGGGTGATAAGCAGGGATTTCCGAGAATCCTTTTTTTTGCAGCAAGTCCAGAGATAAGGAAGCAGGAGCACGACCGGAACCATTTAGCGCAGTCACCTTGCCGGTATCCGCCTCGTAGAACATGGCAAACATATCCCCGCCCAGTCCAGTGGAGGTCGGTTCGGTAACATTGAGCACCGCGGCGGTTGCCACGGCTGCATCAGCAGCGTTTCCCCCCCGTGATAAGATTTCCAACCCAACGGCAGTTGCCAGCCTTTGTGACGAAGCCACGATCCCGCCGTACCCCTGGACGGGTGAACCCCTGCTTGGGAATGCAGGTTCCAATTCAGGGG
>Ga0315297_10000608_pt1 | contig 20969 bp, 12 predicted proteins | sample YL17G15_0_MG_FD_203628 | JGI IMG/M metagenome (GOLD analysis project Ga0315297, IMG submission 203628) | Sediment microbial communities from Yellowstone Lake, YNP, Wyoming, USA - YL17G15_0 | ecosystem: Environmental > Aquatic > Freshwater > Lake > Sediment | place: USA: Wyoming | collected... | reverse complement strand
CGGTGAAAACGGTGCCGCCATTCGGCACGCGAAACGCCATCTGGCCGGTCATGAGGCTGTAGCGCGACGGCGTGCAAACGGTGCATGGGCTGTGCGCGTCGGTGAAGCGCATCCCTTCGCGCGCGAGCCGGTCAAGATTCGGCGTCGCGACTTTCGACTGGTCGTTGTAGCAGCGCACATCGCCGTATCCGAGGTCATCAGCGAGAATGAGCACGATGTTGGGTCTGGATGCAGCCGCTGACGCTTCCGCGCCCTGCACGATGCCGGACATCAACAGAAACAGAATGGCGAGAGTGATCTGGAAGCGTGCGTGCATGGAGGTCATTCCAGTTCCTGCCGCGTGGCGATGGGCACATAGCCGGCCTCCATGCCGCGCGGCGGAGTGAGGATCAAAGCGGGATCAATGTGGGCAAGCTTGCCGAAATCGGGTGGCGTGAGGTAGTCGCGGTCTTTGGTCCAGGCGCGATGCAGTTTCTCAACTCGCTGCTGCACCAACTCGCGCTCGGCGGGCGTGAGATCGGCGTTCAGCATCGCAGGCTGGTCGGCGAAGCGATACCAGTAATAAGTCACGACACTGCCATCGCCGAGACGTGCCTTGAACGGGCCCGCGGCGGGGCCTGGCTTTTTCCAACAACTTGCCGCATCTTCGGGCGTGACATAGGCTTTGGGGCGTCTCCCGGTGGGGCGCTCGAAACGCGCCTCAGCCAAACCCGTTTCCGGCGGGACCTCTTCTGCCAGCACCGGGACCCATTGTGGTTTTCCTCCGCTCTTCACCAGGTGGAAATATTCGGGAAGCTTCACCAGCGGACCCTTATTGGAGTCGGTCTGCTTCACGAATTTGGGATCCCATCGATAACCGAAGGTATTGGGATGCGCCGCCATGGGCGTCGCGAAAGAATTCCACGCTAGGGGCACCTTCTCTTCGTTGGGAACACCGTCCGGATAAATTTTCCAAGTGGCCCCGCCTTTGCCGGTGAACTGATGCAGGATGGCGCCAGCAGGATGAATCGCGCCACTGGCCTCGACACCGCTCCCGAACCAGGTCTGGACCGCGTCCCACAGCGCCTTTCTGTTGTAGGAGGTGACGTGATGCACGAGCCGTGATTCGCCGTTTGGCCCACAAGGAAAGAAGGTGGGGGCGATGCGGGCGTAAGTCTCACCCTTGGCGTCAACGGCCTGAATGCTGGGGACGTGCTGGGTCTCCATCTGCAAGGCCCGGTTGGGATTGGAGGGACGGCTATCCAGAAGCATTCCACTGAAGCGAGGCTCCGCGACCGCGCCGCCGGACCAGAAATAGGGGGTGAAAAACGCCACCGGACCTTTGAAATTTCGCGTGTTCAAAAAGAGCGTCCAGGATTGATCCCCGGTAGGGATGTCCTTGCCGGCGGTGGTGGTCTTGGCCGGGGTGAGCGGGAGTGGCAGGTAGCCGTAGCCGAACAGCTCGCCGCAGGTGCCCTGCTTGAGATTCAAGCCATCGGGTGGCCACAGCAGCCAGGGGCTGAGTTGGGCCACACCGTATTTGCCTTTGGGTTGTTCCCAGTCTCTTCCCTTGCCCGCCCCGGGGCCGTTGGCCCACTCGCTGAAATTCGGCGCCACACCGCCCATGATGAACTTCGGTGTCTCCGTGGCGTACTCTGTGTCGCGCCACCAGCCCAGGCCGCCCTCGATGTCGGAATAGAGTTTGATCGGAGGAGGAACTTCATTGCGGGCGAACATCCAAGTGCCGGACAGGCCGGTTTGAAAGCGTTGCCCCGGATATTGGTCCAACAAAGGCCAGGCGGCGACATACATGGAGAACCCGGCGTTGTAGGTTTCGGGAACCTTCTCGTTGGGGACGAGGAGGTAGCCGGCCATTTCGCCTTTCTGAACCTGGTTGCCGGCCTGAGCCGACCATGCGCTCACTGCTACACCGAGCGCTGCCGCCGCGAGAAATCGCAGCCTGCCAACGTGCCGTCCTATGCCGCTCTTCTTGAATCGAACTTCCTGGGAGTGCCATCTGTTCATAACGTCTTACCTTCCTTCATCGCCTCACTGATCAAAATGTTGGTTTCCTGTCGTGCAGTTTCAATTCGTGTTCATTGGCAAGCCCGTCGAGCATCATGGTGACAAGCGTGCAGCTCATGCAGTAGTCCTTGATGCCCAGCGGCTTGCCGGAAAGCGAATCGTAGTGTTCGCTGATCCCGTTTTTGATCGCGTTGGCGATAGTCTTGTCGGTGATGTCGGCGGCGAGGTCCTTATGGCCATAGGCGGCTAGGCCGCTGGCGATCTGGTAGTTAGTCGGGGGCCAAACATCGCCGCGCCAGAAGGCGCTGGATTTCCACCGCTTGTCGGTTCGATCCATGGTCGGAACCGGAAGCGGCGTCTGCCAAGCCGGCGTACTCAAGACATCGGCCATGCGGCTGGCCATCGCCGCGGTGGGAACACCCGCCGTCAGCGGAATCCAACTGCTGATGGTCGCCACCGGGATCTTCTTGAGTGAATCGCGGTTGACCGCCAGGAACGTTCCCGCCTCTTCGTCCCACATGTGATCGCGCATGGCCTTGACGGCTTTCTCGATTCGCTTCTCGCGTCGCGCCGCCATGGCCGTGTCCCCCACGACGGTCGCCAGTTGCGCCAGGCTCCTTTCCCCCAGAACCAGATAGGCCGTGTTGCCCGGCATGCAGATATCGCCATACCATGTGCCTTCGTTCGGTCCTCTACGTGTGGGGTGAGGCGTCAGTTTCAGGTCGTCCATGGCACAGTCGTAGTCGAACGTCTCCCACCGCGCATGCTGGACGATGCCGCTGTACGAGCCGACCGCGATCAGCCAGATATTGGTCACGTCGCGCTCGCGCCAGTACCAATCATGGAACCGTTCAAGCCGCCCGAGACATTGTGCAAGCAGTTCCGTGTCCCCGTTGCGCTGATAAACCCGTTCCACCCCCCAGGCCAGAATGGGGATCTGCGAGAACTGCCGGACCTCTTGCGGCGCCGTCTTGATCGCCACGGTCACCATGTCGTGGGCATAGGCTGGCATCCGCTGGTTCCAACGATCCTGGAAGTCCCAATAGTTCTGGAAAATGTCGCGGATGACTTGCTTCTTGTCGGGCAGGATGCTCAACAGATCGACCACGAACATGGTGTCCCAGATCCATTGGCCGTTGTAGTACGGCCCGCCCGGGCGGACCCAGGTGTGCTGCAAGGGTTTGATCGGCGGCTGGAGTTTTTCCAAAACGCATTTGTCAAAGACGCGCTGCGCCAGTGCCAGAACCTTCGCATCATCCGATTCGAAAAGGTGTCGGATGTCTGCCGGGTTCGCTTCCGAGGCATTGACCAAATCATCAAATAGACCGGCGAACGCCACCCCGCCCACAGCCCCGGCGCCGACGACCTTGAGAAAATCACGTCGCTTCATCGCTTCGTCCTTCGATGGCAAGCCGTTCGATCCCTTCCGGTGCGGTTTCTTGTCGTCAAGATCTTCTCCTATCGAGTTGCAGGGCAACCCACAGTGTTTCTTTCGTCGTCCCAGGACCGATCTTGCCGAAGCCCAACATGTTCGACTGCCCCGGGATATTTCATGGTTAGTTCTCTGCTTCCGCTCCAGGCGGCAAGCTCAAGCCGGCCGCTTTGAATCGCGCTGCGTTGATTTGATGTTCCCGGATCGCAAGGTCCAGGGTGAATTTGCGGTTGAAGAGGTTCCCAGCCTTTGGGTCGAAATCTGGGTTCATCCGCGGCATCTGAGCTTTCATGCCATCGAGCAACTGAGTGAGGCGTTCGTCGAGCGCGCGCGCCTTGTCCGGCATCGCGGCGGACAGGTCGTGCTGCTCGAACAGATCTTTGGCCAGGTTGAAGAGCAGGTAGCGGCCCGTTTCGTCGTTGTAGAACCGGATCAGCTTCCAGTCGTTCTCCACCAGGACGGAGTTTGGGCCGGTGGCATGGGTGTAGTGCGGGAAATGGAAGACGACCGGGCCACCTGGCGGTTCGCCGATGTCCACTTCAAGAAACGTCAGATTGCCGAGGCCCGCCACCTTCATGGATTCCAGGTCGGCGGTCATCTCCTTGCCATTGAGATTGCCGTTCAAGAAATACCAATACACCCCGGGCCGCGCGGAATCCGGTGGATTGAGGAAATTCTCTTCCATCTCGCCTGCGGCGTAGGCAGCACCGCAAAGCGCACATGGAACAAACGCCATTATTATTTTCTTAAACATATCGGTTTGCAACTATTGGTTCAGTTTATTGAGATCCTAGGTTTCGGAGCGGAACGCACTTAGAAAAGTTCGGGATAGCGTTTCTTGATCAGCGCCTGCTCCTCTTTGGTGAGATCCTTCAAAAGCACCGGGGCATCTTCCGGCCGACGATGTTTCTGATTGATGCGGTTGATCAGACTCCAGTTCCGCGACGGGTTGTCAGCCGTGGGGTCGGCAGGCTCGCGGGCCGGCAGATCATATCGTGTGAAGTCGATGACCTTGCCGGGTTCATCTTTCTGCCAGTCACGCAGAATCGCCAGGCGGAAATCGGTGTTCATGAACCAGCGGATCTCAAAATTGGGTTCCGAGCCACCAAGGCCGGTACCGCGTTGCACAAACTTGTAGTCCAAACTTTTGTGATCCGGATGCTCGCGCCGCCAGGCCTCGCCAAATTCCCCCTGCGTGACGAGTTTGGTGTCGGGCCAGCGTTGCCGGACGTTCTGGAGCCACTGGGTGAGGCAGGGCAAAACTTCCGGTTTGAGGTTCTTGACCAGACCCACTTCCCAACAATTGGTCACCCAGCCGAAGCCGTTGCGCGTGAAGCCATCATCAAAGTGATTTGCCGTGACCGCCATCACTTCTTCCATGCCTATCTCGACACCGAGATTGCGATACGACTCGATCGGCCCCACCCCGAGACGGCTGTTGAAACCGCCCTCAAACCCGAACCGCCGCGCACAAAGAAAATCACAGGTCCAACCATCCAGATTCACGCAATCAATAAAGTCTGCCTTCCCCTGGGCTGGCTTGCAGCCGTGCTCGCGGCTCGGATAATAGGGATAACTGATCGAGCCGTCCCCGTCCCCGTTGTCGATGCCGTATTGGCTCCAGATCGTGCCTTGGCAGACATGGATGCCTTCCTCTTCCGCTAGATAGCGCATATTTTCGGCGGCCAGGAAACCCGCCACAATGCTTTTGGGTTTATAGCCGTCTCCAACCATGTCGCGAATTTTCAGCAGCGCCTCTTTGATATCCAGGTTGACCTGCGCCCTGGAACTATACATCGGCGCGAAAAAGCAACCCGGATTAAAGGTGACCTCATCGCCATAGGTTTTGTGATAGCCGGCAACCTGTTTGCGGATGGCGGCGTAATTCGGCCGTTCATCATGGAGCGAAAGCCATGAAAAAGCCCATGTCACTTTGGCTCCCGGGAAACCCTTGGATACCGCATCGCGGAATGCAGCCACGGTTTCGGGCGTATGAACAGCCGCTTCGTCCGCGCCTTCGTTCATGTTGCGCGCCGCTTCGATCTGGTTCACGCGGATCACCGTGTTCAGCGTTAGAAAACGCCCGCCCTTCACGGTCAGAGGTTTCTCCGGGGTCGGTTCGGATGCTGAGACCACATAGGTCTTTCCGGGCAGTGCGGTGAATGTAATTTCGGAGGCCGCGCCGGTTGCGCTGACGGATTTCACAGTCGTCCCGTCGCATTGAACCTTGATTTCAACATTTTTGTCGGGAAAAACAACTTTGAATTCCCGCTGAAAGGCCGATTTCAACTCTACTGAAGTATCCGTGGGATAGTTCACCTCCAGTTTGCCAAGTTTCAATCGCCGCCCTTTGGCATGCGGCGGAATCACAGTCGTCCGGTAGTCCTCCTGAACGCCATACTTGGCATTTACAACCATACTCCAAGTGGTTACTCCCCAGCAGTAATCCTTGACTCCCAAACCGAGACCTTCGACACCGTTGTAACGTTCGTAGGCATGGCCGTCATGTTTCCTCGCCAACTCAAGCATCTTATCAGCCATCTCCCTGGCAACGTCATAATAGCCATAGCGATTCAGGCCGAGCGCAATCAAATAGTTCGTTGGGGGCCACACATCACCGCGCCAAAATCCATCCGGGCGAAAAGTAGGCTCGTTCATCGCTGAAGTCGTTACCGGGTATTTGCTCCAAAACAGCGACGGGTCGGTCAACTGCTTGACCAATTCCCCGGCTTGTTTCTCACTCGCCAGACCGGCAGTCAGAGGAAGAAACCCCTGCAGCGTTCGCACGCGGATTTTTTTGTCCGTATCCCGGTCCAGGCTGTAGAAGAATTTTGTTTCGGGATCCCACATCTTCGCACGGATCGCCTCCGACCGTTTGGCGAGACTCCGTTCGTATTTTTTCACCATTTCGACGCGTCCGGTTCTTTGGCACATCTCGATCATGGCCCTTTCGGACATTGCCAGGAAACAAGTTTGATCGACACCTTCAATGTTCCCATACCATGCACCACCTGTATCGCGCGAAAGATGCTTTGTTAATTTCAGAGCATCAAGGGGTGCCGCAAAATCAAATGTTTCAAAGCGAGCCGTCTGGACTATGTCAGCGATCGAACATTTTTTGTATGCGCCATACTCGATCAATCCATCATTATCCACATCCCGCTCGGTGGCATACCACGTTAAGAATATATCCAAATATGGCAGGCAGAGATCCAGCAACGCCCGATCATGGGTCTGATTAAAGACCATCAGGCAGCCCCAGGCTAGAATCGGGATTTGGGAGTAACCATTCTGCGGCAGATCCGGATTGGTCACACCGGGCACCATGCCGTAACGGTATGATCCTTTTGGCGCTTCCGGATTATTGTCGATCACATTCCAATAATTGCGAAAGACATCACACACCAGTTCATTGTCATCCAACGGAGCCCATGCATTCAGAACAAACATGGTATCCCACAGCAATTGGCACTTGCCGTATGACGCGTCGCCTGCTCCTGAAATCGAGAAAAATCTGTAAGGCAGACCAGGAAGGGCCGGTTCCCACAATTTATCAAACAGGCAATCGCTATATAAAGCATGCACCAGCTTGGTTAATTCCGGGTTTTCCGTATGGATGTTTTTTGGCAAGTTCTCTTTGGCGTGCTGAATGGTCTTTTCAGCAAGAGTGTAAGTCCTTGGTTTCACTTCTGCTACCGGCGCGGTGTCCGCCCTAGCAGGCCAGACTGCCGCCAGAGCCAACCATGCCGCGGCCGAAGCCGCGACCAAGGATCCGCGAGGAATGAGTTCCATTTTAGGGTATGTTCTTGATGTTTTCATGTTTGGATTGCAGTTCGGGCGTCTCTTTCTCATCGCATCACGGTTTCTCTGCGGTCACCGTCTTCACCTCACCGTTCACGCTCACCTTGACCTTGCTCGGTTCTGGCGAGGTAACGTGGTAACTGGTGACCTTGCCTTCCTTCCATTCGATATCCACGGTGAAATTTCTGCGGGCACGGAGGCCGGTGACCTTGCCGCTCGGCCAATCCTTCGGCAACGCGGGCAACAAGTCAATCTGACCGGGACGGCTGATAAGCAGCAACGTGTTGGCGATTTGCGGAATGCCGCCGTTGCCGTCGGTATTGAAGATATCGCCGTTCGGTTCGTGCGACGTGATCAGGCTCGGGGTCATCGAGTGTTGCACCGCCATCACCTGCAATCGTCCGTATGCCTCCTCCGCCATGCCGAGATACGCCGCCGCCACACCGCACTGGACCCGGCCAAACGACGATTGTTCGCCGCCGCCATCGCTTCCGGCGATTTTGGCGCGGACGCTCGCCTGAGCGGCCTTGCGCAGTGCGGCGTCGGTCTCGAAAAGCGGATCGAAGCTTTGGTAGCACGGGTAAAGTTGCGAGTGGTGCCGGTGTCCCGGATCGAGGCGGCCGTCGGGCCACTCGGCGAGTTCGCCGTTGGCACTGACCGGATAGGGCGGCAGTTTTGTTAGCAAGGCCTGCCACCTCGCCGACTCGCCATCACCGGCCGCAATGAGTTTCGCCAGCACTAAACTGATCCCCCACGCCTGGATATAACCGGAGGGGCGACGCCTATTATTGGGCAGGTTGCGCGGGCCGCCACAAGGCTTGTGACGACCCAAAGGGGCGATGGTCGCCCCCTGCACAAAAGGCATAGGTGTGCAAGCTTTGCGATTTCTATTCATATTCACTTTCAGCAAACTCGCTGCGCCATTGCACGTTTCAAGGCACCCACTACCCCCCTATTCCCGAGCCTTCGTCCCCTTGCTCTTGCCGGCTTTGGCCTGGGACTGTTCGGAAAGGGTCCTTCGGGCCAGTTCGGTGTAGCGGTCGGCCTGTTCTTGCCAGACCCGCTCCAGCTCCCTTACCTTGTCCGGCATCTTCGCGGCTAGGTTGACCTGCTCAGCGCGATCGGTCCTCATATCGTAGAGCTCCCATGGATCGCCCTTGGCCGCGACCAGCTTCCAGTCGCCCGCGCGCACGGCGCGATTGCCCTCGTGCAGCCACCAGAGGCTCTCGTGCGGAACTATCTCATCCTTGGCAAAAGCTGGAACCAAGCTGCGCCCGGGCGCCTCGGGGATCGGTTCGCCCTTCCATTCCTTCGGTTTCTGGAGGCCTGCCAGCTCGAGCACGGTCGGCACGATGTCGATGAAATGCCCAGGCGTGTGGCGCAGCTCGCCCTTGGCGCTGATGCCCGCTGGCCAATGCACGATGAGCGGAGTGCTGATGCCGCCTTCGTGGCCCCAGGTCTTGTGGCGGCGAAACGGGGTGTTGGAGGCGCTGGAAAAGCCGGGGCCGAGGCACAGGTAGCTCTTCGCGCTGCCCGGCGGCGCAGCTGGATCATGCCCGCCGTCGCGCACCATGATCTCGGCGCTGGCACCATTGTCAGACGCGAAGAAGATGATCGTGTTCTCGAAGGCATTCGTTGCCTTGAGCTGTGCGATGATGCGCCCGATCTCCTGGTCCATGCGGTCCACCATGGCGGCGTGGATCGCCATTTTCGTCGTCTGGAAACGGCGCTGCTCCTCCGTGAGCTCGGCCCACGGCAAAGGGCGGTTCACCTCCCCGGGGCCGAGCTTCTTAATGGCGTCCGGGAAGGTGTAGGGAGGGCCGACGTTGCGCTCGAGCGCAGACAGGGTCGTGCTGATGAGCCCCATTTCCTTCTGCCGGCCGAAGCGTGCCTCCCGCATCGCCTCCCAGCCGGCGAGGTATTTGTCGCGGTACTTCGCGATGTCCTGCGGCAGCGCGTGCAGCGGGAAGTGGGGCGCGATGAAGGCGACGTAGTGGAAGAACGGCTGGCCCGAGTGGTTCGCCGCGTGATCCTTCAGGCACTCGATGGCGTGGTCTGCGATGGCGATGGTGGCGTAGTAGCCGCTCTCGTCGGCCGCCGGGGTCACGGGCTTGTCGTCGATCGAGTTGCCCGCGGCGGTGAAATAGTTGCCTTGGTTGTTCATGTTGAGCGACCGGTCGAATCCGCCGTCGAGCACCTTGCCGTCGATATGCCACTTGCCGCTGTGATAGCAGCGGTAACCGGCGGGCTTGAGGAAGTCCGGCAGCAAGCGGGCCCACGGCTGCCGCACGCCCCGGACGCCGCCGGGGAGGTCAGGCAGTGCGTCGCGATGAATCTGCTGTGCATAGTAGCCGGTGAGCATGGCGCCGCGCGAGGGCCAGCAGCGCGTAGTGTTGTAGAACTGGGTGAAACGCAGGCCGTCGTGGGCGAGGGAGTCCAAGTTCGGGGTCGCGATTTCGCCGCCGTAACACCCAAGGTCGGAATAGCCGAGGTCATCGGCAAGGATGATGACGATGTTGGGCCGTTGGTTAGTTTGCCCGAGCACGGGAAACGCCATGGCAAACAGCGCGACGCCGATCAAATGTTGAAGTTGTTTACGCATGGCAAAATCATTTCTCCTTCCCGACCTCAAATGAAACCGTTTCGGTCGCGGACAACGGCAGCCAAATCACCAGCGCATAAGTTCCGTCGGTGTCCACCTCGATGCCCGCCCGATAATCCACGCCGCGCGATTTCGTCTGGCCGTTGATCTTCAGTGACACTTTGCTGTCCTGGCTGCCCCAGTTGGCGATGACGAACGCGGGTTTTTCCAGCGGTTGCTCCTTGCTGGCGCGAAGCGTGAAGGCGACCAGCTCAGCGGTCTTCACGAACTTGAAGGCGCGTTCCCGTTTCTCGTAGCCGAGAGAAACGCAGCCGTTGGTGTCGGTCACGGCAAGCGCGAAGTTCCACGAGCGATTCAGCGCCGTCAGCGCGCCAGGCTGTTTGTCGGTCAAGCCATACACGACCATGCCTTCGATGTTGTTGCCGTTGGTGTGACGCAGTTCGTGAAACGTGGCCGGGCACGTGGACGACAGGCGGTCGGAGGTGTTGGCGCGCGTGCCGTCGCTCGGAATCAACTGCACAGGATAATGATTCCAGCCTCGCCAATAGACATCGTTGTGCAAAAACGTCTGACTCCAAGCGCCGATTTCGCCGATCTGGAACTGCTTGGTCGCGCCCTTGAGATTCACAAGCTGGAGATTCCAGTTGCCACCGCGCTTCTTCGGTGGCGCATCCGTGCGATTGATGCTCACGGTCGCGCCGTCCGTGTTGGCGATGATCACACCCGCATCATTTATCACGTCCTCGGTGGCTTGGCCCGGGTGGCAAAGGATTTCATTCTGGTTCAACTCCGCCGTGATCGGCTTGTCGGTGTTGTTGTGAACCAACTGGTGGCGGATGGAAATTCCATCGGGATAGATCGTCCAGTATTCGTCGGACCAGATGCCCCAGCCGTTCGTGTCGAGCGCGGGCCAGCGGTAATCAATGGACACCGACGCGTTCCGCCAATGCACCACGACGCGCGCATCGCTGCGATGAATGATCCGCGCGTTGGAAAACCGGCAGAGCATGTCGGACATGTGCTCGTAGCATTGCTTTTCCTTGCCGTCGTAACGCTCCGCGCCCTGATCGTTGCTCCAGATACCGCCCGGACCGTGCGCGGTGACGAGCGACGGCAGGTATCGCGTGCCGCGCCAGAAAACGTAGCGCCACGGTCTGTCGGCAAACGTCACCACGATGTCCGCGCAGTCGCCCACGCGCCAGAGACCGTCCCATTCCGGGCTGTAACTCAGCTTCGTGTAATCGGCGCGAAAACCCTGCGACACTTCCGGTCCGGCAGGCAGCACCCATGGCTTCAACGGACGCGCCTCTGAAGGCTTGAGCGCTGCGTGTTCCGCTCTTACCTCGGATTCGCTCAGCGCCTTGTCAAACAACTGCACTTCGTCAATTAACCCGCTGAACGCCATGGTTGTCTGGAATTGCTTGGTCACTGCGCGTTCGGCGAAGAGCGGAAACTGCCGCAGCGAACGGGTCATGCCGATGCTGAGATCCGTGTTCGTCGCGGCAACGAAGCCGGACACGTTGGTCGCGGTCGCGACGGGCTTGCCGTTCAGATAAACGACCGCTTCCGCACCGCTCTTCCCGACGGCGGCAACATGCACCCATTCGTAAAGCAGAACATGCTCGGTGATCACCGACTGAACAGCGTCGCCATTGCCAATCTTGAATTCGATCTGGCCCTTGGCGTTTACGCCGAGCATAAAACCCTTGTTGCCATCCATGTGGTCCACAATCGCTGCGAGGTTGAAGGGATATTCCTGAATCGCAATCCAAGCGGACACGGTGAACTCATCCTTGAGTTGCGGACATTGCCGCGCAGGCAAGGTGACGGCGCTGCTGTAAGAATCAAACGAAAGACAAGTGCCGGACACACCCGGCCGCCAGTAAGCCTCAACGCCACTGATGTCGCAGGCCTTGCCGGATTGTTTTTCCGTGGTCGTGAAGCCCGTGCCCTCGTCGAAACGCCATTGACGGAACAGGTTGTTCGTGCGCCCGAACTTCACCGGCGAGCCAGCGATTGCCCGCTCTTGAGTCGCTGACATCTGCGCCGGGTGAAACGCGGTTTCGCGGATGCCGTCGGGTGTGAGTTGCAAAGTCTGTTCGATCTGATTACGCGGGTCGTTCCAGTCATCAAGCCGGTAGCAGCCGCTCTTCACGGTGCGGACGACTTTGCCGTCGGCGTGGATGGTGAAGTATTCGTCTGCGTAGTCGGCGTAGAACGGCGCGGGATTGCCGGCCTCGTTGTAAGCCGCGCGGAAGTCGGTGAACGACGGCTTGGTGATGTCCGGCGCGTAACGCCAGTGGACGGTGACGCTCGCATCCGTCTGCACGACGATGGCGGCGTTGCACGCGATGTTGTGATTATCCGGGCGTTCGTCCGGGCCGTCGCCCGTGCGCGGAATCAGCCGGGCGACGGAGTGTTGTTTGCCGCCGAGCGGCAGCCAGCGAGGCTGATAACCAGACTCCCGGCTGAAGGTGAACTGCCCCTGCTGCGACAACTCGACGACGATGTCGGCGTATTTGCCGGTGAACCCGTGATCATCAAACAGCAGGCGGGTGTAGTAGGCCTTGATGTGCTGCGGCGCGGATTCTCCTGCCCGCAATTCGCTGAACGCGGTCAGTGAGGCGCAATAAATCAATATGGGAAGGAGGAATCTCAGGGATTGGGCTTCTTCACGCCGGCGGCCGGTTTGGATGCGGGAACTTGGGAAAAATCGACTATCTGTTTCGCGGCGAGGAGTTTTTCGTGCAACGCCGGATAAGCGACGTCCTGCACGCTGACGTTCTTGTCGATGGCCAATCCCGCCGCGACGGCAGCGCTCTGCGAGAGCGTCATGAACACCGGCTCCATTCGGATCGAGCCATGCGCGACGTGCGAAGCCGAGAGGCAGATGGGCGAGAACAAGTTTTCGCACTCGCCCTTGCGCGGAATGATCGAGCGATAGGAGATGCCATACGGCTTCGGCGGGACGCGCCAGATCACGCCGTCGCTGTTCGCGTGACCGCTCTCGGTGACAAAATGCTGCACGACATGCGAGTCCATGCCGAATGAACCCAGTCCCACTGGGTCGGGCGCGGACTTCTTGCCTTCGCAATCGTGCTGCGTCATTAAGTAATCGCCCACCATGCGCCGCGCTTCACGGATGTAAATCATCCACGGCCAGCCGCCGTTGTCGGTGAATTCATCCTTCGGCAGGCCGTAAGCCGCCGTCTTCTTGCGGATGGCCTCGGGCACACGCGGATTGTTCGCCATGGTCCACAGGAAGCCGCGGGTGTAAGTCTCGTGTTCCTTCTCGATCTCGTGACGGCGCTCGTAGCTGGCTTCGGGATAATCCCAGTTCCCGCCCGGATGATCCGAGCCGACGGCGTGCATGTTGTTCCAGTCCACTTTCTTTTTCCCACCTGCGAGCGGCTCGATGAGCGCCGGCAAACGGTCATCGCCTGCGTCGAAGTTGCGCAGCAGCAATTCGTGATCAATCTCGCGATAGCCCGCGGGCTTCTCAATCGGAATGCGGAGCGTCGGATCGGTCGTCAGACAGACGCGATAGTTGTAAGCCTGGATCTTTTTGTCGCCTTGACCGTTTTTCAGGCTTTCGATTTTGAACACTCTCGGCAGCAATCCGCTGTTCGTGTCGCCGGGTTTGACGTAGGCGTCCACTTCCTTGATGAAATGATCCTTGTCGCCCTGCGTGTAATGGACGCGCGGCTTGGTGTCGCCGCGCCGCACGCCCGCCATGTCCTCGCCGTATTGGCTCTCCGGCTCACGGCCGACGGTGTAAGTCACGCCCGCCGCCGCCATCAGATCGCCGACGTAGGTCGCGTCGATGAACATCTTCCCGCGATAGGTCTTGCCACTGAGCGTGGTGATGGCCGCGATGCGCTTGCCGTCCATCGTCACGCCCTTGCCGGAAGTGCGGTCGAGCTTCTCGTTGTAAACCACCGTGACGCCGGCGTCTGCGATCATCTTCTCGAACACCTGCTTGCCCACATGTGGCTCGAAGCTGCGGACGTAATTCGTGCCGTAGGCCACCGCGATGCCGTCGTAAAACTCCGAGGCGATGCCGCCAAAAGTGTTCCGCTTGCCGAGAAAATCCGTCGCGCCGAGTCCGCTCGAACTCATGCCGCCGGGGAAAACGGTGGGGTTTACCAAGATGACCGAGCGTCCCTCGCGTTTGGCTGCGACAGCAGCAATCACAGCCCCAGACGAATCGCCATATACAACGACATCATACACGAGCTGCTCGCCTTGCGCTTTGGCGGCAGGCGCAGCCTGTGAAGCATCACCAGCGAAACACGCAGCTTGGAACACCACAACTACGAGCGGCAGTATGTATTTTTCGAAGGCGATTTTGAGAGAATTGGCTTTCATGGAAATCAGTTATCCGACATTTCCCAAATAAACTCGCCCGGCTACGCCGCGAACCGCGTTTCTTGCTTAGAAACACAGTTTTTCAGGCCAAACAGGTACTACGCCGCCGGACCGTATTCTACTATTATACCAGCACCCCCCCGTTGCGCCTATCACTTTTCAAACTCCTTTCCGCGGTGGAGCAGCATCGGGGCCGTTTTTCGGCCTCCAAGGGCCTGATCTGTCCCCAGCCACGCCCTGATTTTTCTTCTGGGCACAGAGTATCTCCCTGGTTGGCTGCACCGGAGCGTCAGGTGGTCAAACCCCTTGACAAGCGGAATGCACCGGAGCCACTCGTACTTGAGTGTCTTGATGACCCGCTCAGTTACGGCGATAGACCCGTGTTTGCCCACGGCTCCCAAACGAGGCTTGATGTTCCATTGTCCGAGCAACTCGGCGAAGACGTCTCCGATAAAGACCTTGGCTTGGTCCGAGATGATGTGTTTTGGTGCCCCATGTTTTCGCACAGCCTGTTCCAAAGCCTCGATGATCCATCCAGCGTTTGGCCCTTCCAGGGGAGCGACGCAGACGACCTTGCGTGCGAAGTGGTCGATGGCCACCAGGACGTGAATGGGCCACAGCCCCCAGCACAGGACTTTCGTGGTGTCGACCGACCAGACGTGATTGGGATACCAGGCCGGGATCGAGCGGGACTCTGGTTTCTCTTCTGTTTTCTCGGGGCTTGCCGGGGCTCCCGGTGCGTTTGGTGGTTTCGGCCGCTGGAGGATGTTTCGCACTGTGGAGGCAGAGAGGAAGATGCCGAGCAGTTTCAACTGGTCGGAGATGCGGATCCGGCCCCAACTGAGATTAACTTTGGTGATCTCTCAGACGAGCATGGCGATCTCCGCCGAGGTCTTGTTCGCCGGCGTGCCCGAGGGCTCTTGATCTTCGATCTTGTGGAGCCAGCGGTAGAGCGTGGATCGGGTGATGCCGAGATACCGGGAGACCTTTCGCCTGGGGATCTGGAAGGCTTCCACGTGGCAGAGGATGAGGAGTTTTTCCCGAACGGTGTATCGTGGGCTCTGGCTCTTCTTGCCGAGGTGTTTCTGAAGGATTGAGACCTGCATTTCGAGTTGGTAGACCCGGTCTTTGAGGAAGAGGATTTCCTTGAATTTGGCACCAGTGTCCATCGCCACCAATCGTTTCAAGCTTCGCCTGCGGACCCGGCCGGAGAATCGGGCAGCCAGAAGTACAGCCCGGACGAGCAGCGAAACGGCCGCGTTGAGGACATCGAGATTCTCTGCCATGCCAGCTCCTCCAAGGCCCCCAGAAACGATGGAAGCCAAGCCAGTTCTCTGGCCAGTATAGCCTCGGATGAGGGAAAAATGCCAGCCCGGAGCCTCGGAGATGTAAGTCCCTGCAGTGCAAGAGGATAGGCAAGTGTCCAGCGTGGTCCTATTAGCGCTTGACAGGAACACGTGGTGACATTGTATTCTGAATCCTTATTTTTTTGCTAGAAACTCAGGTTCCGGTTCAATTTTGACACTGACTGACTGACATTCGTTCAAAAAATCCGAATGTCTGATTCACGATAGGATATACCGATCGCTCGACAGACAAGGGCTTATAGCAATCTGTAGAAGTTGAACATAAACCTATTTCTTGCAAATAGATAAGACGTTATTTCAATCACAGCAGAACAGTAGGCCACAAGCAAAACGCCATTGTGTACAGTATCAGGCAATGGTATCATGCGAAGTTGTTCCTGGCCGGAATTGTGTCGAGCACCCGGTGGCTTTGTCATTGTCGCCGAGAAACGCCGTACGCACAGTTTGTCACTTTGTGACAACGCAGTTTTGTTCGGCGCAGCACGATTCTATCGGTGGAGCTGCGCGTCGCTGATTTGAGGGCTGGGGAAAGAAGGCTTTGGTGCCTTGCTACGGCAACCGACGGGGACGGCGTCTGTGCAAACACGAGTGGTTCTACTGGGGTATGAATGAGCAGGGCTGCACCGTGCGCATCAACGATTGGAAAGGTCTGGGGGCGGGCGATCCTCACGAAAGATAGAATTTCCAACTCAGGCGGGCGCAGAGGCAAAGCCGAAGGCGAAATCGAGTAAGCCGTTCCTGTGATACATTCCGATTTGTCAAGAAGGGGTAGAATCATGATCATCTCCAGGAGAACAATGCTCCGTACCATTCCCGCCGCTGCGGCATTTCGCTGGACCAGGAACCAGCTTTGGGCCGGCGAGACGCCGAGGAAGCCTAACATCATCTTCATTCTCGCCGACGACATCGGGTACGGCGACTTCGGCTGCTATGGTGCGACGAAGGTGAAGACCCCAAACGTGGACCGCCTCGCCGCCCATGGGCTGCGGTTCACCGACGCGCACTCGCCGTCGGCCGTCTGTACGCCCACTCGCTATGCCTTCATGACGGGCGAGTACGCGTGGCGCAAGAAAGGTACCGGCATTTTGCCCGGCACGGCCGCCCTCATCGTCGAGCTTGGTAGGGTCACGGTGCCGTCGCTGCTCAAGCAAGCCGGCTATGTCACCGGTGTCGTTGGCAAATGGCACCTTGGCCTCGGGGCGCAGTCGCCAACCGACTACAACGGCGAGATCAAGCCTGGGCCGCTGGAAGTCGGCTTTGACTACTGCTTCATTATTCCCGCCACCGGGGATCGCACGCCGTGTGTCTATGTGGAAAACCATCGCGTCGTCGGCCTCGACCCGAAAGATCCGATCCGGCTTGACTACGCCGTCAAACGCGGCGAGCCGCGGTCGTTCGTCAACGGCATCCCGCGCATCGGTAGTCAGACCGGCGGCAAAGCAGCGCTGTGGAAGGACGACGAGATCGCCGACACGTTGGCCGTCAAGGCCGATGCGTTCATCGAGCAGAACAGCAACAAGCCATTCTTCCTCTACTTTTCAACGCACGACATCCACGTGCCGCGAGTGCCGCATCCGCGTTTCAAAGACACCAGCCAGGCCGGCGTTCGGGGCGATACGGTTCACTCGTTCGACTGGACCGTCGGCCAGGTGCTCGCCACGCTCGAACGGCTGAAGCTCGCTGACAACACGCTGGTGATGGTGACCAGCGACAACGGCGGCACGCTCGATTCCAACGGCCCTGACATCGAACATGGCGGTACTCCCGAGACCAACAACGGCCATCCACACAACGGGCCGCTGCGCGCCGGCAAGGGCAGTGCCTACGAAGGCGGCACGCGCGTACCGTTCATCGCCCGCTGGCCGGGCCGGATCAAACCGGGCGTGTCGGACGTGCTGATCTCCCATGTGGACATGCTGGCCACGATGGCCGCCCTCACGGGCCCGAGACTCGTCGATGCGGCCGGTCCGGACAGCTTCAACGTCTTACCCGCGCTGCTCGGGGAGAAACTCGACAAGCCGTGCCGCGATCACCTTATCGAGCACGGTAATGTGCTGGCGATCCGCAAGGGGCCATGGAAGTTGATCCCGGGTAATCCCTCCGTCGCGGCAGGCAAGAAGAACAAGAAACGCGGCGGCGACGAGCTTTATAATCTGGCCGAGGACATCGGCGAAACGAACAACCTGGCCGCTGCACACCCTGATCTGGTGAAGGAAATGACCAAACTGCTCCAGTATATCCGCGAAAACGGAAGGAGTCGGCCTCGATGACGGGAATCACTGCGAAAGTCTGTGATGTCAGCACGATTGCGATAGCGGTCGTCTTGTTGACTGTCAATCCGCTTCAGGCCGCCGAATCGTCGGCCAAAGCCCTGCTCTCCACGCCACCCAACGTCGTCGTAATCCTCGCCGATGATCTTGGCTATGGCGACGTCCACTGCTACAATCTACAGCGCGGGAAGATTCCCACACCCAACATGGATCGCCTTGCCGCCGAGGGAATGCGCTTCACGGACGCCCACTCCAGTTCCGGCGTGTGCTCGCCGTCGCGGTACGCGCTGCTCACGGGCCGCTATCACTGGCGGACCCGGCTACAGCAGGGGATCGTTCCCGTGTGGGGTGCGCCGCTGATCGCGCCGGACCGGCTCACGGTGGCCAGCCTCGCCAGACAGTACGGCTACCGCACCGCGTGCATCGGCAAGTGGCACCTCGGCCGTGACTGGCCGATTACTCAGGAACAGCGAGAGTACTTCACCGGCCTCGGTGGCAAGGCTGGTGGCGGCGGCGAAGTCTCCACCGCCGTCACCGATGCGCACCGTGCGACATGGAAAGACGTTTTCTCCCGGTCCATCCCCGGCGGGCCGACCACGCGCGGTTTTGATGAGTACTTCGGCACTGATGTGCCCAACTGGCCGCCGTACTGTTTCATCGAGAACGACCGAACCGTCGGTATCCCGAGCGAGCTGCTGCTGGCGGAGAAGTTGGTGAAGAACCAGGCCAGCCTTCAAGGGCCCGCGCTCCAGGGCTGGCAGCTCGAGACCATTCTGCCCACACTCGGCGGCCGCGCGACTGACTTCATCCATCGTCTAGCCACAGCCAAGCAGCCGTTCCTGCTGTACTTACCGCTCACATCTCCGCACACCCCCTTGGCCGTGAACGAGCAATGGCTCGGCAAGAGCGGCTTGAACCTCTATGCCGATCTCGTGACGGAAACCGACGCAATTGTGGGACGCGTGCTCGAGGCGCTGCGCGAAAGCGGTGCGGCCCAGAACACCATCGTCCTGTTTACCAGTGACAACGGCTGCGCCCCATATATCGGGGTAGATGAGCTCGAATCGAAAGGCCATTTTCCCAGCGGTCCGCTGCGTGGCTACAAGGGTGCCGTATTCGAAGGCGGGCATCGCGTGCCATTCATTGTTCGCTGGCCCGGTGTGGTGAAACCGGGCACCGTGTGCGGCCAGCTCGTCCATCAGGCCGACCTCATGGCTACACTGGCCGACATCCTCGGTACAAGGCTTTCGGACGGTGCCGGCGAAGACAGCTTCAGTCTGCTGCCGCTGCTCAAGGGCGGGGACAGACCAGTTCGCGAGCACGCAGTGAGTTGCTCCTCAAGCGGCATTCCTGGCCTGCGCCGCGGCCCGTGGAAACTCATCCTTGAACGCGACCCAAAGGCAAAGACCGACGTCCAGCTCTATAACCTCGACAACGACATCGGTGAAGAGACGAACCTGGCCACTGAGAAACCGGAACTCGTCGCCGAAATGCGTGCGTTGATGGAAAGACTCGTCGCTGATGGCCGCAGCACGCCTGGCACAAGGCAAAGGAATGATGTGGAGGTCCGCCGATACCCTGTCGCGGAGGCCGCGCGGAAGAAAGCAGAATCAAAGCAGGAGACAAAATGAAAGCCATCAAATCGCCGTCATCGTATCGTTCTGTATTCCCCACCCGCGCTGCTCTTGTTGTGGTGGCAGTCTGTCTGGCGGCGCTTTGCTCCAGCGCTCTGGCCATGTCCGGTATGGAGAAGCCCAATCCCAAGACACCCAATATCCTGTGGTTGATCGCCGAGGATTTCGGCCAGCACCTGGGCTGCTATGGCGTCAAGGAGGTTTGGACACCCAACCTGGATCGTCTGGCCTCCCAGGGGGTGCGCTACGACCGTTTCTACAACGGGCACGTGTGCTCGCCCAGCCGCTCGGCGTTCAACACCGGCATGTATGCCACGACCATCGGAGCACACAATCATCGCACTTCCAACAAGAAGCCGCTGCCGGACGGGGTGAAGGTGCTCAGCGACTGGATGCGCGCCGTCGGCTACTTCACGGCGAACGTCCGTGAACTGCCTGCGCCGTGCGATTTCAAAGGCACCGGCAAGACCGACTGGAACTTTCGATACGAAGGCAAGCCGTTCGATTCCGCGAATTGGGATGACCTCAAGACACACCAGCCGTTCTATGCCCAGGTTAACTTCAGCGAAACACACCGTGCATTCACCGCGCCGAAGAAGGCCGATCCGAACAAGGTGGGGATCCCGCCCTATTGTCCTGACCATCCGGTGACGCGAGAGGACTGGGGCAAGTACCTCGATGAAACCACCGAGTTGGATCGGAAGGTGGGCCTTGTGCTCGCGGCACTGGAAAAGGACGGTCTCGCCGACAACACTGTGGTCGTCTTTTTCGGCGACAACGGGCAGGCGCACGTCCGTGGCAAGCAGTTCTGCTACGAGGAGGGATTGCTGGTGCCGCTGATCATCCGGTGGCCCAAGAACTTCCCCGCCCCTGCGCATTTCAAGGCCGGGACCGTGGACACACGCCTGCTCCACGGCATTGACCTCGCTCCCACCATGCTGGCCCTCGCCGGAGCACCCAAGCCTCCCAAGATACAGGGGCAGATCTTTCTGGGTGACCGCTGTGAACCGGACCGAGAATACGTCTTCGGCTATCGCGACCGCTGCGACATGACGGTCATGCGGATTCGCACGGTGCGGGATGACCGCTACCGCTACATCCGCAACTTCACGCCGTGGGTGCCGTTCCTGGCCTACAACGAATACAAGCAGAAGCAGTATCCCGTCTGGAACCTGCTGACAGAACTGCACGCCAAAGGCAAGCTCACGGCACTGCAGGAATTCCTCTGTCAGCCGACGATGTCGGAAGAGGAGCTCTACGACCTCGAAACCGACCCGTGGGAAATCCACAACATCGCTGAATCGGATCGGCCCGAGCACCAGGCGCGACTCAAGAAGCTGCGTGGTGTCCTTGAGAAATGGATTGTAGATACCAACGACCAAGGCCGCCGCCTAGAGACTCTCGATGAACTAAAGGTTGGCGAGCAGCGTTTTCTGCCCGAGCGAGATTGGCGCCCCGCACCCAGCTCGAAAGAAGCCGAAGAAGTTCCCA
>Ga0315297_10000606_pt1 | contig 20994 bp, 24 predicted proteins | sample YL17G15_0_MG_FD_203628 | JGI IMG/M metagenome (GOLD analysis project Ga0315297, IMG submission 203628) | Sediment microbial communities from Yellowstone Lake, YNP, Wyoming, USA - YL17G15_0 | ecosystem: Environmental > Aquatic > Freshwater > Lake > Sediment | place: USA: Wyoming | collected... | reverse complement strand
TTCTGAGAAAGAAAAAACCAAACAGTGGAGCGTCGGCCGGAGGAACAATAGAAGGCACTCCAGGATCTTCGGAAGAATCGGGCGACGAGTCTAATGAAACCACGGAGAGTTAAATTGTGTTTACGCTATATCAAAAATCCGACCTGTTTTACATAGGTCGGATTTTTTGATACTATAAGAATTGATTTCCTCTCGTTTATAAAAAAAAGAGGCGGGCATCGAGAAGTTAAAAATTTGATTGCGAAAGAAAGGGTGATGCCCGCATTTTATTAGGTTTGTTATTTGGCCATATCGAGATTCGGCTGGCCGCCTTTTAAAAAGAGAAAATTGTTAACGAACTAATGCTCCATCTTTATATTAACCAAAAAAAACGCTATTGTCAAATTTCTAACTGTGGATAACTCAATATGATAAATTTTCCTAAGGTTTTTATTATAGTTTTGCATTATCAAAATTGGGACGATACCAATAAGTGTTTGGATTCGCTAAAAAAAATAGATTATGATAATTTTGAAATAATGGTTATTGATAACGACAAGGAGAATCGAGGGTTTGCCAAAGGAAATAATATCGGAATAAAACAAGCGTTAGAAAAAAGAGCCGACTATATTTTATTATTGAATAACGACACGATAGTCGATCCCGATTTTTTGAAAAAATTAGTTGAAGCAGGAAAAAATAATGAAAAAGCAGGAATATTAGGACCAACGATATACGAATATGGGACAAATAAAATCCACTTTGCCGGCGGAAAGATAAATTGGTTGTATACAAAGGGCATTCACGAAAAAAACTCAAAACTCAAAACTCAAAACTCAAAACTTGTTGATTATATAACTGGCGCCTGTATGCTAATCAAGCGAGAAGTTATAGAAAAAATCGGCTTAATGGATGAAAATTATTTTTTATACTTTGAAGATGCTGATTGGTGCTTAAGGGCGCGTCGGGCTGGCTACAAATGCGTTGTAGTGCCCACAAGCAAAATTTGGCACAAAGTGTCTTCAAGCGCCAAAGAAAACTCATTTTCTTATATTTACTATCATACCCGTAATGGATTTTTAATGGCTAAAAAAAATGCGCCATTTCCAATTAAGATTTTGGCTTATTTGAATAGTTTTTTTATTTATATTAAGCAAATGATTAAATTAATAATTTTTCCCTCAAAAAAGATTTGGGCACAAGCCATAAAGCATGGCATCAACGATTTTTATAAAGGGAAAGTTGGAAAATTAGAATCATGATTATCGGAATTGATTGTCATAATTTAGAAGACAAGAGAACCGGAACCGGGCGGTATTTGATGAATTTACTGAAATTTTGGGCAAAAGACAATGCCGAATATGTTTTATATTTTAAAAATCAAGTTCCAATCGATATTCCAAAAAGCCAGAATTTTCAAAAGAAAATTTTAAAAAGTAACAGTAATTTTTGGTTTGAACATATTTTATTGCCAAAAGCCGCAAAACAAGATAAAGTTGACATATTCTTTTCGCCATCATATATTTTGCCGTTTAAAATGTCTGAAAAGATTAAAACAGCCGTAGCAATTCACGATCTTTCTTACGAAGCGCATCCCGAATGGTATTCATGGCAGAACAGAATTTTATTACGATGGATTGGCAAGAAATCCGCCAAAAAAGCCGATATAATTTTTACCTGTTCTGAGTTTAGTAAAAATGAGGTTTTGAAGTATTATAGAATTGCTGCCGATAAAATTAAAGTTATTTATTTGGCGGCTGACGAGAAATTTACACAAAACCCCGCGATTAAAAAACAAAAATTGATTTTTTATGTTGGCGCGATTTTTAATCGCAGATTTATTCCACAAATAATTCAGGCATTCAAAAAAATAAAAAACAAATTGCCGGATTACCAGTTGTTGATTGCCGGACCAAATTATACTTATCCCCATATGGATATTAAAAGCGGGGATTCAATAATTTATAATAATTATATTGACGAGGAAGACCTGGTTTATCTATACAACGCAGCCAGTTTGTTTGTTTGGTTGTCGTCTTATGAAGGATTCGGCTTGCCGCCGCTTGAAGCAATGGTTTGCGGAACGCCGGTTCTCAGCAATAAAAAAACCTCGTTATCCGAGGTTTTGGGAGATTATCCGATTTCGGTTGAAAATCCCAAAGATATCGATGAAATTAGTGAAAAAATGTTAAAAGTATTGAGTAATGAGCAATTGAGCAATGAGTTAATTAAAAAAGGCCTAGAGCAAGCGCAAAAATTTTCCTGGCAAAAAACCGCCGAGGAAACTTTAAAAATTTTATTAAATTATGCAAAATAAATTTACTTTTTATATTATTTTAGCGGTTGAGATTTTAACTGTGATTTTGACGAGCGTTGGGATTGTGGAACGTGAGGCGGTTTTGATTATGACCGGAGTGATGATTTTTTATTTTATTTTTTCCAAAATAGAGGATAGTTTAATTTTATTTATTATTTCTATTCCATTATTCATTGCTCTGTCGATTTCAGAAAACTTTGATTCGATGGCAAATTGGCGGATTTTACTGGCGATTTTATTTCTGCGTTTGTTTTTTGAAAAAGGCCTATCTATAAAAACAATGAAAGATAAACTTGGGCAATGGAAAATAAAAGAAAAATTCAAGCATTATTTAATGGAATATTTAGTGGTTTTGTTTTTGATAATTGCTGTTTTGTCGATTTTTGTTGCAGCCGATAAAGTTGTCGGTATCAAGAAAATATTATTTTTAGTTAATATTTTTCTTCTTTATATTATTATTCGCAATGTTATTTTCACAAACCCGGAGATGAGGTCAAAAATAATTAAATCCGGAGCAATTGCCGGAATAATATCTTTAATCATCGGCTATGGTCAGCTTATTTTAATATTTTTCAAGCCCCTTTATACTTTTTGGCAATGGTGGGCGGATAAAGTAATCCCGGCATTTTATGGCCACGAACTGGGGAAACTTCTCTCGGTCAGCAATACTTGGTTTTCTTATTATCCCGACAAAAATCCAACCTTAAGAATGTTTTCGGTTTTTCCCGATTCCCACTCTTTTGCCTTGTTTGTAATTATTGGTTTGATATTTTTTGTTTATTTATTAAAAGAAAAAAAATCTTTTTGGGTGCCAATTATTTTATCTTTTCTCGCTATAATTTTTTCCGGCTCCCGGGCTATTTGGGTTAGCGCGCTTGTTCCATTTTTTGGCATTATAATTTTGGCAATTTTTAAAAACAAGACAAAAATCAAAGAACATTCTGCGCCATTCGCTAAAAAATTTATTATCATGCTGATAATTTTTATTCTGGCATTTCCGGCATCTTCTTTAATTTACTCTTTTTCCTATCAGGGAGGGGACGGCGATACTCTGCTGGCCTTTAAACGAGCTAAAACCATTATTGATATTGACGAATTATCAGTTAAAAGTAGGATGGGAATTTGGAAAGCGTCTTTTCAGTCTATTTTAAAACACCCTATTTTAGGAGTTGGCATTGGTAATTATCCCGTAGTTTTAAATGAAGATATTTCCGCAGCCAAAAAAGGCGCTTCTGCCCATAATCTTTATTTAGACGTTGCCTCGGAAATGGGAATTTTGGGATTGATAGTTCTACTGATGATATTTTTTGAGATTTTCAAACTTTGCTGGAAAAAATTCAAAGAAGATAAATATATTTTGGTTTTTTTCTTCTTTCTCGTCTGGATTTTAATTTATAATCTTTTCGACGTGGTTCTGTTAAACGACAAGGTTTTGTTGTTGTTTATGGTAGCTATGGCTCTAGTTTATCCAATTGAAAATCATGAAAAATCAATCAGTATCAGTTAATGTTCTTGCTTACAATGGCGAGAAGATAATTGAGTCGTGTTTGAAATCTGTTTTAGAACAGATATATTCGAATCTGGAAATTTTAGTGATCGATAATGCCTCAACAGACAAAACAATAGAGAAAATTAAAAATGTTAACATTAGAACTATTGAAAATAAAAAAAACATCGGCTTTGCCGCCGGGCACAATATTGGAATCAGGGAAAGTAGGAGAGAATATATTTTGTGCTTAAATCAGGACGTGGTTTTGGATAAAGATTTTATAAAATATGCGGTTGAGGCAATGGAAAAAGATGATAAAATTGGTTCGGTTCAAGGAAAATTGTATAAAAAAGACAAAATTTTAGACACAACCGGCCTTTTGGCGTATAAAAACAGAAGATTTGTTAATCGCGGGCAGGGAGAAGAAGATAAAAATAGATATCCAGCTGGAGAAATTTTTGGTGTTGATGGCGCAGCTCCGCTTTATCGGCGCAAGGCTCTGGAAGATATCAAAATAAATAATGAGTATTTTGACGAGGATTTCTATATGTTCAAGGAAGACGTTGATTTGGCTTGGCGCATGCGGCTTTATGGATGGAAAGCGGTTTATGAGCCAAGGGCAATTGGTTATCATTTACGAGGAGCGGGAGAAAAAGCCGTTAAAAACTATATAAATATTGCCAGGCAAAGACGAAAAATTTCTCAGTTTGCGAAGTTTTATTCTTTTAGAAACCAGCGTTTGATGCAGGTTAAAAATGAGCTTCCGGCCTTGTTTTTTTGTCATTTTCATTATATAATAATAAAAGAAATCGCTGCCTGGATTTATGCGTTGTTATTCGAGAGATATATCCTAAAAACAATTTTTGCTTTATTTAAGCAAGTACCAAAAGCTTGGCAGAAAAGAAAGATTATCATGAAAAGGAAAAGAATTGGCGAAAAAGAAATTAGAAAATGGTTTGTATAAAAATATGGAAAGAGAAAAAATTCCAACAAATATAGAAAGAAGACCAGAGTCGCCAAAAACTTTTCGATATGAATTAGATCCAGAACAAAAAATGGACATTGTATTAAAACCCGCGCCGGAAATTAAGTCTTTAAGAAAGGGCTTTTCGGACATGAAATTGACTAAGGAAGGGGTTATTGTTTTAAAATATGAACCAATCCGGATAATTTTAGAACAAAAAGGAGAAGAATTTCTTGATTTGCAACAAGAGCTTTCTAAACAAGGACTTTTCCCTGAGGGTTATAATTTTGTTTTTGTTGACAAAAAAGCCGAGGAGCAAGAAAAAAAGATTTTTGGCAGCACAAATGGTATTTGGGTGTGTGATACTGATTCTAAGCGCATTGAGCTTCCTCGAGAATGGAACGACGGAGTAAATGACATACTAGCTTTATTACATGAAATAAGTCATGGTCTTGATAAAACCCTGCCTGAGAAAGAAAAAGAAATTTCTCGATGCTCCAAGACTATAGAAGAGATACAAAAACTAGGAGCAGGAGCAGATGCAAAACAGAGAAGTTATTTGAAGCAAGTACAAGAACAATCCTTGAGATTAACAAGCAAAATGGAACGATATGCCTGGGCTAAAGCTTTGGCTATGGCCAGGACATTAAAGAAAGAAAAAGGAATCGATTTATTAAAACTATTCAGAGGAAAAACGCCAAAAGAAACAAGAGAAAATTTGGAAAATTATATTAATGGAACTGATAGTTTAGGATGTTCTGAAAAATTTGACATTGCTCAAGGTGAATTATCAGAAGAACTAAAAGGGCTTTTTACAACAAAATTTTATAAAGGAGAAAAATTTTCTCCGGAACATAGAAAAAAGATTCGAGGAAAAATGCGCCCATAGCTCAGTTGGTAGAGCAGCTGCCTTTTAAGCAGAAGGTCGGGGGTTCGAGACCCTCTGGGCGTACCAGCAATTTGACAAGGGCTAATTATTTGTTATATTTACATATTAGCCCTTTAATAATTTTTTAAATCTGGAGGCAATATGACAAAAGAAGAATTTGCGAAATATTTTGACCATACAAATTTAAAACCCTTTGTGACTGAAAATGATATTAAAAAACTTTGCGAAGAAGCAAAAAAATATGGTTTTGCTTCTGTTTGCATTAATCCTTGCCACGTAAAATTCGCTAAAGACTTGCTTAGAAAGAGCGACGTGAAAGTTTGCGCGGTAATAGGTTTTCCTCTGGGGGCAAATTCTACGAAAACCAAAGTTTTTGAAACAAAGCAGGCGATTAAAGATGGCGCAGATGAAATTGATATGGTGATAAATATTGGGGCATTAAAAGATAACAAGGATTCTTATGTTGAAAGCGACATAAGAGCGGTAGTAAGAAAGGCCAAGGGGAAAATAGTCAAAGTTATTATAGAATGTTGCTATTTAACTGATGAGGAAAAGAAAAAAGCCTGCAAATTGGTCAAAAAAGCCGGAGCGAATTTTGTGAAAACCTCAACCGGATTTGGGTCAAGCGGAGCAATGGTTGAAGATGTTAGGTTAATGAAAGAAGTTTTTGGCGGAGATATCAAAGCAGCAGGAGGGATTAAAACTTTAAAAGATGCGCAGGTAATGATAGAAGCTGGTGCTACTCGGCTCGGCGCCAGCGCAAGCGCGGAGATAATAGAAGAATTTGAAAGGAGCAAAAATGTCGCATAATGAAAAACCCAAAGAAAAGTTAAATTCAAAAGGCATATTAATGCATTTTTCTGTTGGTGCGGTAATTAAGGCTAACGGTAAATACTTGTTGGCCGACCGCAACATTGAACCATTCGGTTTTGCAGGAATTGCCGGTCATGTTGACGAAGGAGAAACGCCAGAAGAAGCGCTTTCGCGTGAAGTATTTGAAGAAAGCGGTTTAAAAATTATAAGCTGTTCTTTATTATTTGAAGAAGAAGTAGACTGGAATTGGTGTAGCGTTGGCGTAAAATCTCATTATTGGTATGTTTATCAGTGCGAAGTTGAAGGCGAGATAAAAAATAATCCAGTAGAGTTGAAATCCAGTGGTTGGTTTACTCCAGAAGAGATAAAAAAACTCAAATTAGAACCGGTTTGGAAATATTGGTTTGAAAAATTAGGCATATTATAATAGCCTAGCTCAATAAAAAGTTTTTTAAATACAGCATTATTTAACATGCTGTATTTTTGTTGACTTAATTTTAATTTTATGCTAATTTATACTATTGAGGTTCTTTAATAATCGAGGTTTATAAAATGAAGAAAGTATTTATTTTTGATTTGGATGATACGCTTTATTGGAATGTTCATGATTATTGTTATCCGGTTTTGGAATTTGAAAAGTTTTTATTAGATTTATTAGGATACAAAGTCCCCCAGATTACAGCGTTTAGAAAATTAGAAAAAGAAACAGCTTTAAAGTTGGTCCACGAGATTAATTCTAGTACTGGTCAAGAATTTGGTTATTCAATAGATAGATTCCCACGTACGTTGGTGGAGACCTACAAGACAATTTGTTCTCGGGCAGGCATTCTATTTGACCAAAAAGTTGCAGATAAAATCTGGCAGATTGGCATGAAAGCATTCGATCCCGAACTCTACCGAAAAAAGGGACTCGCAAAAGGGGCAGAAGAAGTTTTAGATTTTTTAAAGAACAAAGGCGACGAATTAATTCTTTTAACCAGAGGAGATAAAAACGTTCAGCAATTGAAAATCGATAATCTAAAACTAGCTAGGTGGTTTTACCATATTTATATAGTTCCATTTAAAGATATTGCCATATTTAATGCTATGGCGAAGACTTTCAGAGATGTAAAATCCATATATAGCGTAGGCAATTCTTTGGAGTCGGATATAAAACTAGCCATAGAAGCAGGTTTATTGGGAATTTATATTCCTTATGACACGTGGGAATTTGAAGAAAATACAGAGAATATATTATCTGGCATAGACAAAAGCCAATTATTTATATTCAAAGAAATTATTGAAATAAAAAATAGATATAAGGAGTTATAAATGAAAAAAGTGAATTTTAAGGATTTGAAACATGAGGAACAGATTTTGGTGAAAATGGCCGAAGAGACAAGAAAAAATGCTTACGCACCGTATTCTAAATATAAGGTCGGGGTAGCAGTAATGTCGCTAACAAAAAAGGGACCAAAATTCTACGCGGGATGCAATGTGGAAACCTGCATTTTTCAAACAACTCACGCTGAAAAAAATGCTATTGATGCAATGGTGGCCGATGGAAATAGACGGATTACGATATTGTGTTGCGTAGCCGAAAATGGCGGGATTCCTTGTGCAGAATGTCGTCAGTTTATCTGGGAATTCTGTGGCAACGATTCCTCAACAAAAATTATTTCCGTTAGTCTAAAAGGAGAAATTGAAATTTACACTATCGGAGAATTATACCCAAAACCTTTCGGGCCAAAAGATTTAGGGATTGACCCTGAAAAATATTAAATTATATTAAAGACAACGGACTTGTTTAAACGAGTCCGTTTTGCTTATAAAAGAAATTAGTTATATAATAAAAGGGAAAAGGTCGGGATATAATTTGGAATAAACATTAAGTACTAAGCAATATATTTATGAATTTACATAAAACAGCTCTTGGGCTTGCATCTGGAATTTTAACTGGCCTTTGTATTTTTGTTTGCACGATTTGGGCCATGTTTAAAGGAGGCGGAAACACTCTCATTCTGATGAATCAGTTTTATATCGGTTATTCCATAAGCTGGATTGGTGCTATTGTTGGATTGGCTTGGGGATTTGTTAGCGGATTTATCGGTGGATGGGTATTCGCCTTGTTGTATAATATTTTTGCGGGAAAATGCTGCGAAGAAGCTAAAGAAAAAACAGAGTAAAAATTTTTCTTCTTTAAAAAGCCTCGGCTTGAATACCGGGGCTTTTTATGTTAAATTAAGCCACATGGAACGAAAAAAATATAAAGTTATTTGTGCGATGAGCGGAGGAGTGGATAGTTCGGTTGCCGCAGCTTTGTTAAAAAAACAAGAACATGATGTTGTTGGGGTATTTATGCTAATGCATAAAAATAGTAATTCCAGAGATGCAAAATTCGTGACTAAAAAATTAAAAATCCCTTTCAAGATTTTGGATGTCAGAAAAGAATTTAAAAAATGGGTTATTGATTATTTTATTCAAGAATATAAAAAAGGCAATACGCCAAATCCATGTGTGGAATGCAATAAGTGGATTAAGTTCAGATTTTTATTGGAAAAGATGTTGGAGATGAAAGCGGATTTTATTGCAACCGGGCATTATGCGCGAGTTAAAAATAGAAAACTTTTAATTGCTAAAGACATAAAAAAAGACCAAAGTTATTTTTTGTGGACATTAAAGAAAGAGCAATTATCTAAAATTTTATTTCCAATTGGTGATTATACCAAAGAGCAGGTGAGGGGATTGGCAAAAAAGTTGGGCTTGCCAGTTTTCAACAAAAAAGACAGCCAAGAAGTTTGTTTTGCTGTGTCTCGCCGAAGCTTTAAGGCGAAGGCGGGAGATATTATCACGGCCGACGGCAAAAAAGTCGGCGAACATAAGGGGCTGGTATTTTATACTATTGGTCAAAGAAAGGGGATTGAAATCGGCGGCATCGGGCCGTTTTATGTGGTTAAAAAGGATTTAAAGAATAACGCTTTAATTGTTTCAAAATCAGAAAAAGATTTATTAAAAAAAGAAATGGTCGTAAAAAATATGAACTGGATTTCGAGAAAGCCGTATAATGGACTATGTAAAGTTAAGATTCGCTCAATGACGCCCATGGTTTTGGCGAGGATTAAAAAGAATAAAGTGATTTTTAATAAACCCCAGCGCGCAATTACCCATGGTCAATCAGCTGTTTTCTATAAAAATAGGGAAGTTTTAGGCGGCGGAGTGATTGACATTTTAAAAAGCAAGTTTTATAATTAAAAGTAAGAACAATTTGCGATATTGTTCTTTAATAAAACCAAGGAGATTAAGCTATGAATAAAAAAGGCAAGAGCATTTCGAGAAGTGAGCGCGTTCACAGTCTATTGTTAGATCCGGACAGAAAAGATATCGCCGCAACAGAATGGCTGATTCTGTATAGTATTCTGAATAATAAAAAACCAACTCTCGAATTTATTGATGAAGAACTGAAGAAAATGTGGCGAAGAATTCACGAACACAATCCTAAATTTTTTCTTACTTTCCCTAAGAGTAATGACGGTCATAATGTTACCGAGATGACAGTATTTGAAGAACTGATGAGGTTTTGTGATGTCGGAATAGTAGATATAATAGATATAAAAATAAACGAACGGCGTAAAGAAGGAATCCCTATGTGGGGTATCACAGCTAAAGGAGAAAGAGTGCTTAAGGAATGGTGGCCGAGAGTTAAAGAATATTTGCCTTCGATAGAATTCAATGAATAATTTCAAAGCTCCGCACAAAGCGGAGTTTTTCTGGCATTTGCTAAGGAAATTTTTATAGTTTATAATATTTGTATGATTACCACCCGCGAATTAAAACAAAAATATCTGGAATTTTTTGAGGAAAGGGGACATAAAATTATTCCTTCTGCTTCTTTGATTCCGGAAAATGACCCGACTGTTTTATTTACTACTGCGGGGATGCATCCTTTGGTGCCGTATTTATTGGGTGAAAAACATCCGGCTGGAAATAAATTGGTTAATGTTCAAAAATGCATCAGAACCAGTGATATGGATGAGGTTGGCGATGATGTGCATTTAACTTTTTTTGAAATGTTGGGGAATTGGTCGCTTGGAGCATATTGGAAAGAAGAAGCGATAAAAATGAGCTGGGAATTTTTGACTGATAAAACCTGCCTGCCGGCAGGCAGGAATGGCTTGGGATTGGATAAAAATAAAATTTCGGTTTCGGTTTTTGCCGGAGATGCGGAAATTTCCAGAGATGAAAAATCCGCAGAAATATGGAAATCTTTAGGGGTAAAGGAGATTAAATTTTTAGGCAGGGACGAGAATTTTTGGGGTCCGGCTGGAAAAACTGGCCCTTGCGGTCCGTGTACGGAAATGTTTTATGACAATGTTGAAATCTGGAATGATGTTTTTATGGAATATAATAAAAAAGAAGATGGAACTTACGAACCATTAAAACAGAAAAATGTTGATACTGGAATGGGAGTTGAAAGAACGGTCGCGGTTTTGTCAGGTAAAAAAAGTGTTTATGATGTTGAACCGTTGAAATCCATTGTTGAAGCTGTTAAAAAACTGGGAGAAAATTATGATGAACGTTCTGCGCGAATTATTGCCGATCATTTGCGCGCCGCGACTTTTATAATGGGAGACGCGAAGGGGATTGCACCTTCAAATGTTGAACAGGGTTATGTTGTACGACGCTTGATTAGACGCGCAATAAGATATGGTAAAAAATTGGGAATTGATAAATCGTTTACCCACGAAATTGGCAAATTAGTAATTGAGTTGATGGGTAATGAGTATACGGAATTGGAGAAAAATAAAGATTTTATAATTGAACAACTGATTCAAGAGGAAGAGAGATTTAATAAGACTTTAGAAAAGGGATTAAAAGAATTTGAGAAAGGCATTGACCCCTTTATTTTATTTACAACTTATGGTTTTCCCATTGAGATAACCGAAGAATTAGCCAAAGAAAAAGGCATAAAAATTGACAGAAAAAAGTTTGAACAAGAATTTAAAAAACATCAGGAACTTTCTCGAACCGCAACTGCTGGGAAATTTAAATCAGGATTAGCTGACAACTCGGAACAGGTGACAAAACTGCACACCACAACCCATTTATTATTGGCGGCATTGCGGCAGGTTTTGGGCGAACATGTTTATCAAAAGGGTTCAAATATCACTGCGGAAAGATTAAGACTGGATTTTTCACATCCGGAAAAAATGACCGTAGAACAAATTAAAAAAGTTGAAGATATTGTTAATGAACAAATTAAAAAAGATTTGCCGGTTTCCTGTTGCGAAATGTCATTGGAAGAAGCTAAAAAAATCGGAGCAATGGGAGTTTTTGAATCAAAATATAGTGATAAAGTAAAAGTTTATACTGTGGGGAAAGAAAAAGCTCCATTTAGCTGTGAAATTTGCGCTGGGCCGCATATTGAAAATACCAGTAAGCTTGGTCATCTCAGAATTTTGAAAGAAGAATCAAGTTCTGCGGGAGTGAGAAGAATAAAAGCGATCTTGGAATAAATGCGTTTTTAGATATGAGAAAACCGCCGAAGAGATTTAGTTATCTCTTGGCGGTTTTGTTGTTGTTTATTTTTTTCTGACGATTCGTTTCTGGATGGGACGAGACATCGGTGGTCTGGAAAAAGAACGGGGAGCTGATAATCTCTGTGTTAAATGGGAAGGAGTTGAACGACGGAACTGAGACTGTGGCGCGCGAATTGGAGTTCTGGTTGGAGCAGTAACATTGGATCGGTTAATCCGGGACGGAAAAGTGGAGCTTTTAATTTGCTGTTTGTTGACAACTTGTTTGTTTTGGACATTTGAGATATTGCGATTAGAGTTTCGAATAGGGGCTTGAAGTTGATTTTTGCTGACTGTAGTTTTGAGCGGAGCTCTATGTTGCGCATAATATGAGCGTTGTCTGTAAGAGTTATAGTATTGATAGTGCCAATAAAAGTAAGAATGGTAACTGTGCCAAATTGGCGACCAGCTGAAATACCAATAATAGGAATTCCAGTACCAAGAATGGTATAAAAAGTTCCAGCGCCAGCTCCAGTAAGAATACAGGCCATACGAATCATGCAGATATCCGGTTTCCGTGGTTGCGGGGTGGTTAATCTCGTTATCCCGTTCGTAGCTCCAACTGTCAAAGGAGTCGACAACTCTGGGGTTTTGATAGACTTTCGTCCTGTCTTTTTCAATATCAATCCGATATGAACCCGGATCGAGAACAAAATTCTGATCAGGCGCTTGAACTTCAATTGCGGTCTTTATCGCAAGATAAATACTGCCGTTCCAGATTCCCAATAACGTTGCATTCTCACCCAGCTTTACAAAAGCCACTCGCGTGTTTCGATCCATTCTCAGGAAATTTCCATTTCCCAGATAAGCTTCGATTCTGCCTCGTCGGGTAATTAATTCATCGCCCGGCAAAATCTCCATGTCAACCCCTACTTTTGTAAAACTCTGAAAAAACGCTTCTCCTTCCACGTAGGTAACAACGCAGCCATCTGTCAACACTTCTTTGTTTTCTGTTACCTGGGATTGGTTGGATTCGTTGCGAATCCCTTGTGCCGTAATAAACGGCGCAATCAAAATCAATCCAATCAGAATACTCATAAGTTTTTTCATTAGATGCTCCTTTTCTCGCATTGCGAGATTATAAAATTTTAAAAGATCGGTTTTTAACCCTACCTTAAGTATAGCAAATTTTTAGATAAAAGTCAATACATGAAGAGTTATCCCCAGTTGCTATTTTATGTTTTTATTTATATAATATTGATATATGACCAAAGAAAACAATCCCAAAAAAATAATTAAAATGATTGATATTGTGCCCTCTGCGTCAACGGCCGAGCCGTTTTTGAAAAAAGAAGAATTAAAGCCCGAACAAATTGAATTGGAACAAATGGAACTGGAACAAATTGAATCCGAAGAGATTGAGCCGGAAGAAATTGAACAATTCTTTCCTCAAGACTTGTTTGTTTCAAGAACTAAAAGAATAAACAAAAAGAAAACATTGATAGCGATTGGAGTCATTTGTATTGTTGTTTTGGCTTTAATTGGTTATTTCAATTTATCAAAGGCCGAGATAGTGATAAAACCAAAAACCGAAACAATGCAATTTAAAACAGCCCTGAGCATAGATAAGAGCGCTGCCTTTATAGATCGTGAGGCAAACAAAATTCCAGCTCAGCTTTTTCAGGTTGATAAAGAAACCGAGAGAGAATTTCCAGCCACGCAAGAAAAAGACGTGAAAACCAAAGCAAAAGGAGTTATTACCATTTATAATCAATACAGTTCTGCTCCGCAGACTTTAGTTAAAAGCACGCGTTTTATGTCTGATAAAGGATTGATATTCAGAACAACGCAAACAGTTGTTGTTCCTGGCGCAAAAATCGAGGAAGCTAAAATTATTGCCAGCACTACCGATATTCAGGTTGAAGCAGCTGAAGTTGGCAAAGATTATAATATCGGGCCAACTTCATTTACTATTCCCGGATTCGAAGGAACGGCAAAACATGCGGGCTTTTATGGAAAATCTGGCGCGGCGATGACCGGCGGAGCCATAGGAAAAATGAAAGTTGTCAGTGCCGAAGACATTGGCGCCGCAAAAGATATATTGGCCGTGGAGCTTAAAGGCGAAGTTGAAAGCGAACTTGAAAAAAGCATTTCCAGCGATTTAAAAACGTTAAAAGACACGACATTAATAGAAGTAACAGATTCATCCTCGAGCGTTGGCGCAGACCAGCCAGCCGAAAAATTTACGGTAAAAGTGAAGGTAACGGGTAAAATATTGGGATTTAACGAAAAAGATGCAATCTCGCTAATCAATAGCGGTCTTGGGAATAAAATAGCCGAAGATAAAACAATAGTGCCAAATTCTATAGAAATTAATTATACTCTAACCGATATCAATTTAAACAAAGGCATAGCAAAATTAGCTTGTGATGTAAAAGAAATAATTGCTTCAAAAATCGATGCCGAAGAAGTCAAAAAAAGCTTGATTGGAAAAAATGAAACCGAAGTTCGCCAATATCTTTCTTCTCGAACTGATATCGAAAGCGCTAAAGTTATATTTTGGCCATTCTGGGTTAAAAAAGTTCCCACAAAAGAGGGTAAGGTCAAGGTTACTATTGACTAATAAACATAATTTTGCTATATTGATTTTATCTATATTATGAACGATAAAGATAAATTTACCAAAGAGGGGATAGTTGTTGAAAAATTTCCCAATGCTACTTTTAAAGTTAGATTGGATGATGGCAACGAAACATTGGGTTATGTGTCGGGCAAAATGCGTATTAATAGAATAAAAATTTTGCCAGGCGACAAAGTATTGGTAGAATTAAGCCCATACGACGTTAAACGAGGACGGATTATTTACAGAGCAAAATAATAAAAATTATGAAAGTTCGCGCATCGGTTAAAAAAATTTGCAAAAAATGTAAATTAGTTCGACGCAAGGGTCGAATTTATGTTATTTGTCCGAACCCAAAACATAAACAAAGGCAAGGATAAATAAATATTTATGGTTCGCATAGCCGGGATAAATATACCCGACAACAAAAAAATAGAGATTGCTTTAACCTATATTTATGGCATAGGTCGGTCTTTGAGCAAGCAAATTTTAAATGAAGCCAAAATAGATGTTAATAAACGCTCATCTCAACTTTCCGAAGAAGAGGTAAATAAACTAAGAAATATCATAGATAATAAGAAATTCACCATTGAAGGAGACCTAAGAAGGCAAATAATGATGAATATCAAGCGCTTAAAAGAAATCGGATGTTATAAAGGGCTTCGCCATGCCAGAGGGCTTCCGGTTCGTGGCCAGCAAACGAGAACCAATTCCAGGACAAGACGAGGAAATGTTAGACGAACCATGGGAAGCGGAAAGCGTAAGCTTGAAAAAACATAAAATTTATGGGTAAAAAACGCATTATAAAAGAAACAACAGAAGCAGTATTGGAAGAAAAAGAAACGAGAGAAACGGCAACAAAGGGCAAAAAAGAAATAAAGGGGAAACAATTGGTTCGCGGTCGGGTTTATATTCAGTCAACTTATAACAATACTATTATCACGGTTACCGATTCAACGGGAAATATTTTGGGTTGGGAAACTGCAGGAGCGGTCGGTTTTAAAGGACCAAAAAAAGCTACTCCTTTTGCCGCGTCTAAGGCAGTTGAATCTTTAGTCAAAAAGATAGCAAAAACAGGCCTTAAAGAAATATCGGTTTTTGTAAAAGGCATTGGTCCGGCTAGAGAGGCAGCGGTTCGAGCACTGGCAACCCAGGGTTTTGATATTTTATCGATAAAAGACGTTACTTCGGTGCCGCATAACGGTTGCAGGCCACCTCGACCAAGAAGAGTATAAAAATATGAGTTTAGAAGCATGTAAAAAATGTAGAAGGAGAGGAGAAAAACTCTTTTTAAAAGAAGAGCGTTGTTTTACGCCTAAATGCGCAATGGTAAAGAGAGCTTACCCGCCAGGAATTCATGGCAAAAAAAGACGAAGAGCTGTTTCAGAATATGGCGCCCAATTAGCAGAAAAGCAGAAGATTTGCTTTGTTTATGGTATACGAGAAAGACAATTAAAACGTTATCTTAGAGAGGCCTCAAAAGAAAAAGGCGTTATCGGCGATAATTTACTTAAGAAATTAGAAACCCGTTTAGATAATGCAGTTTTTAGATTGGGCTTCGCTGGCTCGCGGAGAAAGGCTCGCCAAATTGTTAGTCACGGTCATATTATAGTGAATGCAAGAAAAGTGAATCTTCCTTCTTTTCATGTGAAACCAAAAGACATTATAAAGATAAAGAAAACTAGTTCGGTACGGCCATTATTTGAAGGGTTAAAAAATAAATTAAAAAAGTACAAAACACCAAGTTGGCTTTCTTTAAACAAAGACGTTCTAGAAGGCGAGATTCTTTCCTGGCCCAAAAGAGAGGACATTAATATTCCGGCCGATATTCAAATGATTATCGAATTCTATAGCAGATAATAATTAATTAAATATTAAATATATAAAAATTATGGAAACAAATATTTTATTGCCGAAAAACTATAAAATTATTAAGCAAGAAGGAAATAGGTCTGTTTTTGAAATTGAAAATTGTTATCCTGGTTACGGAATGACTTTAGGCAATGCCTTTAGGAGGGTTTTGTTATCTTCTCTGCCTGGCGCCGCCATCACCTCGGTTAAAATCAAAGGAATCAATCATGAATTTTCAACTATTCCGCACGTTTTGGAAGATGTTATTCAAATAATACTAAATTTAAAACAAGTACGATTTAAACTTTATTCTAAAGAACCGGTAGTTTTAAGCCTAAAAGTTAAAGGAGAAAAAAAAGTTAAAGCATCCGATATAAAGGCAACTTCCGATATCGAAATCATTAATCAAGATGCTCATATAGCTACCCTCACGGATAAAAAAGCAGAACTGGACATGGAAATAGAAGCTGCTTCCGGATTAGGCTATTTGCCAGTTGAACAAAGAAAAAAAGACAAAATATCAGTTGGTCATATTGCCATCGATGCAATTTTTACGCCGATCAAAAAAGTGAATTATGAAATAGAAAATATGAGAGTAGGAGAGAGAACGGATTTTGACCGATTAATAATTGACCTTGAAACCGATGGCAGTATTAATCCGGAAGAAGCCATGCAAAGAGCTGCACAAATTTTAGTAAATCACTTTGACGTTTTTACCGGAGAAAAGAAGGACGAAATTGTACCCGTCAAACAAGCAGGCAAAACCGAAGAAAAAAAGAAGGCTAAATCACCTGAGAAAAAAAGCAAAAAACCCAAGAAAAAAAATAAAAAATAATATATGAGGCACAGAAAAAGAGGAAGAAAATTCACCAAATCAAAAGACAAAAGTAGATTATTGTTTCGTAATTTATCTTCATCTTTTATTATTAAAGAGAAACTTGTTACTACCGAAGCAAAGGCCAAAGAATTACGTTCTTTGGTTGAAAAATTTATTACGCGGGCCAAAAACAAGAATTTATCCAATCAGAGATTATTGATTAAAAAAATTGCAAATAAATTTGTAGTCAAGAAATTATTTGATCTCGGTCTCAGGTATAAAAATCGTTCCGGTGGTTATATTCGGATTACAAAAATTAATCCTAGAAAACAGGATAGCGCAAAAATGGCTATCATAGAATTAATAAAATAAAATGTCTAAAAATAACACGTACACAATTGATGCTTCTGGTAAAAGCCCAGGTCGACTTGCGGTCGAGGTTTCTGTTTTATTGCGTGGCAAAAATAATCCTGATTTTATGCCAAATGTTGATTCCGGAAACAAGGTAATTATTACCAATACTTCCAAACTAAAAATTACAAGAGAAAAAGCCAAGATCACAAAATATTATAAGCACTCGGGCTATTTAGGCGGAATTAAAGAAATTATGCTCAAAGATTTTTTTGCCAAGGATCCAAATAAGATTTTAAGAAAAGCAGTTTATGGAATGCTGCCTAAGAATAAGTTAAGAGCAAAAATGATGAAAAGATTAAAATTATTTAAATTATGAAAAAAGCATTAGTTAAAACTAAAAAAACCAGCTTGAAAAAGAAAAAGATTGTGACAGAGGTTAAACAAGAGCATGAAAAAGACGAAAAAACAAAGGGTAGAAAATATTATGAAGCAGTTGGAAGGAGAAAAACCGCCATTGCGCGTGTGCGTTTATTCACAACCAGCCCGTCCGATTCAGCAATGGCAGATAATTTTATAATTAATAATAAGCCCCATAAAGAATTTTTTCCTACCCTGGCATTGCAGGGAGCCGTTGAATCTCCACTCATAAAATTAAAATCCTTGAATAGGTTTAGTATTTCAGTTATAGTAAAAGGGGGAGGAATACGGGGGCAAGCCGAAGCGATTCGCCATGGAATCAGTCGCGCACTTGTTCTGTTTGATATTAATTTTAGAAAGAAATTGAAAAAAATAGGCTACTTAACGCGCGATCCTCGTAAAACAGAACGAAAGAAATTTGGTTTAAAAATAGCCAGACGAGCGCCCCAGTGGTCAAAAAGATAATAATTCACAAAAATAATATGGAAAACATATATACTGAAATTGATATAAGCATTTCTTCAAAAAAGAAAAATGCAATAATATTCGACAAAATAATGAAATGGTGCATTTATATTCTTATAGCGCTAATTCCATTATGGTTTTTACCAATCACGCAAAATGTTCTGAATCTCGATAAACAGGTTTTAATGGTGGTTCTTTTAACCATTGCTTTGATTGCTTGGCTGGGAAAATTACTAACCCAAGAAGAAATTCATTGGTACAAAGGATTGATTGTCATGCTGGTCCTGGGATTTGTAGTTATTTATGCTTTATCAGCATTTTTTTCGGCGAGATTTTATGATAGTTTGATGGGTTTCGATACTCACTTAAGCAGATCTTTAATCAATGTCATTTATTTCTTCATCTTTCTTTTGCTGATAGTGAATTTATTTGGCGAGAAAAAAGAAAGAGAAATTGAAATTTTTAAATTTTTATTTATTCTGTTAGCATCTTCAACAATTGCTGGAATTATCGGTTTATTACAAGCGCTGGGAGCATTTATTTTTCCTTGGGGTTTTAGCAAGGCACCATCATTCAATACCATAGGAACCGTAACCAGTTTAGGCATTTTTCTTGCTTCGCTTTTACCATTGGCACTAAGTTTATTATTCTATAGTAAAAAGTGGGAAGGAGGGGATGGTAAAAAAATGTTGACCGTATTTAAGGTTTTATTGTCAGTATTAATTATTATCAGTTTAATTACTATTCTTTTGGTAAATTTCCGTTTATTGTGGATAATTACCGCAATTGGCATGATACTCATTAGTGGCTTTTGGCTGGCAAGAAGGCATATCTTTCTAAATCAAAATTTAGGCTGGCTGGCAATACCATTAACAATTTTGGCTTTATGTTTAATCTTTGTTTTATTTAAACCAGTGATACTTCCTCGTCTGAATTTGCCTCTAGAATTGGGCCTAAGCCAAAAAGGAGCATGGGGAATTGTTAAGAATGTTATTAAAGATAATCCTGTTTTAGGAACGGGACCAGAAACTTTCATTTACAGTTATTCGTTAAATAAACCGCAAGATATAAATCAGACAATTTTCTGGAATCTCAGATTTGCCAATGCGCCGTCGGAGATAATGTCTCTTTTATCTGAGATAGGAATTCTTGGCATTTTGGCATTGCTAATAGTAATTGGGGTTTCTCTTGTAAAATTTATTAAAACATTAGTAGTTAGCAAGGAGAATCACGATAATTTAATAGGATTAAAAATAGGACTTTTTTCTAGTTGGTTAGTTCTTTTCATGTCTTGGTTTTTGTATCCGCAAAACATCACTCTTCTTTTTGTATTTTGGCTATTTTTAGCGTCATTATGCGTGATACATAGCGATGCAAAAGACATCAAAACTATTCATATTAAGGGTTCGGGCAAAATGGCTCTCGCTATTAGTTTCGGTTTCATAGTTATTGTAATAGGTATTATCGGACTATTATATTTGGAAGCAAGCCGATATATAGCCGAAGCAGAATATAAAAACGGTTTAACGCTTGTGAATAATGGCAAATTGGATGTGGGCATTAACAAAATAGTTCAGGCCACCGTTATTAATCCTTACGAAGATAAATTTTATCGGGACTTAGCCCAACTTTTTCTTGCTCAAATAAATTCTGATTTAAACAATCCAGATTTGAAACAGGAAGATAAAACAACTAAAGTTCAAACGGGAATAAGTAATGCTATTAATTCGGTAATTAGAGCCACTACTTTAAATTCTAATGATGTTGCAAATTGGATAATACGGGGGCTAATTTACCGCAATTTGATACCTTTAGTTAGTGGGACTGGTTCCTGGGCAATTGACTCATATGAGAAGGCCTTAACCTTAGAACCCGATAATCCGTATATTTATACCGAAATAGGCAGAACTTATGTAAATGGCGCTGATTTGTTAATAGATCAAGCTCAAAAAGACCAAAATGTCAAAAAGCAAATGGATGATGATTTAGGGTATGCAGTCGAAGCTTATAATAAAGCGATTGAGCTGAAATCTGATTACGCGCCTGCCCAATTTGAATTGGCCTTAGTTTTAGACCGGCAAGGAAAAACAGATGAAGCAATTAATAAAATGGAAGCCAGTAAGACGCTTGCTCCCAAAGACAGTGGTGTTGCATTTCAGCTGGGAGTTTTATATTATAAAAGCTCTCAATTTGATAAGGCCAAAACAGAGTTGAATAGGGCCATATCTTTGGATGAAAATTTTTCTAATGCGCGCTATCTTCTTGGTTTACTGTTAGATAAAGAAGGAAATAAAGCAGGGGCGATTGAACAATTTGAAATGATTGCAAAATTAAATCCCGATAATAGTTTAGTAAAACAAATATTGGATAATCTGAAAGCAGGAAAACCGGCACTTGGCTCCGAGAAATTAGGGCCCCCGATACAGCCAGAAACAGTGCCCATAGAAGAAGATCAACCAGAAAAATTAGGGCCAAATCAATTGCCTCAATAAAAAATAATATAAAATACCCCCGACGTACGTCGAGG
>Ga0315297_10000605_pt1 | contig 21020 bp, 21 predicted proteins | sample YL17G15_0_MG_FD_203628 | JGI IMG/M metagenome (GOLD analysis project Ga0315297, IMG submission 203628) | Sediment microbial communities from Yellowstone Lake, YNP, Wyoming, USA - YL17G15_0 | ecosystem: Environmental > Aquatic > Freshwater > Lake > Sediment | place: USA: Wyoming | collected... | reverse complement strand
TGACTGCGTAGTATGTCGCCGAATGAGGGCAGCCGGGGCACATCACGGGCGGCCTCTGAGGCAGGTCGTCGGAAGGCTTTTTAGTGTCTCTCACCCCGGGCTTCCCATCGAGAAAAGCGCAGCTCAGCGCACTGGCTAGGATGTCGGGAGTGTATTCGTACAGTTGCGAGAAGTGACCAGTATCCTTGCCGAGGATATCCACATCGAAATCGTTCTCCTCGGAGATAGCCCTGATCTCCTTCTCCATGAGAGGCTCGAGCTCCTCGACGATCAGGACCCTCTTCTTGGTCTTGAGGAACGAGACGATCCTCTCGTTCGGGAGCGGGTAGCTGAACCCGATCTTCAATATTTCGATGTCAAGACCGAGATCCTGGCAAGCTTCCATCGCATAGTTGAAACCAGCTGACGAAGCAATCAATCCGAGAGAAGATGCTCTGCCGATCTTCACGATTCTGTTCAGCGTCGACGAATCGGATAGCTCGCGCGCATGATCGAGCTTCTGCAGGAGTTCGGAATGCTTCCTCCGGGCTATCGGCGGTAGCAGTATGGTCTCACGGGTTCTATCGAAGGCGGGGATGCGGGCATTCTTCCTGACCTCCCCCACTTTGACCAAACCCGTGGAATGCGAAACGCGCGTCGTTGTCCTAATCATGACTGGCAATGATAGCTGTTCTGACAGTTCGAAAGCAATTTTTACCATATCTAGGCATTCCTGAGGGCTAGAAGGCTCTAACATTGGCACCCCTGCGAACCTAGAATAGTATCGGTTATCCTGCTCATTTTGGCTTGAGTGACAGGCAGGATCATCCGCGGAAACGAGGACCAACCCTCCGCCGATCCCCATGTAGGAGAGCGATAGCAGGGCGTCCGCCGCGACATTCACGCCCACGTGCTTCATGCTCGTGAGCGCGCGAAGACCCGACAGTGAAGCTCCGATCGCGACTTCGAGGGCGACCTTCTCATTCACCGAATATTCGAAGTAGAACCCGACGTCAGATGCGATCCGGGCGAGCGAATCCCCTATCTCGGAGGCCGGGGTTCCTGGATATGTCGTGGCCAGGGCTATCCCTGATTCTATTGCCCCCCGAGCGATCGCCTCGTTGCCGAGGAGCAATACGTCGTTACCGGGTTTACCCTGAAGAATCGAACGCATACGGTTCACTAAGATAGTCAATCCTGGAGATAAGAATCTACTGTGCCCCCTGATATCACTTGGGACGTGAAATAAGCACACGGCTCCAGCGCAATCTAAAATACGCTCATCCTCATTTGGCAATTACTGCCATGCCGGGAATGACTGCCTGCGAGAAGATCCTCGCTCGGGCTTCTGGCCAAACAGACATTGCGCCAGGGGACATCATCGATGCGAAGCCTGACGTGGCGATGTCCCATGACAACACCTACCTCGTCCATCGCTCTTTCCGGGACATCGGCGCGAGCAGGATAGCCGACCCCTCCTCCATCGTCGTGGTCCTGGATCATCGCTCCCCGGCGAACACCGTTAACTCCGCCAATACCCATAGTGCGATCAGGAAGATCATTGACGAGCTCGACATCGGTTGGTTCTTCGACGTCGGGGCCGGCATATGCCACCAGATCATGATCGAGAAAGGGATCGCCAAGCCAGGCGCACTCATCGTCGGCACAGATTCCCATTCAACGACCTACGGTGCCGTCGGCGCGATGGGCATCGGGATAGGCGCAACGGATATGGCCTCCGTCTGGGTGAAAGGATCCCTCTGGCTCAAGGTGCCGGAAACCATCAAGGTCGGCTTGAGCGGGAGACTTGCGATGGGCGCCTTCGCAAAGGATATCTCTCTCGCGCTGGTCGGCGAACTCGGCGCGATGGGCGCGGATTATTGTTGCCTGGAATTCAACGGGGATTGGGTGGCAGAGGCCTCGTTGTCCGAACGAATGACCCTGTGCAACATGGCCGCTGAGGCCGGCGCGAAAAGCGCGCTCGTACCAGGTACTGTCATCTCCGATTCCGATGCTAGATCCTCACGAGCTATCGCAATCAAAGCCGATTCTTTGGAACCGATGGTGTCGATCCCTAATTCGGTCGACAAGGTGGCGCCAGTGAGCTCGATGGAGGGCACGGTAATCGATCAGGCGTTCCTCGGTTCATGCACCAACGGAAGGCTGGACGATCTCGCAGTCGCAGCCTCGATTCTTACCGGGAGGAAGGTTCACGAGGGGACGAGGCTGATCGTCACGCCGGCTTCCTCCCAGGTGTATCTGCAGGCAGTGGAAGGGGGGATCATCGGGATTCTTTTGAAAGCCGGCGCGGTCGTCACAGCCTCCGGTTGCGGTCCGTGCCTCGGGGCTCACCAGGGCGTGTTGGCCGACGGCGAATCATGCATCTCATCGAGCAACAGGAACTTCAAGGGGCGGATGGGTTCGAGGAACGCGTCCATCTATCTAGCTAGCCCTGCCACGGTCGCAGCAAGCGCTATCGAGGGGAAGATCGCGGACCCGAGGAGGTATCTCGGATGAAGTGCGGACGCGCCTGGGTCTTCGGCGATGCTGTCGATACCGACGTCATCATCCCCGGACAGTACCTGGATAATTACTCCCCTGATTTCCTGGCAAAGCATGTCATGGAAGGCATAGACCCAACCTTCTCCTCAAGAGTGGCGAAGGGAGACATCATCGTCGCCGGCAAGTACTTCGGGATTGGCTCCAGCAGGGAACAGGCGGCGATCGCACTCAAAGCCGCAGGAGTCGGGATAATCCTGGCCGAGTCCTTCGCGAGGATATTCTTCAGGAACGCGATCAACCTCGGGATGCTCCCAATCGTGTGCCCTAGCTGCGCCCGGATGTTTCGCTCCGGAGATGAGCTGTGCGTCGACGTCGAGCAGGGGAAGGTGTCTGATTCCAAGGATCCAAAACGTTCACTCGATTTCCAACCACTCTCTCCGATGCTATCGAAGATTTACGAGGCTGGCGGATTGGTCAACCTCCTTCGGGCGGAGATACATCAGAGAAATCGCTGAAGGCAAGGATAATGAGGCCCAATCAGCGTTAGAGTTCCAATGACCGACCCGAGGATACTGCTGATCTCTTTGGCGAAGAAGATCGGAGAAAGGCGGCTCACGATATCCACTGGAGGGAACGTTTCCACGAAGCTGCCTGACGGCAGGATGATCATCACGCCGTCAAAGCAGCACAAGTCCATTTCGGATCTCGAGGTCGGCGATCTCTCCATCGTAGGCTCTAAGGGCGAGCTCATCGAAGGCCCTATGCCGTCCGTCGAACTGCCGATGCATCTCGCGATACACGCCGCAGCGCCGTCCATGAATTGGGTAGTTCACGCGCATCCCCCTCTCGCGGTCGCCTACGCCTGCGAAAGAATGTTGCCGGCAGAATCATACGTCGAGGCGTCCAGGCTGAGAGTATCACTCGCCGGGAAGGAGGCTCCGGGATCAGAAGCTCTTGCCAGCGCCGTCGCCGGCGAAATCAAGAAAGGGAGTAACGCGGTCCTCCTGGAAGGCCACGGGGTCGTCGTTGTTTCAGATGACCCTGACGACGCATTCCTGCTCCTCGAGGAGCTCGAGAACGCGTGCAAGACCGACCTGGCCCGAAGAGTCCTGAGGTCGACCATCGACAAGTAGGGCGGATCGTCAATTCCTCTTGATTATTATCGTCTCGTAGAAGATCCACCACATCAATGTCGCCACAAGGGCGCCTGCGGCTAGCATCCAAAAATACGTCACGAAAGCAAAGAATCCGAGCATGGCAAGCAAGAAAGCCCTGTAGAACCTCTCGTCCTTGGTGACCAGCCAGTCGAAGAACCTCTCACGTCGCCATATCATGTGTCTGGCCAGTCCCATGATGGCCGAGAGTCCGATTGTTGGATAAAAAGATGCCCTCTTGACTGTCTTGGTCAAAATTTTTATTCTTGGTCATTGTATCAAGCTCGGGGCTCGTGGGGTAGCTTGGATATCCTTTTGGCCTTCGAAGCCGAAAACGTGGGTTCGAATCCCACCGAGCCCGCTCAATTGCTCACCATCTTATGCCAGCGATTTATCGCCCTCTGGGCCTTCGAATATCGTATGGAAATTCTGAAATATGCGGAGACTTCTGCGTCGTCTGAGGGGGAGATAGCTTTGGAGCTGAAGGAGATCTCGAAGAAGATCATCCTGATGGGAGACGGTAAGGTCGGGAAGACGGCGATCGTGAAGAGGTTCGTCAAGGACCGCTTCACAGATGATTATACTCCCGGCACTGGCATGACCGTTTACAACAAGAATATGCAGCTCGTCTACCCGAACCTCGTCATCAATCTCAAGATGTCCATCTACGACATGTGCGGGCAGAAGGAGTACTCGAGGATCAGGGACGCTAGCGTCACTGGCGCCAACGGGCTCATCGTCGTCAGCGACCTCACGAGGCCGGAGACGATCAGCTCGATCGACGAGTTCTGGCTGAAGGAATCTAAGAAGACCATGGGTGACCTCCCGACAGCATATCTCGGCAATAAGCTAGACCTTGTGTCGCGCAACAGCCCGACCGCGAAGCTTCTGGAGGAATCAGGAGCCAGGATCGGAGCTCCCGTGCTTTTCAGCAGCGCAAAGACTGGAAAGAACGTCAAAGAGATCTTCCACAGGCTCGGCGAGATGCTAGTCACCGACGTGATCGAATCCGCACGGAATTCTAAGAAGGAGAAGCCGGAGACGCTGATGGATGCGCTCGACTTCATCATCGATGACTTCTGCGCCCAGCATGGCGATATGGAGAAGGCGATGAGCATCGCGCAGAACCAAATGGCTCAGGCGCGGATCGACCTCAACAACCCGAAGGCAGACGCGATCGAGGACTTCCTCGAGCGGATCTGGGGCGTGGAGGAAGTGCTTCTCAGCGAGCATGTCGCCAAGGCGAACCACGACGAGCGCAAGGCGGTCCTGAATTCTATTGGCAAAGTCCGCTGATCCGCGCCTACTCAAGCTCATCCTTTATCTACAGTCTTGACGCATTCTTCCAGGATGTCCCAAGCCTTTTCCAGGAGATCCTCTTCGATCGTGAGCGGAGGGATGTATCTAATCGAGGACTTGCCGCAGCCGATGATTCCGAGCCCCTTCTTGAGTGCGAGTTCCACGATCTTGTCCCTTGCCTCTTTGTTGATGTCGCGGCTCGTCTTGTCCTTCACGAACTCGTGCGCCAGCATCAGTCCGAGTCCTCTCGTGTCGCCGATGATGTCGTACTCGTCCTGCATCTCGCGCAGACGCTTGATCGATTTCCTGCCGAGCTTCTGAGTTCTCTCGAGCAGCTTCTCCTTCTCGATGATTTCCAGAACGGCCAGGGCCGCCGCGGCGCCTATGGGGTTTCCCCCGAAAGTGTTCGAGTGCCTTCCCTGCCTGTCGAAGTCGAGCTTGCTGTCGATTATGGTGGCGCCGATCGGGATGCCCGCGCCGAGGGCCTTGGCGATCGTGATGATGTCTGGGACGACCCCGAAGTGCTCTATAGCCCACATCTTCCCAGTGCGCCCCATGCCCGCTTGGATCTCATCGTCGATGAACAGGATGCCGTGCTTCTCTGCGATCTTCTTCAACGTCGGGAGGAACTCCTTCGGTGGGACAATGTAGCCGCCCTCGCCCTGGATCGGCTCCGCTATTATCGCCGCGACGTCGTTCGGCGGGACGAAGGTGTCGAAATAGACCTCGTCCAGTATCTTGGCGCACCACAGGCCGCAGCTCGGGTATTCCTGCTTGTACCTGCATCTGTAACAGTAAGCATAGGGGATGTGGTAGACTCCTGGCATGAACGGGAAGAACCCTTCCCTGTGAACAGGCTTGCTCGCCGTTACGCCCAGCGACCCCATCGTCCTCCCGTGGAACGCGCTGATGAAGCCGACGAAGGTCTGGCGCTTGGTCGCGGCTTTGGCCACCTTCAGCGAAGCCTCGACGGACTCCGTGCCGCTGTTTGTGAAAAACACCTTGTGAGACATCTTGCCAGGAACAGTTTTCGCGAGCTTCTCTGCGAGCTCGACCTGGTTCTCATAATAGTAATCGGTCCCCGCAATGTGTATGAATCTCTCAGACTGCTCTTTGATCGCCTGGACGACCCTCGGGTGGCAGTGGCCGACATTCTGGACGCCGACTCCTGCGAAGAGGTCGATGATCACGTTCCCGTCAACATCCTCTATCAGCGAGCCCTTCGCCCGCTTGGCGACGATAGGACCGGCCTTCGTCGTCGTGACCATGATCTTCGTGTCCCTATCGATGATCTTCTTACCCTTCGGTCCTGGCAGATCTCCAGAGACGCACGGACCCTTTATAGGCACGATTTCAACCTCACCTTGTTGATAGTCCATGAGCCCTTAAGCAGATTATCCTCATACGGGTTCTGCAACATAATCGAGGGATGGTGCTCAAGCCGCCCCGCCCGCATGTCACTCATTCCATTCGGCTCCGGCCGTACGGCCTTGTCGGGACCGCAGAGGACCATCACGACGTCACGCTAGAACGCGTGTAATCCCCGAATTGTTGCAGAACCTTGACTCTACAATCGCTTTTATCATTCGGAACATATTCCCAGCCGGATGACCAGACTCTCGATTGTCATACCGACGATGAACGAAGAGAGGAGCATCGGCCTCGTAATCGACGAGATCAGGAAGGGGTTGCCGGCTTCGCTGGATTACGAGATACTCATCGTCGACACGGACTCGAAGGACAAGACCAGGGACATCGCTGCTTCGAAGGGCGCGAAGGTGATCGGCGAGCCCAGACGAGGATACGGCCGTGCTTACAAGACCGGTTTTGAAAGAGCCTCGGGGGAGATTATCGCCACGCTTGACGCGGATATGACATACCCCGCCGACAGGATCGCCGATCTAATGGGGCGCCTTGACAGCGAGAAGCTGGATTTCATAACGACGAACAGGTTCGCTGAGCTCCAGCCCGGGGCGATGAGGGGCATCCACAGATTCGGGAACTGGGTGCTCTCCGCGACATCGAGGGCCCTATTCAGGGTCAAGCTGCGCGACTCGCAGAGCGGTATGTGGGTATTCAGAAAGAGCATCCTGTCCAAGCTGGACATCGTCTCGGACGGCATGGCGATGTCAGAAGAACTCAAGATAGAGGCTTTCAGGAAGACGAAGGCCAAGGAATTCCCGATCAGGTACTCGCCGAGGATCGGAGAGGTCAAGCTGAACTCCTGGGGAGACGGCACGAGGAACCTTCGATTCCTTTTCAGCAAGAAGTTTGGAAGAGCCCGCTAGATCTCTCCGCCCTTCCTGCCCGTCTGCCTATCGATCATTATCTCGCCGGCCCGCTTGAGGATCATCCTGCCGATGAGCCATCTCACGAAGAAAATGTACATTGCCAGGATCAGTGCAAATACCACTAGGAGAACGATTATGATGATGCCGTTATAGTTCGGCGGCGGGTTCAAAACGAGGATTTCGACGGGAAAATTACGCGCGGTGTCGTTGAGCGTGACGTTCGTTTCGCCGTAAACGGTCGATCCATCCAGGCTGAGGACGCGGATACGGAAGGTGTCATTGTTCCACGCATCCCGGGGGATCAATACCGGAACTGTGAAGCGTCCGTGACCGAATGGTTCGGAGAGCAGATGCAGCCCCGTCCGGTTGTTGACGAGCTCCGCCTTGAAATCCGCGGTGATCAGATAGAAGTCTGTACCGATGACCTCGCCGGAAATGTTGACGGTGTAATTCGAGCTGCTCGCTGCCATTGATGTCGGGAGGACAGCGGAAGGATTCGCGGAGGAAATAAAGGGGCAATTGCAGAAAATGCTCGTCAGGAGCGTCGCTGCCGTGACGACAAGGATGACGAACATTCTACTTCGTTGGATCATTGTGACCATTCCGTTGCTGGTACCATGCATTAGACTCGAATAGTACTAGAAAAACCTTCCCCTCATGAGCGAGAAAGCGATATCGCTTTCCTCATCGTGTCCTCGAACTTTCGCCTCATCTTGCGGTTGCGCATCGCCGCCGATGGATGGTAGCATGGCATGACTCTCAGTTTCATGCCGTTGAAATCTACATCGATCTCTCTCCCGATGATCTCCCCGAGCTTCTCCGACGAACCTGTAATCGCCTTGATGGCGACGAACCCGAGCGCGACGACGATCTTCGGCCTAACCTTTCTCAGTTCCTCTGAAAGATATGGCGCACAGCTCTTGATCTCATCATCATTAGGTCGGCGGTTGCTAGGAGGGCGACATTTCACAACATTTGTTACGAAGATGCTCTCGCGGTTCACGCCGTTATCATCAAGCACCGATTCTAAGAATTTTCCTGCTCTCCCGACGAAAGGCTTCCCGGATTCATCCTCCTGGGCACCAGGTGCTTCGCCAATGAGCATTATGGCGGCGTTGACGGGACCATCGCCGTTTACGATCCTAGTCCTGCCTTCGCTCAACTCGCATTTCCTGCAGTTTGAAACCGTCGGACCACCGTCGCGATCAGACCAATTCTTTGGCCTTGAAAAGTGAAACCATCTCGATGCCATTCTGCTGGAGGAACTCCCTCGCGCCTTCCTCTCTGTCGACGACAGTCACGATCTTCTTCGCGCTACCGCCCTTCAATCTGAGGGCCTCGACGACCCTCATCGCGGATGCGCCAGTAGTCGCGACGTCTTCGATCACGAGGAAGACCTCTCCCGCCTGGACATCCCCCTCGATCTTATCCATCGTACCGTGTTCCTTCTGGTCCTTCCGGACGATCACATACGGTCGATTTGTCTGCAGTGCGACCGCGACGACCAGCGGGACAGCGCCGAGGGCCATGCCGGCGAGCTTCTCCCCCTTCACGTGCTTGGAGATCTCCTTCGCCATCTCCCGGAGGATCTTTGGATCGGAGGAAGCGCGCTTGACATTCACGTAATAATTGCTCTTCTTCCCTGAAGAAAGAGTGAAATCACCGTACTGGACGACCTTGACGGACTTCAGCATGTCTTTGAGCATCATCTTCTCCTTCATATCACCATGGTACATCTTTTTTTCCCAACTTTCTCAGCAAAGGTACATTTTTCTTCCCCAGCCGATACCCTATCCAATTAAAACTCATGTGGAAGAACGGGATGATAATCACAAGGAGGATCAACCCCATCCAGTGGTAGTTCGTGATCAAGTTATCGATAGCCCAACTGGGGTAGAAGATGAGGGATAAAAGCAACGCGCCGATGAAGAAGTCATACCAATCGAAGAAGGGGGCTCTCTGCCCTCGTGCCATCCCCAACCTTCTCTTGATAAAAGATTTTACGGCGTCTCCAAGCAACGCGCCCGAGCAGAGGACGATGAGTAACGGCGCTGCATCTATGTAGGTCGCTCCGAAACCCCAGTACATTGGAGAATAGTTGAAAAGCCCCACGTCTACCAAGAACATCTCGGCAAAGCCGACAAAGACACCGAATAATATTCCGAAGAAGAATCCTCTCCAGGTCTTACCGTCTCCGAATATCCTCTTACCGCGCCAGGATTTTCCGAAATCCATCGGGGTTCCGCCACCACCCCATACCGCAAAGGAGTTTGATGTCATCGCGGGGAAAAGCAGCCAAAGGGCATTGCCTAATACGATTATGATATCCACGGCCAGGAATCCTCTGGCACACTAATAAGTCTTGGGTGGCTGGAATGAGAAATGACTGGAAAGAATAAAGAACAAGGTCGATTCTAGTCATCTATCGGCTCTAAATATGGTCAATCAGTCAGAGAAACCCGGCAGCGAGATGAGCAGCACAACGCGCTCGGCCATCTGGGAGCATTATTACATGAAGGACGACGAACTGAGAACCGCCCCAATGAAGAAGAGGCTGCGAAGGATAACAAAGAAGGAGATCATCGTCAGGACCCTGAAGGACCAGAAATCCAGAGAGGGGATAATGAGCCTGCAGGAGCTCTCCGCGATGACCGGTCTCAGCCCCCACGACCTGTCGGGGCACCTAACGCACCTCGTCAACGAGGGAAAGGTCGTCCGCAGAGGCAGGGGTCTTTTCGCGCTATCTCTCCCGGTTCCATTGGGCAAGAGCCACAAGGACGAGCTGAAGAACCTCGTGAAGAGCTATGCGAGGAGATCCAGCCAAGAGCGCCTCATGGAAGAGAAGCTCGTCATCACCGATTCCGATCATTCCGAGAGCAGGCGTATGATGCTGGATTTCCTGTCGGATGCGCTCCTCAAATGCTCGGACGTCGAGCTCGTGATAAGCTGCAAGAAGGACGACAAGGGCAAGGGCGGGCAGACGACGATCGAGCTGAAAGCCCATTAACGCTTCAGGCGCCTCGATGGATCTGCAAGGGATTTTTTCACGCGCGGGGATTTCCTGCGGGGGACTGACATCTTCGTGGCGTTCTTCTCCCCCTCGAAGAAGGCTCTGATCTCCGCGACTGGGTCGTCGCTCGGATGAGAGTCGATGAGCGGTTTGAAATGCAGAGCCCTCTTGTCCAGGATGAGCGCGGCCCCGCGGTCCGTCTCGCTCCGTATCAGCCGGCCGATGCTCTGGAGCATCTTCCTTGTCGCTGGCGCCTTCACGACGTAGTCCCACCCCTTCCCGAACTTGAGCTCGTAGTAGTGCTGCAGGGCCCGCGTCCTCGCGCTCGGCTTCGGATACGGGATGCCGACGATGATCGCGATCTCCAGCTCCTTGTCCGGGAAATCGATCCCCTCGGATATCCTGCCCCCCGACACCGCGAGAAGCAATCCCCCGTTCTCGCACTTCTTGAAATCCGAGACCACATCCATCAGATCGTCCTGGGCCATGCCGCGCTCCTCCTTGAACACCGGCCGGTCGATCTTGGAGAGGAGCCCGTTCTCGATGAACTTCTCGAGGAGCTTGTACGAAGGGAAGAAGACGGCGGTGTTGCGGTCGAACTCCCCGACGATGCCGGTCAGGTATCCCTGCATCTTCGCAAGGTTCTTACCGTCCTTCGCCAGGTCCTCGTACCTCGATGTCACGTCCTGAGCGTACATTATCCGGAGGTTGTCCTTCGGGAACGGCGACGGGAATCTGAGCAGCGGGGAACCGTCCGGCAGGCCGATGCTGTCCCTGTACTCCTCGAGCGGCTCCAGGGTCCCCGACATGTGTATGGAGGAGGAGGTCTCCCGGAGGCTGGCGCATGCGATCGACGGGTCCATGCAGAACGCTTCGAGCCTCGGGTTCTCGCCTCCGACGACGAGCTTGACGTATTCCTCTTCGACGACCGTCATCCAGAATTCCAGGAAAGCGCCGACGCCGTGGAGGTACGAACGCGGCAGGCGCCCCTCCTTCCTGCGCTTGTCCCTGATGATCTCGCCGAGGTTCACGAGCTCCCCCGCGACCTTGAGCACCCCTCTGCTTGTCAGCCTCAGCTTCCCCATCAGCGCCTCTTCGAGCAGGCCGGAGGGGACGAGCCCGTCCTCTTCGATGACGAACTCCCCCACCGCCTCCAGGAGTGTCTCCTGGATCATCTTGAGCAGGTCGACCGCGCTGGTCCCGTCGCTCACCTCAGGGTCCCTCAGCTCCAGCGCTTCCCTCTCGGCGGCCTTCAGAGCGCCGATCGAGAGCTCGAAAGTCTTCAGCTCCCTCGCGAACTCCGGAAGGTTGTGCGCTTCGTCTATCACGACGATCAGGTCGCTCAGCCTGCATCCCATCCACTCCAGCAGGGATTTCCTGATGAACTGGTCGAAGAAGTAGATGTAGGGGGCAGTGACGACGGTCGCCGATTCCGCCAGACGTTTGGACAGCTCGTACGGACAGATCCCGCGCTCCGAGCAGTGCGAGGCGAACTCCTCGGCTGTCGGCAGCCTGTTCCTTGCCCAGTTCTCCACCGCAGAGCAGTCCGTGGAGATCAGCGTGTGATAGAACTTGCACGCGTCCGGATCGCCGTTCACGACCCTGCCCTTCTTCTGCCCGCACAGCAGCGAAAGCTCCTCGTGCGTCCCGGACTTGAGCTCCTCGTTGATGTCGATGTAGGGGCACATGTTCCGCCTGCCCTGGATCGCGACGCCGAACACCTGGCGCTTCGCGGAGAGGGCTCTCAGCTCGGTCATCACCTGCTTCTGCTGCGAGTTCGTCCTGGTCAGGTAGATGACCTTGCACCCGGTGCCTTCGCAGTTGTCGAGGGAAGCGGAGAGGGCGCATACCGTCTTCCCGGTCCCGGTCCCTGATTGGACGGCAGAGTGGCGATGGTCCGCGATGTGCCCGCTGAGCACCTCGACGATCTCGGACTGGCCCGGCCTGGGGCTATAGGGAAAAACGATCTCCATCGCGCGTCCGATGAGCGATGTCCTCATTTTAACTTGCGGATAGATGCAAGAAACTACCGACTTCGACTGAACTGCGCTCGTTAGTGAGCGCAGATTTTGAAACAACGAGGAAGCTTCCATTGCAAAATAGTGAGACCGAACGGCGAATCGTGCCAGGATATCCATCTTAACATTTTGTACAATAATGTGCAACGAAGCTACTAATAGTACATTATGTATCACATCACGACAAGCCCCGGAAGTGACCGACGTGGAATTGAGAAGCACTCAGGAATTCGGCTCGGAGATCCCTCGATCTCTTACGATGAGCGTGTCAATTGAGAACGAGTGCAAGCATGACCCGATAACGATCTTCTCGTCGCTCCGAGAGCGGTTTCCCGGAGAATGCTTTTTGCTGGAGTCGGTCGAGGGCACGAAGAAGACAGCGAGATATTCATTCATCGGGGTGGAACCGATAACGGTCTTCAAGGCCCGCGGCGGACTGATCGACATCGACGGCGACACGATGCGCGTCGCCAATCCATACGAGGCGCTGAGGAGCTACTTCAAATCCATGAAATGCGGCGCGTCGGAGATCGCGCCATTCTCGGGCGGCATGGTCGGCTATGCCGGCTACGGCATGGTGAAATATTTCGAGAAAGTAGATGAGAAGGAGACGGTCGACGGTCAGGTTCCGGATGCATATTTCGTTCTGCCGAAGCATCTGGTATGCATCGACCACCTCAATTCCCGCACATTCTTGATTTCTCACGGAAAGCTCGCCGATCTCAGGGAAGCCCTGGGGGAGATCCGCCCATCGCATCCATCTGCGTTGAATGTCGGTGAGGGCAGAGCAAACACGAATCAAGACGAATTCGAGAAGATGGTTTCGCGAGCGAAGGAGGATATCATGAGCGGCGAGATCTTCCAGGTCGTCCTTTCTCGCAAGATAGATTTCAAGATGAAGGGAGATCCTCTTGAGATGTACCGCGCTCTTCGGAGGCTCAACCCGTCTCCGTACCTCTTCTATCTGGATTTCGGGCAGGTCAAATTGCTCGGCTCATCGCCGGAGATGCTCGTCCGGATGGAGGGCAAGAGGCTGACAACCCGCCCGCTGGCAGGAACGAGGCCGCGCTCCAACGATGTCGAAGAGGATGAGAAGCTGAAGGTGGACATGCTTCTCGACGAGAAGGAAAGGGCGGAGCATCTGATGCTTGTCGACCTTCAGAGGAACGACATGGGTCGGGTCTCGAAGTTCGGTTCGGTGAAGGTCACAGAGCTGATGTCGGTTGAGAAGTATTCGCATGTCCAGCATATCGTCAGCAACGTGGAGAGCGAGATCAGAGACGACTGCGATGCTTTCGATGCCCTCCGCTCATGCTTCCCAGCGGGCACCGTGACCGGTGCGCCCAAGATACGCGCCATGAAGATCATATCCGAACTTGAGAAAGCCCCTCGAGGCCCATATGCCGGGTCGGTCGGATATTTCGACTACACTGGCAACATGGATTTCGCGATAACCATCAGATCGATCGTCGTATCCGGGGACAGGGCGAGCCTCCAGGCAGGCGCCGGGATCGTGGCGGATTCGATCCCGGAGCGGGAATTCAAGGAGACGGAACACAAGATGGAAGCGACGCTGCAGGCCATCAGATCCATCGAAGGAGGATCGGCAAGATGACTCACATCCTCCTGCTGGACAATTATGATTCGTTCGTCTACAACATCGCTCAGTATCTGGGCGAAATGGGCGCCGAGGTCTCCGTCGAAAGGAACGACTCCCCGAAAATCGACCAGTATGTGAACGATGTGGATGGATTCGTTCTTTCCCCAGGGCCTGGACACCCGAAGGATACCAATCGCTGTCTTGACATCCTCCGGCAGGATGGCTTTGGAAGGCCCGTCCTCGGCGTCTGTCTGGGGCATCAGGCGATCGGATACGTCTACGGTGGCTCGATCATCAGGGCCGAGGAGGTCGTTCATGGGAAGCTCAGCAGGATCAACCATGTGGCTGACCCGCTGTTCGATGAAGTGCCTTCGCCTTTCATTGCGACGCGATACCATTCTCTTCTCGTCGACGGTCACAACCTTCCCAATTCACTACGGATTCTAGCCGACACGGAAAAGCATGAAGTGATGTCGCTGAGAGTCGACCGCAAGGACATCTACGGAGTCCAATTCCACCCGGAGTCGGTGATGACGTCGCACGGCAAACGGATCCTCTCTAACTTCCTCAAGATGTGCAGAAGATGATACGGGAAACAATTCGTCAGGTTGTCGATGGAGCAAATCTCTCTGCGGACTCAGCCCGCGCTGTAATGATGGAGATGATGAGCGGATCCGCCACTCCCAGCCAGATCTCAGCGTTCATCACCGCGATGAGGATGAAGGGGGAGACGGAGGAGGAATTGTTCGGCTTCGCCTCTGCGATGAGGGAGAAGGCCGTTCGGATAAGCTCTCCCGACAATGCCGTCGATCTCTGCGGAACCGGTGGGGATCGCATGAACACCTTCAACATCAGTACCGTCGCCTCGTTTGTAGTCTCGGCGGCCGGCGTTCCCGTCGCAAAGCACGGCAACAGATCGGTCTCAAGCAGATCCGGCTCGGCAGACTTGCTGCAGGCATTGGGGATACCGTTCGATCTGGACCCGCCGTCTGTTGAGAGGTGTTTGAGCGCGGTGAATTTTGGTTTCATGTTCGCCCCGATATTCAATAGCTCAATGAAGAGTGCCGCTGGGCCGCGTCGGGAGATAGGCATCAGGACTTTCTTCAATCTGCTGGGTCCGATGACGAATCCTGCCGGAGTGAAGCATCAGCTGATCGGCGTATACGACGAGAAGCTTGCACCCACCATGGCAAGGGTCCTTAAGCGATTGGGCACTTCAAAAGCACTCATAGTGAACAGCCAGGGCATGGACGAAATATCCAACATTGGGGAGACACGCGTAGTCGAGCTCAACGATGGTGAAATCTCCGAGTACAGGATCGCCCCTGAGGGATTCGGTCTCGATTTGGCTGCTGAGAAAGACATCGCAGGGGGAGGGCCGATTGAGAATGCACGCCTGGCTCTTTCGATTCTCAAGGGAGAGCGATCGCCCAGGCATGATATAGTCGCGTTGAACGCTGGCGCAGCAATCTATGCCGCGGACAAAGTATCGAGCATTAAAGAGGGGGTTGCGATCGCATCGGAAACCATCGAGAATGGCGATGCGCTGAGGAAGCTCGAAGAATTTGCATCCGTGGCCTATGCCCTCGAGAAGGAGCGGCAGGACCGGCTTGAGGCTGACAAGTTGCTTCGAAGGAGAATCCTGGGAGTCGTGCTCACAAAGAGGAGCCCGGAGATCGTCGCGCAACTTCTCAAGGAGATCAAGCAGGACAGAATAGGCTCGGCATATCTCCCCTCGCTGGACAAGAAACTCCTATCGAACCCGAGCGCCCTCTCCGCCATTGTCCTGGGCAGAATCCGCCGCATCATGAGAGAAGGCCTCCCCAAGGCATCGCATCTCGAGAAGAGCGCGACCTCGCTCTCCGATGCGATCTCCTCCGCAACTGGCATGGCGGTGATAGGGGAATACAAGCCTCGCTCCCCATCTTCCAGCCTATTGGCGGTCCCGCCCCCTCCTGATAGGATTGCCGAGATCTATTCGTCCTCCGGAGTCACCGGGGCTTCGGTCTTGATCGAGCCGGACTATTTCTCTGGCGGGATCGGACTTTTCGGCCTCTTCCGCTCGAAGCTGTCCATTCCATTGCTATTCAAAGACTTCGTCTTCAGTAAGGAGCAGATAGAGCTAGCGGGCCACGTCGGCGCGGATTCGGCATTGCTGATCGCAAAGGCGCTGAGCAGGGACTCACTCGATCTGCTGATTCAAGAATGCATCGATCACAACATGGAGCCGCTGGTCGAATTGCACGACCTGGAGGATATTGAGAAGCTCGCCGCCTGCGATACATTGAAATCTGTTCGGCTGGTCGGAATCAATGCCAGGAATCTGGAATCTCTTGAGACGGATCTATCCTTCCAGCAGGAATTGAGGAAGCAGGCGCCTGCCGGCAAGATACTGATCGCGGAAAGCGGCATCCGCTCGGCGGCTGACATCAAGAAGCTCCGGGGGTTCGATGCCGTGTTGATCGGCTCACTGTTCATGCGCGCGGAGAATCCAGCCGAGAAGGTGGCGGAGATCGTCTCGGCCGCAAGGGGCATGAAGTCATGAAAGTCAAGATCTGCGGCATAAGACTCGCAGAGGATGCCCAGATGTGCGAATCGTTGGGGGCGGACGCCCTCGGCTTCGTGCATTTCCCCGGAAGAGGGAGGAGCGTCCCGCTCGAATCGATCGCGGCGATCACGTCGACCCTGGGTCCGAGCGTCATGAAGGTTCTCGTCTGCGCGCCGAAGAGCTCCTCTGAGGCGATCCGGATGGTTCACAAGGCCGATGCAGACACGATTCAGTTGTACTCGCTCCTTCCGGAGGATCTCAATGAGATCAGGGAGCAAGGGATCGGGGTGATAAGGAAAGTGCCGCCCGTCAGAAACGAAGCATTGAAGTTCGTCGAAGCGGCTGACTTCCTTCTCTTCGAGGAGGAGGCCCCCGGCACTGGACACTCGTATGATTATTCCAGAATACCGATCGATTGCTGCCCGCGGGCGATAATTGCTGGAGGATTGACCCTCAATAATCTCCACCTCGCAAAGGCGATGAAACCGTATGGTCTAGACGTCTCTTCCGGCGTGGAGAGAGCTCTCGGGAGGAAGGACCGCTCTCTCGTCTCCGAGTTCATCAGGAGGTGCAAGTCCTGAGTCCTGAGGGATATTTCGGGAATTTCGGAGGATTCTATGTTCCGGAGATTCTGGTAAGCGCTTTGAGGGAGCTTGAGCGCGAATACAGGCGGCTGAAGGACGATTGTGAGTTCGGCGAGGAGCTCGATCATCTCCTGACGAGGTATGCCGGCCGCCCCACCCCATTATATCTCGCGAAGAGGCTCACCGAGAAATGCGGCGGCGCCAAGATATTTCTGAAGCGGGAGGATCTGGCGCATACTGGTTCTCATAAGATCAACAACGCGCTGGGTCAGGCTTTGCTCGCCAAGAGGATGGGGAAGAAAAGGGTGATCGCGGAGACAGGGGCGGGACAGCACGGGGTTGCCACCGCGACGGCATGCGCCCTTCTCGGATTGGAATGCGAGATCTACATGGGAGAGATCGATGCCGAGAGACAGAAGCTCAACTGCTTCAGAATGAACCTGCTGGGTGCCAAGGTCAATGTGGTGAAGAACGGATCCAGGACCCTGAAGGATGCGATAAACGAGGCGCTGAGAGACTATGCGGCATCCAGCGACCATACGCATTACTTGATCGGGAGCGTCGTCGGGCCGCACCCCTACCCGACGATGGTGAGGGATTTCCAGTCGGTGATAGGCCGCGAGGCGAAGGAGCAGATTCTGTCCGAGGCCTGCCGATTGCCGGATGCGTTGGTCGCGTGCGTCGGCGGCGGCAGCAACTCGATCGGGCTCTTCCATCCTTTCCTGATGGATACGGAGGTTGAGATGTTCGGCGTCGAGGCCGGAGGCGAAGGCCTGGATACCGAAAAGCATTCGGCGAGCGTCGTCAGGGGAGCGGAAGGGGTCCTGCATGGCGCGAGAACGCTGGTGCTTCAAGATGACGACGGCCAGATACGAGAGACTCATTCCATCGCAGCAGGTCTGGATTACCCCGGAGTGGGGCCTGAGCATCCTCACCTGAGCGAGATCGGCCGCGTGAAATATTCCGCGGTGGATGACAAGGCAGCTCTCGCCGCCTTTCACCAGCTATCGGAAACGGAAGGGATAATCCCGGCATTGGAAAGTGCACATGCAATCGCATTCGTCTCCGATCTGGCCAAGAAATATGAGACCGACGGCATCATCATCGTGAACCTCTCCGGCCGCGGGGACAAGGACGTGGCACAGGTGGCGGCAATGGAGGGAAAGATTTGAGCAGAATCGCCGAGACATTCGAGAAGCTGAGAAAGAGCGGTTCTGCGGCGTACATACCATATGTCTGCGCAGGCGACCCGAGCGAGAGCTTCTCGATGAGATTGATCGAGAGGCTCTGCAACGCTGGCGCCGACATTCTCGAGCTCGGGATCCCCTTTTCCGACCCGATGGCCGATGGGGCGGTGGTGCAGGGCGCCATGATGCGGTCGCTGTCGGGCGGATTCAGGGTGAACGACATCTTCCGCCTGATATCGTCCGTCAGGGCTGCCGGCATCAACCAGCCGATCGTGATAATGACCTACTACAATCCCGTCCTCAGGTTCGGCGTCGAGTCATTCTGCCACAAGCTCAGGGAATCCGGCGCAGATGGGATCCTCGTGGTGGATCTCCCGATAGAAGAATCGGAGGAGCTGGACGCGATAGCGCTTCAGACCGACCTTGATGTGATACGTCTCGTAGCTCCGACCACCGACAATGACAGGCTGAACGCTCTGCTTTCCAATGCGTCCGGATTTGTCTATGCGGTCTCCGTAGCTGGAACAACCGGTTCGCGGGAAATCATCCCCGAGAGCGCCATTTCTCTCATCAGGAGGGTCGTCACCAACAGCGAGCACCCAGTGGTCCTCGGTTTCGGCATTTCCACTCCTCGCCATGTCAGGGAAGCCGTTGATGCGGGAGCCTCTGGGGTCGTCGAAGGATCGAGAATCATATCGATATATGCGGATCATTTTGACAGAGAAGAAGATGCGCTGAGAAAGGTCGAGAGCCACGCGCAGGAAATGAAAACCGCCACTTTGATGAAACAATAGCGCTCCCAATCGGATTCAGAATTTAGAAAGGGAAAGGGTTTCTCGCGGGATCAGATGAGGACTACTCCCTGCTCCAGATCTCCTGGGGTATGTCGTTGTAGACATCCGTGCCGTCGCCTGCGACCGCACCGGAGCTTGAAGTCCCCCTGAGGAGTTCGGCTATGCGCTCCTTTCTGAAGATCCAATAGTGGATCCTCCACTCGCGGCCGTCGTAGAGGGTCGTCTCCTCGCGCTCGGTCGTCAGTATGCCGGCGTCTTCCAGCATGTAGAACGCGTCACGGTCTTCCGGCTCGAGGACGTTGTCTATGATCCTCTCGCTGTAGCCGAAGAAGTTCATGACGTGCCTGGCCATCGAAAGGGATTCCGCCTCGGGCATGCCCTCTTTGTCGATGCTGTTCCTGATCGCATGCGCGAGGTGCTCAACGGTAAGGGTGGATATCTGCCGAGGCCTAGAGCTACCTTTCTTCACTTTTGTCAAAACATTCATGAGACGTCAGCCCCTGATTGATGACTGAAGATGTCGGCCAAATCGTAACCTCTATCAGTATAGAGACAATTTTTAGCTGCAGGCGATATAAATAAGCTTGGAGACGATTGTTATAAGTCTTTCCTATTCTTGGGGTAATTCTCGATAATGAAAAAACCGCGCATTTTCGATTACTGGCGTAGACTGTAATGCTGAAATCTACCAGGAAATGTGTCGACCGGAGGCGCGAGATATCGTGCCCTGTTATACGAGCGTAGGACGCACATCCTCTGTCGCTGGTTCACCAGAAGCCAATCCAGATCAGGATGGCGACGGCCGCGATTATGTATCCGAACCGCACCAGTTTGTCCAAGTCGACACGGACGATGGCCCCCATCAGCAGCACGACCGAGACGATGAACACCCCGAAGGCGGCGATCACCTTTCCGAGGTTGTAGACGTCGCCGTGCAACGATAGCCCATAGATCAGCGTCCCGAGCATCATCAGGAATATCCCGATGATCGTCCCGACCGCGAGCAGGAAATCGGAGACCAACGGCTTGAGGTGGTTCACCGGGCTGTGCTGCGCTACATACTGCGGCTGGTACATCGGCTGCTGAGCAGCGCTATCACCAGGCTGCATCGGAGTTGGTTGCATCGTATTTTTCTCCCGAAAATACAACCGGCTTGCTGAGTATAAATGGATTGCTAGACTCGGCATCGCGCGGCCTCCCCAGCAACATCCTAGCCTTTCCTCTGAAAAATGAAATCGCCCTCAATAGGCAAACCTGACATCGACATTTCAAGCCGATGCGGTCGATTGTTCAGCGCCGGGCAGATGCTCCCTTGCCCAAGCGATGCTCGCGCCGAGACTGGACGTCGAACACATCGCATTTCTTGATGCGTCTCTTCGGTCCCTTGCCCCCCAGATTCCTCGATTCCGTCCCGATCACCGATCCGATCTGCTCAAACCTGTAGTTGCCTAGCAACATCCGAAACAGTTGAGCCACCTAGACTCGCGTGTCAAGTATAAAAAATGGAACCCGGAAATCCCAGGAACGATAATGAGGGGATTATGCCCCGTCCAGGCGGAATCATTCCATCTGCCGCATGTACCGCCCTATCTTGTGCTTGAGATGGAGGATCTCGCTCTTGAGAGCGCGGATATCATCATCTGTCGTATCCCTGACCTTCTTGGCGGGAGACCCCATCAGGACACTGCCCGCCTCCACCTTGGCTTTCGGAGGGACGAGTGATCCCGCCGCGACGATGCATCGATCGCCGAGATGTGCCCTCTCCAGTATGATCGACCCGATGCCGATCAGGGAGCTGTCGCCGATGGTGCATCCGTGCAGGGCCGCACAGTGCGAGATTATCGATCCCTCGCCGATAGTCACCGGGCATCCGGAGGGGGCTTCTATCAAAGACAGGTCGAGGACGAACGAGCCCTTCCCGAGATCGATCGAGGATTCGTCCGCCCTGAGGACGGCGCCGGGGAAGACGCCTGAGCGCTCACCGCACATCACGTGCCCTATCAGAACGGCAGAAGGGTCGACGTACGCGTCCTCTGCCACCTTGGGAGCGATTC
>Ga0315297_10000603_pt1 | contig 21034 bp, 20 predicted proteins | sample YL17G15_0_MG_FD_203628 | JGI IMG/M metagenome (GOLD analysis project Ga0315297, IMG submission 203628) | Sediment microbial communities from Yellowstone Lake, YNP, Wyoming, USA - YL17G15_0 | ecosystem: Environmental > Aquatic > Freshwater > Lake > Sediment | place: USA: Wyoming | collected... | reverse complement strand
CGATGGAGCCGCGGCACATCCTCCTGCGACCCTCACGCGGTCCGTGCGTACAGCGCGTAGTGGTACTCGACGTCGAGGCCCTGGTGATCGGCCAGGAGGACATCGGCGATCTCCGGCACGAACTCGTTCCGCACGACCCGCTCGAGGTCATCGCGCGTCGCGAACCGCCACATCGACGGGACGGTCGTCACGCTGAACCCCTGTCCGCGCCAGAACGTCTCGATCGCGTCCGGGTCGCGATCCCAGCTGCCGGCGGCCAGCCGCAACCAGGCGGCGAACGTCCCGGCGCGCAGGTCGTTGTCGATGACGAACGTGGTTCCGCCCGGCCGGAGCACGCGTGCGATCTCGGCGATCCCGGGCTCGGCGCCGGGGCCCCAGAAGTAGGCGAACCGCGCATGGACGACGTCGACCGACGCGTCGCGGAGCGGGATCGCCTCCGCCGACCCGACGAGCACCGACGCGTTCTCGATCCCCAGGCGGACGCACCGCTCCATCGCGAGCAGGCGCGTCGCGCCGTGCGGCTCCACGGCGAACACGTGCCGGGCCGTCGCCGCGAAGAGGGGCACGTGATAGCCGCTTCCGGCGCCCAGGTCCAGGACGTCACGTCCGGCCCAGTCCGCGATCCCTCGCATGGCCGCCTCGATCCGTCCCTCCGGGTCCGCGGCCCGGTTCTCGATCTCGTAGGCGTCCGGGTCCCGCTGGATGTTCGTAGCAGGATGGACTCCCGGCAGCCAGTCGCTCGAGGCGCGCGGCCGCCCCGCGGCGTCCAGGTGGGTGCCGACCGCCGGATCGTCAGCCGACGGCATGGTTGAACTGGCCCCAGATCGAAGCGAGCGTCGCGTCCACCGGCGCGCCCCGCGCCATCCGCGGCGCGGTCCACGCGTCGGTCCAGCCGTCGCCGTGGAGCATCGCGAGGCCCGCCTCGTTCGATGCGAGGACGCCGGCGCGCACGCGATGGCCTGGCGCTGCCGCCCGCAGCCGCGCCGCGAGGATCGTCCGCGCGTCCTCGAGGTCTGGCGCGATCGTGGCGCCGCCGCCCCAGGGCGCGCGGAGGAGAAAGGCGCGGAGGGACCCGTCTGCCGCGGCCCGGACGGTCAGACCGCCGGGGAGGGCGGCGAACGACGCGAGGAGGTGAGCCCGGTCCTCGCCGGTCGCGACGCGGTCCAGCGCCGCCGCCTCGGGCACGTCCGACGGCGCGAAGGGCGTCAGGATCCGGGAGGCGTCCGGCGCATCGGCTCCACCGTCGGCCGCGGAGGCGTCGCCCATCCACCCCGTCCCCTCGCGCTCGACCGTCGCGTACCGGTCCACCACCTCGAACCCCATCCGCTCGTAGAGAAGCCGGCCCTCGTCGGTGGCGACGAGCACGAGCGACCGGCAGCCGGCGGCCTCCAGGGCGGCGCACACGTGATCCGTCAGGGCGCGCCCCAGCCCGGCGCCCCGCCGCTCCGGCGTCACGAAGATCGTCCCGACCCAGCCGACGGACCCGTTAGCCGTCCCCACGCCCGTGCCCACGATCCCGTCCCGGTCGACGGCGACGATCGGGCCGCACCCCGGGTGCGCCGTGGCGAACGTGAACCAGGCACGCCGATCGCCCCATCCGCCGCGCGCCACGGCGTCGGCCGCAGGATCCACGTCGGCGGGAGTCATGCGCCGGACCTCGAGCGTCATGCGGACGAGCGTAGCGCGCCGGCCATCGCCGCGACTCCACCGGCGGATCGCGTGCCCTGGCGCGGGCACGGGAAGTGGGCGGCCTCGCGACACCGGGCCGCCCGAAGGCTGGGCACGCCGAGTCGCACGGCAGCCCCGCCCTGCGAATGTGGCGACCGGGCTGGGTCGTGTTGACAGTCGACAGGGAGGGCACGATGCTTGGTCGACAAGAGCGGTGCCTCGGCGCCTTGCCGGCGCGAAATGGGGGTGCGAAGGTGCGGAAGCTCGACACCCAGACGCTCTGGGAGCGCGTGTACCTCCAGCTGAAGCAGGAGATCCTCGACGGCCATGTCGCGCCGGGCACGGTCCTGCAGGAGGTCCCGCTCGCCGAGTCGCTCGGCGTGAGCCGAGGTCCGGTCCGCGAGGCGCTGGGCCGACTGGCCTCCGAGGGCCTCGTCACGGTCACGCCGCGGCGCGGCGCCGTCGTGACCGCCCTCACCAGGCGCGACTTCCTCGAGGCGTACCAGGTCCGGGAAGCGCTCGAGACCCTGGGCGTCAGCCTCGCCGTCCCGCGTCTCACGCCCGCGGACTTCGACGAGCTCGAGCGCCTGATGGCGGAGATGGACGCCTGTGCCGCCGGTGGCGACGTGACCGGGTTCTTCGACGCGAACTCGGCGTTCCACGAGGCCTTCGTCGTCGCCGCCGGGAACGCGAAGCTCACGGAGATGTACCGGCTCCTCATCGGCCAGATGGGCCCGTACCGACATCCGTCGGTCCTGCTCCGCGGGAGCTTCGCGGTCTCGATTGCCGAGCACCGGGCGATGATCGTGAGTGCGCGCGAGCGCGCGACGGAGAGGACGGTGGAGCTGGTCCTTCATCACATCCGCATGCCGCAGCGCCGCCTTGAGCAGCTCACGGACGCGGAGTTCCTGGCCGAGGTGCGCGCCGGCGGCGCCGCGTCGGTCCTCGCACCGGCGGCGGACGTCACGCCCAGCGATCCCGGCTGAGATCGCCGCGGGCCGCCGCGTCGCGACCGGCCCGGACGCGGGTCCGACCGCGACCGTCGGCTATCATCGGGGCCATGGCCTCCCTCTCGCGCGACGACGTCGAGCACGTCGCGCTCCTCGCACGCCTGGGCCTCAGCGACGAGGAGATCGGGCGCATGCAGGTCCAGCTGAACCACGTCCTGGACCAGTACGCGAAGCTCACCGAGCTCGACACGGACGCGATCGCCCCCACCGCCCAGACGATCGAGGTGGAGGGCGTCCTGCGCGAGGATGAGACGCGACCGTCACTGCCCGCGTCCGCGGTCCTCGACAACGCGCCCGAGACGCGCGACGGCCGACTGGTCGTCCCCGCGATCATCGGCGGCGACTGACCGGTGGCCGGCGACGTCACCCGACTCACCGCGCACGCGATGGCGGACGGCCTGCGCGCGGGTGACTTCTCCGCGGAGGAGCTCGCGGTCGCCCACCTCGACGCGATCGAGGCGCAGGACCGGGGGCTGGGCGCGTGGCTGTCGGTGGACCGCACCGAGGTGCTCGTCGGTGCGCACGCCGCCGACGCGGCCCTGGGCCTCGCGCACCGCGCCGGGCCCGCGACGCTCGCGTCGCTGCACCCGCTCCACGGCGTGCCCGTCGCGCTGAAGGACCTCGTGTCGGTCAGGGGCGGCCAGTGCACGGCCGGCTCGCGGATCCTCGCCGGCTACGTGTCGCCATACGACGCGCACATCACCGAGCGGCTCCGCGGCGTCGGCGCGGTGATCCTCGGCAAGACGAACATGGACGAGTTCGCGATGGGCTCGTCCACCGAGCACTCCGCGTACGGGCCCACGTCCAACCCGTGGGACCTGGACCGCGTCCCCGGGGGATCGTCCGGAGGATCCGCCGCGGCCGTCGCCGCGTTCCACGCCCCGCTGGCGATCGGGACCGACACGGGCGGCTCCATCCGCCAGCCGGCGTCCCTGTGCGGCGTCGTCGGGATGCGGCCCACGTACGGCCGCGTGAGCCGCTACGGGATCGTGGCGTTCGCGTCCTCGCTGGACCAGGTCGGGCCGATCGCCCGCGACGCCCGCGACGCGGCCGCGCTCCTCCACGCGGTCGCCGGCCGCGACGATCGCGATTCGACGTCCGCGCCGCTCCCCGTGCCCGACGGGCTCCTCTCGCTCCCCGCCTCCGACGACGAGGCCGCCGCGGGACTCCGCGGGCTCCGCCTGGGCCTGCCGCGCGAGTACTTCGGCGCGGGGCTGGAGGCCGGCACCGAGGCACGGATCCGCGAGGCGGTCGCGCTGCTGCAGGCGGCCGGCGCCACCGTGGAGGAGGTCTCGCTCCCGCACACCGAGTACGGGCTCGCGACGTACTACATCGTCGCCCCCGCCGAGGCGAGCGCCAACCTCGCGCGCTACGACGGGATCCGGTTCGGCCACTCCCGGCGGGACGGCGACGTGCTCGCGAACTACCTCGCGACGCGCGGCGAAGGCTTCGGGCCCGAGGTGAAACGGCGGATCATGCTCGGCACGTACGCGCTGTCGGCCGGCTACTACGACGCGTTCTACGGGAAGGCCCAGAAGGTCCGCACCCTCATCAAGGCCGACTTCGAGGCCGTCTGGGCATCCGGGGTGGACGCCATCGTGGCGCCAACGAGCCCGAGCGTCGCCTGGCGCCTCGGTGCCAGGCTGGACGACCCGGTCGCCATGTACCTGTCGGACGTGTGTACGCTCCCGGCGAACATGGCCGGACTCCCCGGCATCTCGGTCCCGGTGGGGCTGGCCGACGGCCTGCCCGTGGGCCTGCAGCTCATCGGGAGGCCCTGGAGCGAGCTCGACCTGCTGCGCCTGGCGAGGGGCTTCGAGGGGATCACCGCGGCCGCTGCGTGGCGCGGCGTCGAGCCGCCCGGCCTCGCCACCCTCAGGGCCGGGACCGGCCCCACGCCCACTGAACGCGCCGCCGCGCTCGGCGCCGCCGACCGCTGAGAGGAAGGACCGCCATGACCACCTCCTCCACCGACCCGGCCGCCGGCGAGCCCCAGGCGGCCACCGGAGCGCCGCACGACGGCGCCCGGGCCGTCGACTTCGCCGCCCGCGCGCTCTCCCGGCGCGTCCGCGAGGTCCCGCCCTCGGGGATCCGCCGCTTCTTCGACATCGCCGCGACGATGCACGACGTCATCAGCCTCGGCATCGGCGAGCCCGACTTCGACACGCCGCCCGGCATCGTGGCCGCGGGCATCGCGTCGCTGAACGCCGGTCGGACCCACTACTCGAGCAACTACGGGACCCGCGAGCTGCGGCAGCACCTGTCCGACCACATCGAGCGGCTGTACGGCGTCCGCTACGACCCGGACGGCGAGATCATCGTGACGGTGGGCGCGTCGGAGGCCGTGGACATCGCGCTGCGCGCCACGATCGACCCCGGCGACGAGGTGGTCCTCCACGAGCCGTCGTACGTCGCGTACGTCCCGGGGATCCTCTTCGCCGGGGGCGTGCCGCGCGCGGTCCCCACCCGCCTCGAGGACGACTTCGCCTTGGACCCCGACGCCGTCGAGGCGGCCATCGGGCCGCGGACGAAGGCCATGCTGCTCGGCTACCCGTGCAACCCCACCGGCGCCGTGCTGCCGGATGCGGTCCAGGACCGGCTCGCGGAGATCGCCGTGCGCCACGACCTGGTCGTCTACAGCGACGAGATCTACGACCGGCTCGTGTACGGCGGCCATCGTCACCGGGCGATGAGCGCGCTGCCGGGGATGCGCGAGCGGACGATCCTCATGGGCGGGTTCAGCAAGGCGTACGCGATGACCGGCTGGCGCGTGGGCTGGCTCTGCGCGCCCACGGGCCTCATCGACGGCATCGTGAAGGTCCACCAGTACGCGATCATGTCGGCGCCCACCACCGCCCAGGACGCGGCGATCCATGCCCTCACGCACGGCGAGGCGGACGTGCAGCGGATGCGCGCCGAGTACGACCGCCGCCGTCGCCTGCTGGTGGATGGGCTCAATGCGATAGGCCTTGAGACGTTCGAGCCGCGCGGCGCCTTCTACGCCTTCCCGCGCATCACCTCCACCGGCTTGAGCGCCGACGAGTTCACGGAGCGGCTCCTGACCGAGGAGCACGTCGCGGTCATCCCGGGTGACGCGTTCGGGCCGTCCGGGGCCGGCCATGTCCGCATGTGCTACGCCACGTCCTACGAGCGGCTGGAAGAGGCGCTGGTCCGGATCGGTCGGTTCGTGGAGCGGGTCCGGCCAGCGGTCTGAGCGCCCGGTGGATCGACCTCGCCAGAGCCGACCAAGGCGATAGTTCTCGCGAAACGGAACGAGATCGCCAGGCGCGGCCATAGCGGCGGAAGGATCTCGCCCTTGACAGGGCTACAGTGCTGTATACACTGCTGTATATGGAGGGGGCGACGCGAACCCAGATCTACCTGACCGCCGAGCAGCGCCGGCGGCTCGACGATCGGATGCGACGAGAGGGCCGGTCACTCGCGCACGTCGTCCGGGAGGCCCTCGACGCCTACCTCACGGAGCCCGTCGTCGACCCGGACCGGGCTCTCGACGAGACGTACGGCAGCCTGCCCGACCTCGAGGTCCCGGATCGCGACGAATGGTCTCGTGGCTGACGTCCTCGTCGATACGGACGTCCTGATCGACCATCTGCGAGGGGTCCGTCGCTTCGAGCCTGGAACCGATAGCGTCCGCTACTCGGTGGTGACCCGCGCCGAACTCTACGCAGGGCGAAGCACCGAGGAAGGGCGCGTCGACACACTGCTTGGGCCGTTCGAGGAACTGGCCGTGGATCGGGCGATCGCGGAGCGGGCGGGTCGACTTCGTCGAGAGCACGCGATGCGGCTCCCGGACGCGCTCATCGCGGCCACGGCGCTCGAGTTCGGCCTGAGCCTGCTGACTCGCAACCGTCGGGACTTCGAGCTCGTTGTCGCGCTGCGCCTGGCCTGATCCTGATCTGGCGCACGCCGCGGATCAGGCGAGGGTATCGTCGTAGTCGAGCCGGCCGCCGGCGACGAGGTCACGCAGCCGCCAGCCGCTGTCCTTGACGATCCGGGGCGGGAGGGTAGCTCACGGGATTCTCCGATGACGGCAGGACGTGCGTCCCGCCTCTGCCAAGAGAGCGCTCTCACATGGGGACCGATCGCATACCTCGGCGCCGATCGCCGCGACCTTACCCGCGGGCGGGCCGGACCCATGTGCGAAACTACCGTGATGGAGCCACGACCCGAAGCCGACGCCGCGTGCCGATGACGATGGACGTCGTCCCGGATCGGTACGAGGCCGTCATCGGGATCGAGGTCCACTGCCAGCTGCGGACCGCGACGAAGATGTTCTGCGCGTGCGCGGCGGAGGCCGAGCCCGACGAGGGGGCACCCAACACCCGCACGTGCCCGGTCTGCCTGGGCCTGCCGGGGGCGATGCCGGTCATCAACCGGCGCGCGGTGGAGCACGTGCTCGCCACCGGGATCGCGATCGGCGCGACCGTCCCGCCGGCGACGCGCTGGGACCGGAAGAACTACTTCTACCCGGACCTCCCCAAGGGCTACCAGATCAGCCAGTACGACCTGCCACTCGCCTCGAACGGCTCGCTCACCTTCGACACGAGCCACGGGCCGCGGACGATCCGGATCCGCCGGGCGCACCTGGAGGAGGACACGGCGCGCCTCATCCACGCGACGGACGCGGACGGGCGGAAGGTCAGCCTCATCGACTTCGACCGGTCCGGGATGGCTCTCATGGAGATCGTCACCGAGCCGGACGTCCGGACCGCCGAGGAGGCCCGCCGGTACGCGGAGGAGCTCCAGCGCCTCCTGCGCTACATCGGCGTGTCGGACGCGGACATGGAGCGCGGCCAGATGCGCGTCGAGGCGAACGTGAGCCTCCGCCCGCGCGGCAGGGAGCCGTTCGGGACGCGCGTCGAGGTGAAGAACATGAACTCGTTCCGCTCGGTGGAGCGGGCGATCGAGTTCGAGATCGAGCGCCAGTCCACCGCGCTCGACGCCGGCGAGACGCTCCGCCAGGTGACGCGCGGCTGGGACGACACGCGCGGCGTCACGTACGTGATGCGCTCGAAGGAAGATTCGGAGGACTACCGCTACTTCCCGGAGCCCGACCTCCCGCCGCTGCGCACGGACCCGGCATGGCTCGCGGTGATCGCCGCGCGGATCCCGGAGCTGCCCGCTGCGCGCCGGGCGCGGTACGTCGCCGACCTGGGGCTCTCCCCGTACGACGCGGGCGTGCTCACGGCGTCGCGCGAGATGGCCGACTTCTTCGAGGCGGCCGTGGCCGCCGGGGCCGGGCGGCCCGCGCCCGTGCCCGCCAAGGCGGTCGCGAACTGGGCGACAGGAGAGCTCTCGCGGCTGCTCAACGCCGCCGCCGCGACACCCAGGGGCCGCATCGACCGGTGCGGGATCAGCCCGGCCGACCTCGCCGAGCTGGCGGGCCTCGTGGACGGCGGCGAGATCTCCGGCACGAGCGCGAAGGAGGCCCTCGCCGTCGCCTTCGAGACGGGCGAGACGCCGGCCGCGGTCGTGTCGGCGCGCGGCATGCGGCGGATCTCGGACACGGCCGCACTCGCGGCGATCGTCGACGCGGCGCTCGGGGAGCACCCGGCCGCCGTCGCCGACTACCGCGCGGGCAAGGCGCAGGCGGTCGGGTTCCTCGTGGGCCAGGTCATGAAGCAGACGCGCGGCCAGGCCGACGCGGCGCTCGTCGGGGCCGCCATCAGGGCTCGCCTCGACGGCGACGAGCCGGCGTAGCCCGATCGCGGTGAGTTGAGATGGGCCTCGTCAACCTGCTGCTCTGGGGCATCGGTGTCGCCCTCGTCGTCGTCGGCTACACGCGGGCCGCTCCCGCCTGGCGTCGCTACAGCGCGCTCCAGGCGCGGGACGAGAACGTCCGGCGCTACGAGCAGTGGCGCGGCGGGCCCCGCCTCGACGAGAAGACCGGCGCGTCCGTCGCGATGGAGATGCTCCGCGGTCAGGCCCGCCGATGGGCGGCCGTCGCGATCGTGGGCTCGGTCCTCATCTTCGTCGGCTTCTTCGTCCGCGCCTGAGGCGGCCTCTTCGTCTCGGCGCCCGCCGCGGCTCAGGCGCGAGGACGCCCGGCCCGGCCGAAGACGCGCACGTCCTCGATCAGCGTGCAGCGGTCCATGACGACGAGGAGGCCACCGTCGTGCGCGATGCGCGCGGCCTCCCAGCTCACGATCCCGAACTGAAGCCAGAGGCACCGGGCGCCTGCCGCGACCGCCTCGTGCGCGTGGGCGGGGGCCTCGCTCGGCCGCCGGAAGACGTCGACGATGTCGAAGCGACCGGTCGCTTCGATGGCGGCGTCGAGCGTCGCGTATGCGCGCATCCCGGCGACCTCGTCCGCGGCGGGCGTGACCGGCACGGCGTCCCAGCCGCGTCGGAGCAGAGCCTCCAGCACGTCGCGCGACGGCCTGCCCGGTCGCGGCGACGCGCCGACGATCGCGATCCGACTGGACGCCCTCAGGAGCGCGGCGATCGCGTCGTCGTCGAGGAGCGGGACGTCGCCGCGGCCCTCCTGCAGGTCGAGCACCTCGCGCGCGCGCTGCCGTTCCTCCGCCGTCACCGTTCCTCCGCCCTCACCGGCGCCCGACTCGGCCGCCCGACCGCGACCCATCGTAGCGTTCCCGATGGGCCCTGAGGCGGCGACCGGCAGCGCCCCCGTGCCTCGACGCGGCGATCCCTGTGCGACCGCGTTGCAGCGGTCCCCGACCGTGTGCATACTCGGAGGTGGCAAGAGGGACATGCCGCCGCGCGTCGCGACTCCGCCGCAGGATCGGCGAGGGGGACCGCGCGACGCCAACACCGTCGATCGCCCGTCTGCCACGGGGCCTCCCTGGGGGGCGGCGTGCGACGGCCGGACGAAGCAGCACAGAGGAGACCACGTTGCGCATCTCGAAGTTCATGGTCGCGCTCGCATCGACGGCGTTGCTCGTCGTCGCGTGCTCGAGCAGCGCGACCCCCGTGCCGAGTGTGGCGCCGAGTGTGGCGCCCTCGGTGGCGCCCAGTGTCGCCCCGAGCGTAGCCCCGAGTGTGGCCCCGACCCCGGCCCCGACCCCGGTCCCATCCCCTGAGCCCAGCCCATCCCCGGTGGCGGCCTTCAAGGCCTGCCAGGTGAGCGACACCGGCGGCATCGACGACAAGGGCTTCAACGCGAACGCCTGGAAGGGCATGCAGGATGCGGCGGCCGCGCTCGGCGTCGAGGTCAAGTTCCTCGAGTCGAAGGCCGAGGGCGACTACGCGCGCAATCTCCAGCAGTTCATCGACGAGAACTGCAACATGATCGTCACCGTCGGCTTCCTCCTCGGTGACGCGACGGCAGAGTTCGCGAAGGCGAACCCGCTGACCGAGTTCGCGATCGTCGACTACGCCTACGATCCCAAGATCCAGAACGTCTCCGGGCTCATCTTCCAGACGGACGAGGCGGCGATGCTCGCCGGGTACCTCGCCGCGGGCATGAGCAAGAGCGGCAAGATCGGGACGTTCGGCGGCATCAACATCCCGCCGGTCACGATCTTCATGAACGGCCTCGCGGCCGGCATCAACTACTACAACCAGGAGAAGGGCACCAAGGTCGAGCTGCTCGGCTGGGACCCCACCGCCGCCGAGGGCAAGGGTGACGGCACGTTCACGGGCGACTTCTCGGACAAGGACAAGGGCAAGCAGGTCACGCTCTCCTTCATCCAGGAAGGCGCGGACATCATCGTCCCGGTCGCCGGCCCGGTCGGGCTCGGCGCCGCCGCAGCCGTCCAGGAGAACAAGGCCAACGGCGTCATGCTCATCGGCGTCGACACGGACCAGTACGTGACGGCCCCCGAGTACGGCGACGTGACGCTCACGTCGATCCTCAAGCGCATCGACAACGCGGTCTCCGGCGCCATCAAGTCCGCCTATGACAACACCTTCATGGGCGGCGTGGCGAACAACACCCTCGCGAACGAGGGTGTCGGGCTGGCCCCGTACCACGACTTCGAGTCGGCCGTCCCGGCCGACCTCACCGCGGCGATCGACGCCCTCAAGGCGAAGATCATCTCCGGCGAGGTCAAGGTCAGCGACTACCTCGCCCCCAAGTGATCGGACGCATCCGCGGCTAGCGATAGCGGCGACGGGCGGCGTCTCACGGGACGCCGCCCGTCGCGTATCCGGCCGTTGCAAGACGGGGGGACTGCGTGAGGCTGGAGCTTCACGGGATCACCAAGCGGTTTCCGGGCGTCGTCGCGAACGAAGGCGTCGATCTCGTCGTCGAACCGGGCGAGATCCACGCCTTGCTCGGCGAGAACGGCGCGGGCAAGTCGACGCTCGTGAACGTGCTGTATGGGCTCTACCGTCCTGACGAGGGGTCGATCCACCTCGACGGGCGCCCCACGACGTTCCGTGATCCCGGCGACGCGATCGCCGCCGGGATCGGGATGGTCCACCAGCACTTCATGCTCGTCCCTGTCTTCACCGTCACCGAGAACGTCATGCTCGGGGTCGAATCGACCCGCGGGCGGACCGGGTTCCTCGACTACAAGACCGCCCGGACCAAGATCGCCGAGGTCTCGGAGCGCCACGGACTCCACGTGGACCCGGACGCCGTCATCGAAGACCTCCCGGTCGGCGTCCGCCAGCGCGTGGAGATCATCAAGACGCTCTACCGCCACGCGGACGTCCTCATCCTCGACGAGCCCACCGCTGTCCTCACGCCGCAGGAGGACGAGGAGCTCTTCGAGATCATGCGGTCCCTCGCGAAGGCGGGGACGTCGATCATCTTCATCACGCACAAGCTCAACGAGGTCCTCGAGGTAGCGGATCGGATCACGGTCCTGCGTCGCGGCAAGGTCGTCGGGTCCACGACCCCCGGCGAGACGAACCAGAACGAGCTCGCGGCGATGATGGTCGGCCGCAACGTCGATCTCGTCGTCGACAAGGGCCCCGCGAGCCCGGCGGAGGTCGTCCTCGAGGTGGCGGGCCTCTCCGTGCTCGACGATCGCGGTCAGCGTGCCGTCGACGCCCTGGACCTGACCGTCCGCGCTGGCGAGATCGTGGCGGTGGCGGGCGTCCAGGGAAACGGCCAGACCGAGCTCGTGGAGGCGGTCACCGGGATGCGGGCCGCGATCGGCGGCACGGTGCGGATCGCCGGCACCGCGGTGAAGGGGGCCCCGCGCAAGGTCTTCGAGATCGGTGTCGCGCACATCCCCGAGGACCGGCTCGAGGAGGGGCTCGTACCCGGGTTCACCGTGGCGGAGAATCTCATCCTCAACACGTACTACCTCAAGCCCTATGCGAACGGCCTGAGCGTCCAGCGCGACGCGATCATGGCGACGGCGGGAGAGCTGGTCGGGCAGTACGACATCCGGACGCCGACGATCTTCAACGACGTCGGGAACCTCTCCGGCGGCAACCAGCAGAAGGTCATCGTGGCGCGCGAGTTCTCGCGGCCGATCAAGCTGCTCGTCGCGGCGCAGCCGACGCGCGGACTCGACGTCGGCTCGATCGAGTACATCCACCGGCGGATCGTCGAGAAGCGCGACGAGGGGGCAGCCGTGCTCATCGTGAGCACCGAGCTCGACGAGGTCCTCGCGCTGGCGGACCGGATCGCGGTCATGTACCAGGGCCGCATCGTCGCCGTCCTCGACCAGGCCGACGCGACGCCGGAGAAGCTCGGGCTCCTCATGGGCGGCGCCCAGCTCGAGGGCGCCGAGCCGCCGGCACAGGTGCAGCTCGCGGCCGCGGGCGTGACGGGCGTGACTGAAGCGACGACCGCTGCCGGCCCGGATGTCCCCGCGGACGGAGGATCTCGATGAGCGACGGCCCGCCCCGCGGCACCTGGGTCGGCCCCGACACGACCATGGCGCACGAGGCCGCCATCGTCGATGAGGCCATCCAGAAGCCGGGGAAGCCGGAAGGCCGCGGGCGCGGCTGGCTCCGCGTCGACGTGCGGGGCGTCGCCCGGAGCCTCGTCGTCCCGATCCTCGCCGTCTTCACCGCACTCGTCATCGGCGGGTTCGTCATCGTCCTGTCGGACCCCGCGTTCTGGGCGGCCTTCCCGAGCGATCCGATCGGCGCCATCGTCGATGGGCTCCGCAACGTGGCTGCGGCCTACGAGGCGCTCTTCACCGGAGCGATCGGCAGCCCCACGGAGATCCTGCAGGCGATCGCGTCCGGTGACCCGGCGGAGATCACGAAAGCGCTCCAGCCGATCTCGGAGACACTCCTGTCGGCGACACCGCTCATCTTCGCGGGGCTTGCCGTGGCCGTGGGCTTCCGCGCCGGGCTGTTCAACATCGGCGTCGAAGGCCAGCTCTACGTCGGGGCGATCTTCGCGGTGTACGCGGGCTTCGCACTCACCGGCCTGCCGTGGTTCATCCACCTGCCGATCGCGATCGGGGCGGGCATGCTCGGCGGCGCGATCTGGGGCTTCGTCCCGGGCTTCCTCAAGGCGAAGACCGGGGCCCACGAGGTCATCGTCACGATCATGATGAACTACATCGCCTATCAGCTCGTCTTCCTCGTCCTGAAGGCCGAGGGCTTCCAGCGACCCGGCCGTGACGACCCCATCAGCCAGAACGTCCTCCCGTCCGCGCAGCTTCCGCCGTTGATCGAGGGGCTCCGCGTCCACTGGGGCTTCATCCTCGCGCTCGTCGCCGCGGCCGTCGTGAGCTGGATCCTCTTCCGGTCCACCAAGGGCTACGAGTTCCGTGCGGTCGGCCTCAACCCGGGCGCCGCGAGGTACGCGGGCATGAACATCTCCCGCACGATCATCCTCGCGATGGTGACGAGCGGCGCGCTCGCCGGCCTCGCGGGGACCTCGGAGATGCTCGGGACCAGCGGCAGGCTCACGCCCGGGTTCTCGCCCGGCTTCGGCTTCGACGCGATCGCCATCGCGCTCCTCGGTGGCTCGCGCCCGTCCGGCGTCGTGGTGGCGGCCATCCTCTTCGGTGCCCTGCGTGCCGGCTCCACGCCGATGCAGGCCGCCACGGGCACCCCGGTCGACCTCGTCGTCGTCATCCAGGCGCTCATCATCATGTTCGTCGCCGCACCGGCGCTCGTTCGCGCGATCTACCACATCAAGGCGGGTCGGACGACGGGCACTGAAGTCTTCTCGAAGGGGTGGGGCGCATGACCGCCGCGACCGCCACCATCGCCGACGCGCGGAGCCGCTGGCTCACGCGCGAGCGGGTCCTCGGCATCGGCTACCTCGTCGTCGCGCTCCTCATCGTCCTCCTGTTCAACGGCGTGGCCGGGGAGACGACCAAGTTCGGCTTCAACTCCGGCCCGAAGCCGGCGATCCCGCTCCCGGACCTCGTGGTTCCCTCGCAGGTGACGATCTACCTCATGGCCGGGATCGCGGCGTTCCTGGGTGTCGTCCAGCTCCTCCGCTCGGGCGCCCGGTGGTGGGCGATCCTCTTCGCGTTCGTCGCGATCGCGTTCGTCGCGGCGTTCATCACGTGGGCGGCCGCTGGCAAGTCGATGAGCCTCGTCGGCCTCTTCAGCCAGACGCTCCAGCGCTCGGTCCCGATCACGTTCGGCGCGTTGTCCGGGCTGCTGTGTGAGCGCGCAGGCGTCGTCAACATCGCGATCGAGGGGATGCTTCTCACGGGCGCGTTCACCGGGGCGGTCGCCGCGAGCATCGCGGGCAACGTCTGGATCGGGCTCGCGGCGGCGGTCGCGGTGGGAGGCCTCCTCGGCCTCCTCCTCGGCGTGCTCGCGATCCGCTACCTCGTGGACCAGATCATCGCGGGCACGGTCATCAACATCTTCGCCGCGGGCCTCACGGCCTTCCTCGCGTCGAAGGTGCTCGTCAAGCTCCCCGAGCTGAACAACCCGCCGCGGTTCCTCCCCGACAAGATCCCCGGGCTCGGCGACATCCCGATCGTGGGGCCGATCCTCTTCACGAACAGCTTCTTCGTCTTCGCGATGTTCGTCCTCATCATGGTCATCCACATGGCGCTCTTCCACACGCGTTGGGGCCTCCGGGTGCGGGCGGTGGGCGAGCACCCGATCGCGGCGGAGACGGTGGGCATCAACGTCATCCGGACGCGGTACATCAACGTCCTGCTCGGCGGCATGGTCGCCGGCTTCGGTGGCGCGTACTTCACCCTCGGGTCGACCGGATCCTTCGACAAGGGCATGACCGCCGGCAAGGGCTTCATCGGCCTCGCCGCGATGATCTTCGGCGGCTGGACGCCCATCGGCGCATTCTTCGCGAGCCTCATCTTCGGTTTCGCCGACGCGCTGCAGAACCGGCTCTCGATCCTCAACGTCGGGATCCCGTCGGAGATCCTCCTCATGCTCCCGTACATCGTCACGATCGCCGCGGTCGCGGGACTCGTCGGGCGGGTCCGGGCGCCGGCGGCGGACGGGCGTCCGTTCAAGCGCGAGTAGCCGGGGCGGCGGAGGACCCGCCGACGGCCCCGTCCCCTGCAGTAGCATGGCCTCCATGCCCGAGTACGACGCGGTGGGGGAGAGCGGCGCGCCGGTCGTGGTCTTCCTCCACGGCACGCGGCTCGCCCGCTCGGTCTGGTCGCACCAGCTCGCCGAGTTCTCCGACCGCTACCGGGCGATCGCGGTCGACCTGCCCGGACACGGCGCGTTGAGCCACGTCCCGTTCGGGCTCGCGACGTTCATCGAGCGGCTCGGGCGGATCATCGACGCCGAATCCGACGACGGACGCGCCGTGCTCGTCGGTCACTCGCTGGGCGGGTACATCGCCATCGAGTACGCGGTCCGCCACGCCGACCGCACGGTCGGCCTCGTGGTGTGCAATGCGAGCCTGGAGCCCCGGCGGCTCCTCACGACACCGTACCGGTCGCTCTCGTACCTGGCCGGCCTCGCCGGACAGCGCATCCGCGCCTCGGTCGCCGCCCGTGCCCGGGTGCGCGCCTACCGGTCAGTCACGGCGGGGGCGGCAGTCCCGGCCGGCGCGGGCGGAGGCCTCGTCTTCAAGGGAAGCCGGTTCGCGGTCCGCGACGTCCTCGCCCAGCAGTTCATCCCCAAGCTCGCCTTGTACCCGGGCCCCGTGCTCCTCGTCAACGGGGCCGGCGACCCGGTGTTCCGTCGCGATGAGCGGGCATTCCTCGCCGCGTCCAGGGACGGCGTGCTCCGGGTCGTCGAGGGTGCCAGCCACCTGCCGTACGCGGAGCGCCCGAACGAGTTCGACGAGGCGCTCCGGCGGTTCCTCGACTCCATCCACTGGTAGGCCCTCGGTCCACCGCGGACCGTTCGCGGCGATCCGGCCACGGTCTTCGCCGCGTGCCAGGCGAACCGCCTTGGGCGCCACCGGCGTGGAAGGGTCAGGCGGGCACTGTCTCGGTCCCGTAGCGCGCGAAGATCGGGTCGCGCGTGGCGACGGCGGCCTCGAGACGGGCCGCCTGGGCCACGAGCATGCGGTCGAACGGGTCGCGGTGATGCGCGTCGAGACCCCCGGCGCGCTCACCGTCGGCTGCGGTCACCGGCACTTCGGTGAATCCGAGCTCGTCGAGCGCGCCCGCCAGGTCCGGTGGTGCCTCGACCTTCCCGAGCGCACGCTCGATGGCGATCTCCCAGATGGTCGCGGCGCTGACGAAGACCTCGTTGGCGGGGTCGGCGATGAGAGCACGTGTAGCCACGTCGAGTGCCGGATCGTCGGCCAGCCACCAGAGCAGGGCGTGTGCGTCGAGCAGCAGCCTCATGCCTCGAACGCGCCGAGCAGGGCGTCATCGGTCTCGTCGAAGCCGGGCGCGATATGGACGCGTCCGCGCCAGAGACCGGGCTCCCGCGGTAGTGCCCGCGTGCGCAGTGGCACGAGGCGCGCGACCGGGCGTCCGGCCCGCGCGATGACGATCTCCTCACCCGCCTCCACACGCTCGACGAGCCGCGAGAGATGTGTCTTCGCGTCGTGGATGTTGATCTGCTCGGCCATGGACCGTAGGGCCTCCTTCAGTTAGTCCAGACTAGTCCGCTCGTGCATCCCGGTCAACCGAACCGGGGACGGCTCGATCTCGCTGGACGGCTGGCCGACCGCCTCCGGGCGGGAGGACGATGGCGACAGTCTGCCTGGTCCACCCCGCGTCAACGGTGGAACGGGTTCTCGATCCGCACCCCGGCGATCGTCCGGCCGTGCTGGAGGTCCTCGGTGAGGATCCGCTCGGACCCGCTCCTGGCTGCTGCGACCACGATGAGCGCGTCCCAGAACGACAGCGAGTGGCGCTGTTCGAGCTCCGCCGCTTCGAGGATGTCCCCGGTCGTGATGGCGTGCACCGGCCAACGGCCGTAGCGTCCAACGAGGGCACGCGCCCTGGAGCGGGGGACGACGACGCGGAGCTTCCGGGTCAGGCTGACGTACAGCTCCTGCAGCACCTGGGTGCTCACCTGTCCCTCGCGGGTGCGCCACAGGTCCGAGAGGATCGCGCGGGCGATCGCCGACTTCTCGGGCTCGCGCTGGTCGTACGCATAGAGGACGATGTTCGTGTCGACGAACGTCCTCATCGGTCGTATAGCTCGTCGCGAGCGGGATAGGGGCCACCGCCCAGATCGTACCCACGTTCCAGCTCCGCCAGCGCGTCGTGCATCGCCCGGTCGTAGTCGTCGTCCTGCCGCGCGAGCAGCTCGATCTGCTCGGTCAGCAGGCGGCTGATGGAGCTCCCGCGCTTCGCGGCCGCGACCCGCGCCTTGTGGACGGTCTCCTCATCGAGCTGGACCGTGATATTCCGTTTCATGCGGCTACCTCACCACGTGGATCACGTGTAGCACGCAGCCTACGTGGTCTTTACGTGACGGTCAACCGATCCGTCGCGATGGGGATACCATTGGCCCCCGTGACCATCGGCGCGAGCGACTTCGTCCACCTCCACGCGCACTCTGAGTTCTCCCTCCTCGACGGGCTCGGCCGGATCACCGACCTCGTTGACGAGGCGGAGCGACTCGGGTTCTCGCACCTCGCGCTCACCGATCACGGGGCGCTCTACGGATCGGTGGCCTTCTACCAGGCCGTCGCCCAGCGCGGCATCCGCCCGATCATCGGCGTGGAGACGTACATCGCCCGCCGCTCGATGCGCGACAAGGAGGGGAAGGCGGACTCGCAGCCGTTCCATCTCGTCCTTCTCGCGCGGGACGACACCGGCTACCGGAACCTCTGTCGCCTCCTCACGGATGCCCATCTCGACGGCTACTACTACAAGCCCCGGATCGACCGCGAGCACCTCGCTCGCCACGCCGAGGGGCTCATCGGGCTGTCGGCGTGCCTCGGCGGCGAGATCCCCAAGGCGCTCGAGACGGACGACTGGGAGTCCGCTCGCCGACTTGCCGGCGAATACGGCGAGATCTTCGGCAAGGACCGCTTCTACCTCGAGCTCCAGGACCACGGTCTCCCGGAGCAGCGTCGCCTCAACGAGCAGCTCCTCCGGCTCGCGCCGGAGGTCGGGCTCCCGCTCGTCGTCACGAACGACCTTCACTATGTCCACCGCGACCAGTCGGAGGCCCACGACGTCCTGCTCTGCGTCGGGACGGGGAGCCAGCTCGATACGCCCGGCCGGATGCGCTTCGAGTCGGCCGAGTTCTACCTGAAGTCGGCGGCGGAGATGGCGGCGCTCTTCCCCGACCAGCGCGAGGCGGTCCTCAACACGCGGCGGATCGCCGAGATGGTCGACCTGCGCCTCCCGCTCGGGGAGACCCGGATCCCGTCGTTCCCGGTCCCCGATGGGGAGACCGTGGAGACGTGGCTCCGGAAGGAGTGCGAGCGCGGTCTCGCGGCGCGCTACGGCGAGGTGACGCCGGAGCTTCGCGAACGGCTCGACTACGAGCTCGGCGTCATCCTCCGGATGGACTACGCGGGCTACTTCCTCATCGTCGCGGACTTCGTCCGGTTCGCGCGGGAGCAGGGGATCCAGACGACGTGTCGCGGGAGCGCGCCCGGGTCGATCGTCACGTACACGCTGGGGATCACGCCGGTGGACCCGATCCACTACCGGCTCCCGTTCGAGCGGTTCCTCAACCCCGACCGTGTGACGATGCCGGACATCGACGTGGACTTCGAGGACGGCCGGCGCGACGAGGTCATCGCGTACGTCACCCGCAAGTACGGACAGGACCACGTCGCCCAGATCATCACGTTCGGCACGATGCTCGCCCGCGCGGCGATCCGGGACGTCGGCCGGGTCCTGGGCCACAGCTACGGCGAGATCGACCGGATCGCCAAGGCCGTCCCCAACCAGCTCGGGATCAGGCTCGACGAGGCCATCGTCACGTCGTCGCAGCTCCGCGAGATGTACGAGGGTGACCCCGCTGTCCACCGCGTCGTCGATTTCGCGAAGCAGCTTGAGGGAGTGGCGCGGAACGCCTCCACCCATGCCGCGGGCGTCGTCATCAGCCGCGAGCCGCTCACCGACCTCATGCCGCTCCAGCGCGCGACGAACTCCGACTCGCTCATGACCCAGTACGAGATGCACGGGGTCGAGGCGCTCGGCCTCCTCAAGTTCGACTTCCTCGGGCTCTCGAACCTCACGATCCTCCGCCACGCGGTCGACATGATCCGCGAGCACCGCGGCGTCGCTATCGACCTCGAGCGGATCCCGCTCGACGACCAGCGGACGTTCGAGCTCCTCGCGTCGGGCGAGACGACGGGCATCTTCCAGCTCGAGTCGGCCGGCATGCGCCGCTACGTGAAGGAGCTGCGGCCCACGTCGGTCTTCGACCTCGCGGCGATGGTCGCGCTCTATCGCCCGGGACCGATGGAGAACATCCCGACGTACATCCGCCGCAAGCATGGCCAGGAGGCGGTGACCTACCTCCACCCGCTCCTCGAGCCGTACCTCGAGCGGACGTACGGGATCTTCGTGTACCAGGAGGACATCATGTCCGCGGCGATGGCGCTCGCGGGCTTCACGGGACCGGAGGCCGACACCCTCGGCTACGCGATCCGGAAGAAGAAGAGCTCCGTCCTCCGGTCGATGCGCGAGCAGTTCGTCACCCAGGCGGCCGACCGCGGCGTCCCACCGGACACGATCGACGCCGTCTTCAAGGCCTTCGAGCCGTTCGAGCGGTACGGGTTCAACAAGGCCCACGCCACGTGCTACGGGCTCGTCGCCTACCAGACGGCGTACCTCAAGGCGAACTACACCGTCGACTACATGACGAGCGTCCTCACCGCGGTCCGCGACCGGGAGGAGAAGGTGGCGGCCGCGGTGGCCGAATGCCGGCGGATCGGCATCTCGGTCCTCCCGCCGAACGTCCACCGGTCGTCGCTCGAGTTCACCGTCGAGGGGGACGCGATCCGCTTCGGCCTTCTCGCGGTGAAGAATGTCGGCGAGGGGGCGATCCTCTCGATCGTCGCCGCCCGCGAGGAGGGCGGTGACTACCGGTCACTCGCCGACCTGTGCACGCGCATCGACCTCCGGCTCGCGAACAAGCGCGTCCTCGAGTCGCTCATCCGCGTCGGCGCGCTGTCCGACTTCGGCCACCCGGCGCAGCTGCTCATCGCGCTCGACGACGCGATCGCCGCGGCGCAGGCGACGCAGCGAGACAGGGCGAGCGGGCAGACGAGCCTCTTCGACCTCGCGGTCGACCCGGACTCGCTCGAGAAGCCGCTCCCGACGACGCCCGAGGCGCCGCCGCGAGAGCGACTCCGATGGGAGAAGGAGCTTCTCGGGCTCTACCTGTCCGACCACCCGCTCGGGGAGGTCGCCGACCGGATCTCGAAGATCGTCACGGCGTACAGCGGCGACCTCCGCGATGAGCAGCTCGACGGCCAGCGCGTCGTCATCGGCGGGGTCGTCACCGGCGTCCGGACGCTCGTGACGAAGGCGAAAGCGACGATGGCCGTCGTCACGGTCGAGGACCTGCAGGGCGCGGTCGAGGTCCTCGTCTTCCCGAGGACGTACGAGCAGACCCGGGACGAATGGCAGGACGGCGCGATCGTCCTCGTCGCCGGCCGGGTCGACCATCGCGGCGAGGAGACCCAGCTGCTCGCCGACCTCGTGCGGACCTGGGAGTCCGTGCTCGAGATGGGGGAGGAGGCGTTCGCCGCCGAGGTCGCCGCAGGGGATCGGGGCAGGTCCCGCGGGCAGGGCGATCGCTGGCGCGGTCGAGACGGCGCGAACGGCGCCCGCAGCGGGAATGGTTCGCGCGGCGGGAATGGCGGGCCGGACGGGAGCGCTGGGCCGGACGGGCCGGGCGGGACCGCCGGGCCGACTGGGAGCCGGCGCCCCTCCGCCGTGCCCGCCGTGTCGCCGCTCCGCAGCGGCGTCGGCGACGCGCCCGGGGCCTCCAGCGCGCCCGGGGCCGCCAGCGCGCCCGGCCGGCCCGTCGCCACGGACACGGAGCCCGAGGACTTCGCGGCGATGGACTCGGGCTCCGAGGAGTCGCCGCTCCCCGATGAGGCGCGTTCGAGGACGGTGGCGGCCGCCGGCGCG
>Ga0315297_10000602_pt1 | contig 21068 bp, 43 predicted proteins | sample YL17G15_0_MG_FD_203628 | JGI IMG/M metagenome (GOLD analysis project Ga0315297, IMG submission 203628) | Sediment microbial communities from Yellowstone Lake, YNP, Wyoming, USA - YL17G15_0 | ecosystem: Environmental > Aquatic > Freshwater > Lake > Sediment | place: USA: Wyoming | collected... | reverse complement strand
CTTCTTCCTGAGCTCCGCTGCCACGAGCGCCAGCGTCTCGTTCTGCTGGCAGTGGTGCCCCTCCGGCTCCCCGGGCCCGCCCGGGCACGGCCCGATGAACCCGCAGCGGTCCCCGACGACGGCCTGGGCCTCGCGCACCGCCGGCAGCATGTTGTCGCCCACGGACCCAGCCTGCGGCGGGCTCACCCACAGCGGGTCCTCCGGGTACGGAACGAAGCACCCCGTCGCCGTGTCGCCGTCGACGACCTTCTTGAACAGGCCGAGACGCTTCTCCCAGTCCTCGTCGTTTGCCTCCGCGCGCCAAGCGGCCCACACCTGGCCGGCTCGGCGGGCCTGGGCGAAGAGGGCCGCCTCCTCGTCGGGCTTGAATTCTGGGTTGTGCTCGTTGTTGACGCACCAGAGCCCACGGCACGGCCCCGTAACCGGGGCCCGCTCGTGCGTGATCTGGTAGTCCGCCTTCACCCCATCCTGGAACGACCCGGTCCCGATGATGTGGACGAACCCGCACCCAGACTTCTGCTCCTCGTCGCGGATGACGTCGATCTGCCAGTTGAGCCAGGAGACGGACATCCCCGGCACGAGATCCTCCTCGTTCCCGGTCGCCCACTGCACCCAGCCGAAGCACCCGAGCTCCTGCACGCTCTTCCGCAGGAACCGCTCCGCTTCAGGCGCCGGAGTCCGGCCCGCGGCCTGGATCTCCGCAGCCGGCCAAGGGCAAAGCGACCCGTCCTGCCGGCACACCTTGATGTACCAGGAGTCGATCGGCACCGCCTCGAGGCGACCGCCGATCGTGTGGATCTTCCACGCGAGGCGCCTGATCTCGGTCCAGTAGGCGTCGTTCCACTCGAGCGACCCGGCCTTGTACGGCCCCCCGATCGCGGCCCAGTCCGGCTCGTGCTCGGCGTCCCAGGGACCGAGCCTGAAATGGAACGTATCCGCGCCGTACTTGTGCGTCTCGTCGATGAAGCACGCGGAGGCGTTCGGCCACCCCTGATTCGAGCACTTCTCCCAGGGCATGCAGCACGGAACGGCCATGAACGGGTTGATCGGCCGCGGTGGCGTCTCGTTCGTCTGCATCTTCCCGTCCGCGGTCGGGCGCGCGAGCTCGTTCGGCGCGACGGGCGTCCCCAGCGGCGGCACCTCGGTCACGGGCGGCGGCGGGGTTGGAGTCGGCGGCGTGGGCGGCTGCGGCTTAGGGTTGCCCGAGCACGCGCCAAGCGCGATGGCGGCGATGAGCAGCAGGCCCTTCTTCATCGTGATTCCCCCTACTGCGGAGTCATCGAGTAGCCCGCTGTGGCGGCCGAGAAGCGGTACTCGATCTGTAGCGTCGTTTGGGTGAGGCTACTCGTTGCGTTCGCGAAGAAGTCGCAAGCGTTCGCTGCCGAAGTAGTGGTGATGAAGTAGGTCAGCGTGCCAGCCGAGATCGCCGCCGCATTCCCATCGTTCGTCTCGTCGGGTGCCGTCGGCGCGAACGCGCATGTTACGGCCCCGCCGGACGTCTCGGCGAGCGAGTAGTTGATCTTGGCGCACCGGTTCTGTACGTTCGAGGCATCCCTCGCGAAGACGCAGAACTCGAGCGTGCCTCCGACGTTGGCGTTGAGCCCGAGCGAGTGCTGCGCGAAAGTTGTCGCCACGCTTTCGGTGAGCGCCTTGGTATTGACGCCGGCGTAGCCTCCGGGAGCATAGACCATGCCTCGCGTGCCCTGCATCGTGATACGCGGAGCCCCTGCGAGATCGCGAAACTGCGCGACGTTAGTTCCGTTCGAAGCCACCACTATGTCAGCCAGGCCGTTCGAGTAGAGGCCCGTGCTTGGAGAGGCCGCGAAGGCGTAAGACGAGGCCCCGAAGCTGCCGTTGGGAGCCAGCAGCGGGAAGGCTGCTGCGGAAACCGAGGTCGCGACACCGGACGACGGCGACGTGACGCCCGGTTGCTGGCCGACCTGCAGGAGTGCGGCGAAGACGAGTCCGGAGATTGCGGTGAAGCGCATCGAAGGCCTCCTTAGAACGGCTTCCAGACGACTTTGGCTTCGGCTCCCAGGTCGCCCTTGGTCCAGTCCTTGTAGGCTCCGACCGCGAGCGAGAATTTTCCGTCAGCCATGCGAACGAGCGCGGACACCTTCGTCACGTTCTCGATCGCCGCGCCGTCCTGCTGGTAGACCTGGTGCGCGACTACGACGAAGTGCGCGTCTCCTGCGGAGGCGATCGCATCGTCGATGGCGCTCTGCAGCTTCGCGTTCGAGAACTTCCGAAGCCCGCCGGGAGTCTGCCAGGTCGAGAGCGGGTTGAAGGTTGTCGGCGGGAGTGGCGTGCTCAAGGATTACCTCCGCATGTGGGTGGTGTCCTCCAAAGGGGACATTCCTGCTGGACGAGAGTGTCCGCCCGGTCCATAGTGCGTGTCAAGGAGAAGCGCTTTGACTCCAGAGGAAGCGATCGAGTTCGCGAAGCGTTTCCGGGTCGATCTGCCCGGCGACTGGGGCTTTCTCTGCTTCGAAGACGACGACGGATCGAACCATCTGATCCTGACGGAGACGGAGCCTCCGGCTCCGACCGGGTGGATGATGTGGCTCGGAAAGAGGCTCGCCGGCGGGGAGATCCTGCGTGGGGCAGTCTTCTTCGGCGGGGCGGACGAACCCCAGGACGTCGAGGCGCGAGCCTGGGTCGTCCTGGGGCTACTGCTGGGCCGCGAGGGGATCGCGGCTGCGCGCTGGAACTAGGGCTCGACCTTCACTTCGGCGCGGTCGAGAGCCGCCTCGAGCTCTACCGTCCCGGCCACGAGCGCACGGTGCAGCTTCGACAGCTCCCCTAGTCCGAGAGACACCGAGGTCACCTTCCCGGAGAGCTCGTGGCGCCGCACCACGGTCAGCATGTTCCACCGGTCGATGCAGGTTTCGATGCGCTTGACGAGTGAGTCGTTCATGCGGCCCTGAGCTTCGTGGTCCTGATCTTCTGGAAATGGATGGTCGGCTTGCCGAGCTCGTACCCGAACCCCATCACCCGGAACGGAATCCCGCGAACGAGGGTCTTGGTCCCGAGCTGGAACTTGCGCCCCGGCTCGACCCTGAGCGGCAGCAGGCGCCCGATCCGGCGCGACGCGACGTGGATGGCGGCTTCGATCTTGACCCAACCTGGCTTCAGCTTCTTCTTCATGAGCTCTCTCCTTGCGGGCACCGGGTCCACCCCGTGTGCCGCACATCACAACGTACGCAGAGACGCTCTGGATTGCTTCCCTTTTTCTCCATCGAGCGAAGAATCCCGCGCGGTCGACCAGGTCCACGGAAGAACCCCACCCCCGTGCGGCGCTTCGTGCGAGCCGCCTTCAGCCCCCACTTGCGGGCTTTCATCTTCTTCTCGGCGAAAGCGAGCAGGTTCTTTGCGGCGTCACGGATCCGCATGTAGTTCGTGAGCTCCGACTGCTGGACGATGAACGAAGCGAGGAACTTGAGCGGCCTGTGCCTACGCGCCGAGCGCGGCCACCAGAGCGGCAGCCCGTTCTTCCGCACGACGTAGATCGAGGCCTGGCAGAATCCCTCATCCGTCCGGGAGATGAGCGGGCGCGCGATGTCGTCCTTCCGCATCACGAGGGCCACCTTGGGCGGCATCGGGGTGCGCAGGAGCGCGCGCTCGATCGCGTCAAGCATTGGGCCTGCGCCTCGCCTTGTAGGCTCCGCACCAGCGGCACCGCGCGACGTATCCGCGCTTCACCTTGACCATCCGCCACTCGCAGTCGAGCCCGAAGATCCGCTGGATCGAGTAGCGCAGCTTCCAGAGCAGGAGCCTCTCAGGCATCGCGGTCGGTCTTGTTGCGGAACTCGTCGGCGTTCGGGCAGGTGGCGAAGTGGCTCGTGTACTTGTCGCCCGTGTAGGTCGCGGCCATGTCGTTCGGGAGGCGGTGCGTTGTCGGGTCGTGGTCGTCGCCCTCGAGCACGAAAAGGCCAGCGCTCGTGGGCTCGGCGTCGAGGCACATCTTCTTCCCACGCCCCGTCCTGGCCCAAACGATTTCTGCCTTGCACGCACGGCAAGTTGCTACGCGCCGCATTGATTCCTCCAGCCGCAGGATAGGACTCGCACCTTGACAAGTCCAGCGGAAATCAGAAAGCCGCTGGACAATGACCCCGGTGCGTCCGAGACTCTGCGGGCGGGGAGGGGGAGAAGTGAGCGACCAAATCCGTCAGTGCGATGCCGGGCACCTATCGCTCGGAGCAGGGAACTGGGAGTGCCCTTGGTGCAAGCTCGCGGAGGCTAACGAGCGCCTGCGGCTGTGCGAAGTCCCCGACGGCTGGGAGGCGTGGCGGATCAAGGCCGAGGCCGAGGTGGAGCGGCTGCGGGACGGGGCCGAGGTGGCGCGGCTGAAGGCCGACATGTCGCAGGTCCAGCACTGGGCTGAGGGGCTGGTGATTGAGACGCAGCGGCTTCAAGGTATCGAGGCCGAGGTGGCGCGGTTGCGCCGGGAGCGGGACGCTGCGCTAGTGCATGGTCCGGAGGACATGGTGCGTGCGCTGGAGGAAGCGCAGGACGAGGTGGAGCGGCTCACGCAGATGATGGAGCGGATAGGCGAGGACGTGTTGCCCGACCCGGTGCGGTACGCCGACCTAACGCCGGAGATGGTCAGGGACGCCTTCATTCAGCGGTGGAACGAGCTGCGGGCCGAGGTGGAGCGGCTGCGGGGTCTGGCTACCCGTCTCGCCATCGGGCTAATCGACGCTAACAGGCTCGACTACCCGTGGAAGGACGGATCGAGGGCCAGCAAGGCGTTCGACGAGGCTATGGCCCTGCGCGGGGAGGGGGAGAAGTGAACGTCCCGACCTGCCTCACGAGCTGCTACCCGGAGGACATCTACGCCAGCCTCGGAATCCGCCTGGAGTGGGCCGCCCGCGGCGACCTGAACGTCGAGCTCCTGATCTCCGACGAGTGGGGCCGTACCTCAAGCCACCTGCTGACCGAGAAGTTCCTCTTCTCTGCCAGGGGGGCCGAGGTCCAGGCCCGCATCGAGGGCGCCGTCGAGTGGCACCTCGAGCCACCCCCCTTCTACGTCCCATGAGCGGCTGCCTCAAGCCGATCCCGTGGCCCCTGACTGGCCCCTACGGCGTCTGCCACGAGGACCGCCACGTGGCGAGCTACAACGGTGGGCCCGGACTCGGGCTGTACACCTGCTCGGAGGACTACACGCTGCTCGGGCCGTTCCCGGCAGACTTCTGGGGCTGCGCCAACTGCGGCTGCGCGTGGCAGGAGCTCCGGCACCCGAACTGAGTAGCCGGGGAGGGGCCTGCCCACCAGCGGGCACCAGCGGACGGCCCCGAGCCCACGATCCCCGGCGAGCACAGGGTAGCACGACTGTCCCCTTTTGAGGACACTCCCCTACTTCAGTCCGCCATCGCGCCAGTCAGCCGATCGTCAGGAACCCGCTCGGGAGCCCCGCGTGGACCTCGATCCGGAGCTGGTGCCCGGGAGCCATCAGCATGATCGCGTCGAACTCCTCGTCGTACCCGCCGCTCGTGCCCGCCGGCGCCATGTACCTCCGCTCGCCCCTCATCTCCGCAACGAAGTCCTGGCACCCCACCATCGAGAGCGTGATCGTCCGCGGCTTCTCGAGCCCGCACGTCACCACCGCCGCGACGAGCGCCCTCTCCGTGAGAGGCGGCGCGTACCGCCCCAGCCGAGGCCGCAGCCGAGGCCCATCCCCCGCCCCGTAAGCGGCACCGCCCCAGTTCAGCCACTCCACGAGCTCCGGGCCCGGCGCCGGCAGCGGCAGCACCGCGAACTGCTCGAGCGACCGAACCCCAACCGGCCCGACCAGCGGCACCGCCGAAACCGCGGCCCCAAGGAAGTCGCGCCGATCCATCATCCACCTCCAGCGTCAAAGCCAACCCGACCCGTCATGCGCCACCCTACCACCGCGGGGACTGTTCGTAACGCCGATTTTTTTAGGACCCCACCCTCAACACGACAATTCCGATCCCCGGCTGGATTCCCGTGTTCTGGTGTTACGAAAGGTAACACTTTCGGCCTAACCGTAACCTCCGGAGACGGGTAGCGGATACGGCCAAGGGAGCCTTGAGTCTCAGGCCCGAGAAAGCGACCATTCAGCGGATAAGGCGGGAACGGAAAGTGGGTGAAGGGGGGACTGTTCGAAAGGGAAGGGTGTGGCAGGGGAGGGGGACCCACCGCTCCGGCTGCCGGGGGTGGGCGGAGGAACTGACGGCCCTGGCGCGGGGGCGGGCGCGCTGGCGGGCGGGCAGGCCAGCGAGAGGGGAGAATCGGCGCCGACTTCCGAGAAGAAGAGTTATCAACTCAGAGAGGAGCGCGCAAGCTCAAGCAACAAGAGAGGATGCGAGGATGACCCAAGGGTAGCTACCCTCAAGAGAGGCATCGAGGCATCGGTCGAGGTCGGGTCGACACGTCGAGGTGAGGTGACGTCGAGGCGCGCCACGTCGAGGTCGAGGTCGGGGTCGATGCCTGGGGGGCGAGGTCTGCCGAGGCGGGCGTGCGCCTTCGCTGCGGGCCATCTGAGCACCCCTCATAAAACAAGAGCGTTACCTTCCGTAACACTGTGATCTGGCTCACAGTGTCCTCAATTGATGCACTTCCCAAGGCGGCGCGCGGCTCCTAGCTTGTGGACATGAGCAACCAAGCACGGCACGGCGGCGGCGGGACGCTCTCGTCCCTCGCGTCGATCATGTGGGCGCGTGAGGACGACCGGGGGCGGCGCGGTCCGGCGCGCGCGACGCGCGACTACCCAGGCATCTGCCGCGTGCTCGACGACGAGCGCGAGGCGCAGCGGCGCGCGGACGACTCAGAGGCGGCGCTCCGGCGCAGCGTGGCACGGCTCAAGAGGGGCGGCGCGCGGTGAGCGGCGGGGCGCTCGTACCTGGGGACCTTCGCCCGAGCGGCTGCGCGGTCCCTGTCTTTCAGCTCCTCCAGTGGAAGCACGCCATCCGGCTTGAGGCGCTCGGCTTGCGTCACTCGTCGGGGCGGTCGTGCCGGGCGCACGCGGCGCGGGTCCTGGGGGTGAAGCGGGGCGAGGCGGCGGCGCGGATTGAGGCGCTCTTGGCGCAAGCTCTGGCCGAGCGCGCGGTGCGGACGCTGGCCGAACGGGCGGCGGCGCGGTGAGCGGCCCGGCGGTGTGCGAGAGGCAGGGCGACGCGACCCTGGGCGTCAGGACGGCGCGCGGCGACTTTGAGCGGGCGCTGGTAGCTGATCTCCTGCGGCTCGTTCAAGCGGTCGGCGTGGACGAGCTACAGGCGGACGGGTTCCATAGGCTGATGGCGGTTGAGGACGTTCGGCGGTTCTTGGATGGCGCCTAAGGCGCCGGAAAGAGGGCGACATGCGGTGTCAGTTCGTGGTTCGGGAGAACGGCCCGGAGCGGCTCGTATGCGAGGCGGAAGTCTTGTTCGGTGAGGAATGCGGCCCACTCGCCGGCATGAAGCTCATCGGCTTCTCGATCTGGCGCAGCCCGGAGGGCGAGAACTACATCACGTTTCCGTCCCGCGCGTTCGGGTCGGGCAGCGAGCGGCGATTCTTCGACTTCCTGCGGTCGTCCGAGGGCAACGCAGCGGACGGGAAGCGGGTCAAGCAGTGGATCCTCGCGGAGTTCGTCGCCTCGCGCGAGACGGACCTCGGGGGCGCTCCCGGCTCGGAGGAGCGCGAGGCGGCGACGGCTCGACTGTAGCGCGAGGGCGGGCCGGGTCCCTCCCCGGTCCCGTAAGCGGCTTGCCCGGTCCCAAGTCCGGGCGGAAGGAGTCAGACATGCGGCCCAAGTTCTACCGGGTGCGACTACCGGGCGGCGACGGACTGACCGGCGGGGGCGGTACGTGGTGGCTCGGCATCGGCCTAGTCTCCGATCTCGACGTGCTCCGTCCCGTGCTGGAGCCTGACGCGCTGTGCCTGGACACGCCACGCGAGGCGGCAGAGGCGGGGCTGCGCTACGGGGCGATTCCGTTTACGGTCGAGGTGGCATCTTGACCGGCGTGGTCCTGGGCCGGCGCGCCACCTTCTGCGGGCCGGCGTGCCGTGACGGCTTCCGCGAGGACCGCAAGCACGGTCTGATCTACGGTCCCTCGGCGGTGCGCGAGGAAGGCGGGCGCGTGCGCGTGAGCCTGACGCGCGAGGCGTGGTCCCTAGATACCGGCTGCTGCGCCTACTGCTCGACCGACACGGCGAGGCGGGCGGCGTGACGCGCGATCGCAAGGGCCAGACGTTCATGCCCGGCTTCCTGACGGCTGTCTGGCATACGCCCGTGATCTCGGAGGGCCAGCTACCGGGCGGGGGCGATCTGTTCGCGGCCTGTGCGCGTGCCGTCGAGTCGGCACCGGACGAGCCGTTGGCGATCTCCTTCGGGGGCGCTGTGATCCATCGCACAAGAAACGACGACGAGAAAGCGTAGGTTGGTGGCATGAGCTACGAGGCACGCGAGGCGCTCTCTACCCTGTGCGGCGCGAGCTGCGCGGCAGAGCTGCTGGAGCTGTACGGCTCCCCCCAGGCGGTTGTCATGGCAGGGCGGGACGAGTTGCGGCGCACCGCCGGCGAGGCCGCGACGGCTCGCCTCATGGCCGCTGTTCGGCTGGGCGAGCTGCTGGGCGAGGCGGCGGCGCTCGCTGGCGCGGCGCTCTCGTCGCCCGCCGAGACGGCGCGTTTCCTGATGGCGGCGGGGGCGCACCTTCGGCCCGTCGAGGAGTTCGGTGTACTCGCCTTGAACGTGCGGCACCGGCTGATCGGGCGGCGGCTCGTCTCGACCGGATGCCTGACGGCTTCGCTCGTCCATCCGCGCGAGGTGTTCAAGGTCGCCATCGACCTACGCGCGGCCGCGCTGGTGCTCTACCACAACCACCCATCCGGCGACCCCGAGCCCAGCTCCGAGGACATCGCCTTGACGCGCCGGCTCGCGGCTGCTGGCACGCTGATGGGCGTCGAGGTGCTCGACCATCTGGTGCTCGGCGGCGGGCGGTTCGTGTCTCTCAAGGAAAGGGGCGTGCTCTGATGATTGCCCGGTTCAGTGCGAACGGCGAGCGCGAGCTCTCGACACTTGACTTTGCCCTGCCAGCCGGCGACACGTCCGGCGGCGTGCTGGTCCGGCTCACGCTCCACCATTCCGAGCGGCGCCTGACCGAGCACCTGGCGGTCGAGGGCAAGCCGGGAATCTACGCTGACGGGAAGCGCTTCATCCTGCGGCTCGACGGCCCGCTAGAGCTCACGCTGCGGATCGACCTCGCGGGACTGCACGCCCAGGCGGCCAAGGCTGCGCGGTCGAAGTCGGGCAAGGCCAAGTCCGGCCCGGTGACGGTTCGCGGCGGGCAGAGGGCGAAGTGGCTGCGGGAGAACATCGAATGACCGGCCGCGGGACGTGTGACTGCTCCTGTCACGATCTGTCAATCCCGGCCGGCTGCGGTAACTGTGATTGCCTCGAAAGGACCGGCCCGGCCAGGAGCGCAGCTTTGGGCGCGATGCTGACCGATTGCTGCGGCGCTCCCGTGGACCGTGGCGGCGGCGGTGCTCACCAAGGTTTCTGCCAGGAGTGCGCGGAAGAGCTTTGCTCCGCGTGCGCGGGCGTCTTTGAGTCCGAGGGCGGCTACGGCGACGACGGCCAGGGCGTCCACACGCGGTCGATTTGTGCTTCGTGTTTCGCTGAGATCGAGGAGAAGCGCCAGCGGCGCGAGGCGCGGAACGACTCGGGGGTGTGACTGTGAGCTGGATCACCGACACGCCGGAAGGCTTCGCTTACCTTGCTCCCGTGTTCGAGCTTGACGGATGCGGATGCCTGACGAGCGAGGAGCACCTGAGCCGCTGCGTCCTGTGGGCGCGGTCGGGCGCAGTGCTGGCGCGGCCGGCGCGGGTCAAGAGCGAGACGGCGCGCGAGGGCGAGCGTCGGCGCATGGCGCGCTGGCGGGCGGCGAACCCGGAACGCTGGCGGGCAATCCAGCGCGCGAGCGACGTAAGGCGCGGGAGGCGGGCGGCATGATCTCGGTCCAGTCGGAACACAAGCTGCGGGTCCTGGCGGTCGAGAGCGGCCAGCGTAACCCGTTCTGCCTCTCTTGCGGTCAGCATCGGGAGCGCTTCGGCCCGAGCCTGTGCCGTTCCTGCCTCGGCTGGGCGAACAAGGCCAACTTGCGCGCGGCGCGCGCCAAGCTGCGCGCGTCCTTCGCTCTCCTCGACGGCGGTCGTGAGGTGCGCTCGTGAGCCGCTGGCGGGGCCAGCTGCAAGGTGCGGGGGACGAGTTCGACATCGCCACCCTGCGCCGAGAGCTCGACGGGGACGGGCTAGGCCACCCCCCGAGCATGGCCCGCCGGCAGGGGCTACACGCTCCCGTGGTCGTGTTCGTGCGCGGCGACGGCTGGAGCCTGGGCGCGAGCGAGCGGATCGAGGGGAGTGCGTTTGACACGTGGGCGGGCCTGTGGACCCTGTTCGCCCGCGAGTCCGAGGGCTGGCGGCTGCGTCCAATTTCGGAATACCGGGGAGGTGCGAAGTGAGCACGAACACGCGCGAGAAGCGGGACCAGATCGAGGCGCTCGATCTGCTGGCGTTCGTCCACTCCGTCGTGTCCGAGATGCCTGGGTGGCGGGTGTTCGACGAGGACCTCGACGGCGCCGAGCGCGACGGCCGGCGCCACGTGAGCAGCGTCAGCGTGCGCCACACCACCGGCGCGGCGTTCTACGTCCACCGCTCGACGTGGCCCCCGGAGTTGAACGTCGGCGCGACGTGGCCGCGCGAGGGCGACACGCGGACCGGCCAAGAGTACCGCCCGCACGAGGGCGCCCCCCGCATCAGCGTCTCGCCCTGGCGCGATCCCAAGGTGCTCGCCAAGGACATCCTCCGCCGCTTTGTGGCCCCCTTCCTGCCCCTGTGGGACCAGCAGAAAGCGATCCGCGACGAGTGCGTCCGCAAGGCGGCGGCGGCTCACCTGCTGGCCCAGGCGCTCGCCAAGGTGCTCGGCGAGGGCCTCCGCGACTACTCCGAGGGCTGGCGGCTCTACGCGGGTGGCTGCGAGGTTCGCGTCTCCCGCTGGGGTTCGGTGCAGTTCGAGCGCTTGAGCACGGACGACCCCGCCAGAGCTCGCGCGCTCGCGCGCCTCTTGGCGGGGTGGCAGCGAGAGGACTGGGAGGCGGGGATCTCTTGAGGCTCGCGCTCCTGGCGATCTCGGCGGCGTGCCTCGCGGGCGCGTGGTTTCTTTGGCGGCTCGACTGCCAGCGGAGGCGAAAATGCGCGTAGTGATCGAGACGGATCGGGGGCCGAAGTCGAGTTACTGGAAGGTGAGCCCGGACGACGCGGGCGGCGGGGCGCTCTGGACCCCGAGCCCGGAGCGGGCGCTCGCCTACGCGCGCGACCTCGTGGAGCGCTTCGTAGTCGCCGACCTGGCGCTACGGCGCGACGGCTGCCCGCAGCATGTCCGGGTGATCGAGGGCACTTGCCCGACCTGCGGCCTGCCGGCTGGTGATTGTGTGGGGGTGGAGTTGTGAGCAAGGGACTGGCGTTGATCGTTGGACGCAAGGACGGCGACGAGCCGCTGCCGGACGCTTTCGGCTGCTACATCGGCCCGAGCCATCCCATCGAGGTCGAGGAGGGCACAAGCTGGCGCGATGCGCTCGCGGACGAGACGGCCAGGGCGAACGCTCTGGAGGATCTGCTCGGCTCGCTCGGCTACGAGGTCAGCTACTACGACGACGTGACAAACCTGCCAGACGAGGTGCAGACGCTCACGGTGAACGGCGAGGCGTGGGAGCTCCAGCGATGACGAACGCGGCTCGCAAGGTCGCCGCCGCGCTCAAGGCAATCATGCCGGAGCTCGATCCGTCCGGCTCCGTGCTCGACCAGAACGAGGAAACCGTCGAGGCCCAGCGGCGCATGTGGGGCGTCTGCGTGGGCGCGATAGTCGCCGCCCTGGTGGCGGAGAACCATGTCGGCTACAGCCAGCGCATCGAGTTCTATCGCCTTTGTGGCGTGGAGGTTTACGACTGATGCGCGCGCGGGTGCTGCTCGCCGTGCTGGGGATCGTGGCGACGTTCCTGCTGCTGTGGCTCGCTCCCTTCGGGGCGTGGAGATGAGCCGCTCGGCTGTCGTGCTCGCGCTCCTGGCCGCCGGCTGCGGCTTCGAGTACCAGACGACCGGCTCGTCGAGCGAGGTCGAGGGCGCGTTGCTCGGCTACACCGACACCTTCGCTGCGAAGCTGGGGGTGCGGGTGCGCGGCGAGATCGCCACGAACCGGACCAGGGGCCAGGACCACGACGACGCGGCCGGCTGGTATCTGGCGGGCGTGGCCTACTACTACCGCCCCGCCGTGGCCGAGTACGTGACGCTCACGGACGGCGACTGCCCGGCGGCGCCGCGGTGCGAGCTGGCGAGTGGAGTCGCCGCCCACGAGGTCTGCCACGCGAAGTGGATCCAGCACGACACCCACCACTGGTGCTGCATGAGGAACCTGGGCGTTCGGCCGACCTACCCGCCGCCGGTCGCTCCCGGGGGCCAGTGGCCTACCTGCGAGGGGGGGTTGTGATGCCCGAGGATACCCAGCTCTTCCCGGCCCTGACGGAGATGCGCGCGTGGGCCGCCGAACAGCGCCCGGACGTTCGGGAGCGGGCTTGGACCCTGTGCGACGCCCTGGAGGACTGCGCGAAGGCCACCCTGGAAGCGCGGCTTGCCGTCTCCGAGGCTCAGCGGCTCGTGGCCGAGCTCCGGGCCAGCGCGGAGGCGCAGAGGGCGCTGCTCGCCAGTATCGAAGCGGAGATGAGGTTTAAGCCATGAAGCTCGTTTTCGGGGACAACCGGCGCCAGAAACCGCTTGAGCTCCTGTGCCCAGGCGGGAAGATCGTCATCTCCCGCGAGTTCGGCGGGGCCGTGATGGTCAAGGTCGTGGCGGACGCGGGCCGAGTGCTCGCCTCGCCGGATAGCGACTGGAGCGCGGTCGTTCGGCTCGTCGTGGAGGAGTGAATGCTCAAGATCCTTCGGTGGCTGTTCGGAGAACCAGAGATTTCGCGCGACGCCCGCCATGCCCGGATGGAGGCGATCCGCCAGGAGATGCACGAGCACCCGGTCAACCGCGGCGAGTCCGTGGGCCGGCGGGAGTCGAGACGCATCGGGGAGCGCTTTCACTTTTGGAGGTCATCGTGGGACGACAGAGAACGAGGCAAGTAAGGGTTTCGCGCACGTTCGATCGCGGCGTGGTCGTGGCCGTGCGCGAGCTTCGGGAGTCGGACGAGTTCGTCACGCTGCTCACGCGCAGGAGCGGCATCGTGCTAGAGCGGCGCCACGACGGCGTGCTCGTGGATCTCCAGGGAGACATCGAGCGGCGCATCCATCCGCAGGTGCGCGTCGAGGTAGCGTGAGCGGGATGTTCATGGGCCGGCGGCACGCCAAGCTCGCCGCGCGACTGCGGTGCGGGTTCGTCTGGACGACGGAAGATCCTGACCACCACTCGCACTTGTGCGCGGCCTTCGCCGGCCACAGGTCGGCGCACCGATGCGGGTGCGACGCGCTTCAGAGGCTTCAGAGGAACAAGGGGGGCAGGTGGGAATCTCGGAACGCTACTTCGTCAACGTCACCTACGTCGCGTCGCTAGGCCAGATCAGCGAGATTCTCGACCGCGAGGGTCCTCGCCGGATCCTGGTCGCCGGATCGAACCACCGGGAGAGGGCCGAGGCGCGAGCCGCTTCCTTGAACGCAGGGCCGGCGCGGGCAGAGCGGCGTACTGCTGTGCCGTGCTGCCCGGAGCGAACGACGCCCCGGCGGCCCGCAGAGTCCGAGTGATCGCCGCGAGCACGTAGTCCGGCTGCGTGAGCATGTCCGGGTTGAAGCGCAGGATGCGCCAGCCGTGCTCGGCTGCCCAGTTCAGCTTCTCGTAGTCGGTGGCGGAACCGTGCCGGCCCACCGCCACCGGCTGCGAGCGCCCGGTACGCGGGTTCGTCTGCCAGCGCACGAGCCGGCCGCCCCCGTCCACCTCGACCCCGACCCGGAAGTCCGGCCAGGCGTAGTCGATCCGCCAGCGCCGGCCCTGCTCCTTGGCGAACGGGTGCTCGAGCTCGTGCGGCGGGAATCCGGCGCCCTGGAGCCACAGCCCGATGCGCACCTCGTAGCGGCTGCGCTTCATCGTCGTCTCAGACGGTAGCGCTCGCGCTCCCCGATCGTGGCCCCGCAGGTGCAGCGGTGCTCGCTGATGTGACCGGGGAGACGCTTGCACTTGTGCTCGTGCGGGTCGAGGTCCTGCTCGCGCTGAGCCCAGACGAACGCGCACCGATCGACGCTGGAGAGCTGGTGCGCGAGCACGGCGAGGGGGTTCGTCCCGTGCCCGAGGTTCTTGGCTACGAGCTTACCCACAGGGAGGAACGCGGTCAATCGTCCAGAAAGCCGTGTGCCCGTGGCCGCTAAACCAGCGCGTCGTCTTGGCGCCGTGGCGCCGCCGGCCGGGGATCTTGCTTGGCCGCACGACTCGAAGCCTCGCCCCGCAGCGGGAGCAGGTCTGGGTCGATCCCCACACGAGCTCGGCGAAGGACTGCCACCACGAACGCTTTCCCCACGAGTGCCTCACGACGGCTCCTTCCCTTCGAGCTGCTCCTCCGCGGACGCGAGCGCGTCCTTGCGGTCGATGATCTGCTGCTGGATCGCCGCGAGCTGCTTCTGCAGCGCGAGGATCGACTCGCTGATGTGAGCAACGGCGATCTTCTCCTGGTCCTCTACGGCCTGGGCGTGGAACGCGGCGCCCCAGGAGCAGTACGAGTACGTCGAGAAGGGGACGGCCCCCGTCTTCGTGTCGCCCTCGGAATCTTGGATCGTGACGGTGAGCGTCACTCCGATCCCCCCGAGCACGTGGGCCACGGCATCGGCGAGGCGCGACGCCATCGCGCGGCGGGCCTTCTGCGCGCCCAAGAGCTCGAGTCCGGCGAGGGCCTGGCCCTGGCGTCCCGCGGAGCTCATGACGCCTTCGCGCCGGTGATCGCTGAGTCGATCGCCTCGTCGACGGCGGCCTCCTCGGCTTCGGCGATCGTCATCTGCAGCTCGTCCGCGCTCGCCGCGCGCTGCGTGACGACCTCTCCCGTGTCGGTACGAGTCACGATGTACTGGCCGCTCGCGACGGTGATGGCGCAGCGCACCTCGCGCGGCTCCTCTCGGTACTTCACGATGCGCGCCAGGCGCCCGCACTCCACGAAGCGCGCCGTCTCGGCGTTCTCGAGCCCCTTCTTTTCCTCCTTGTAGTCCTCGGCCGCGGACTCGAGCGCGTCCGTCGCGTCCCGTCTCTTGAACTCGGACTCCGCGAGCTCCTGGGACCGGATGGCGAGCTCGTCGTCCGTCAGCTTGACCGGCAGCGTCCTCATCGCGAATTTTTCCATATCGAGCCTCCTAAGCGGCCCCCGGGAGGGCGGGAGCCGGAACGAGGTTCGATCAGTCGCAGCGGAAGTACGTGACGTGCGAGATGTCCTTCGCCTTGTCGCTGCCCGGCGGATCGTAGGAGCAGAGCTGCTGCCCGACCGTCACGTTGAGATACGTCTTGTAGCTGTACTCGATGCTCGAAGAGGACCCGGCCTTGACGATGACTACCTTGGCCGCCACGTCGGCGCCGGTGCAGTCGTCGTCCTTCTCGCCTTCGGAGGCGAACTTCTCCCACGGCCCTACGAGCACGTTGGAGTTCACCCACGCGAGTTCGGCGGCGTCACCGCTGTTCTGCAGGTTGAACAGGCCGCCGTTGGCGTTGCCCTTGTACGACGCGGGCGTGTTGTCGCAGGTCGCCGGGCACGCGACGTTCTTGCAGAGGTCGCGCGTTCTGAAGCTATCGGCTTGGCACTGATAGTCCAGGATGATCTTCTGCTGCCCGCTCGTGTGGCAGTTGAGGGCCGTGGTGGTCGCTTCGTCAATACCGACGAGAGGCAGAACCTCGGGGTTGCACTTCCCCTCGAGGATGGCATCTCCCCAGTAAACAGTGCTCGGGATCTCACGAACTTCCTTGGGCTCGACGCACGCGCACTCGCAAGGCGTCGACTCCTCGGTGACGACCCTCTTCGCTACGCGCCGCTCCTGCGTACACGAGCTGGTTTCGTAGTAGACGCGCGTCACGGTGCGCTTCTTGGAGCACGCGGTCTGCGTCGAGCTTGACACGTCGCTCGGAGTGACGTCGGGCCTCGAGCACGCGCCCCACTCGCCATAGGTCGTGTCGAACTTCTCGTCGTCGAAGATCCACTTCTCGACGCAGGGAACGGTCCGGCACTCGGCCACCTTCGCCTTGTCGCTGCTCGGGTTGAACACGCTGCCGTCCTTGGCGATGAACCCCGCGAGGAACGGCGTGTCGCCGGGGTTGCCATAAGTCAGGTCCACCTGGACGCACTGGAGGTTGAACGTGTCCTCGTAGGTGTCGCCGGGGTTGCGGATCACGGGCGGCTTGCTGCCCAGCGGCAAGGACTGGTTGTCGAAGCTCGTGTAGTACGCGGTGAACCGACTCGGCGTCGTCGCCATGTTCTTGACCGTCCATCCGCCGTTCGGGAGGATGCGACCCTCGAACGACGTCGGGCTCGTTGGATCGGCGACGGCGGTCGGCGTCGCCGTGGGGGCCGGCGCGGGAGCGGCCGCGACCGGGGTGCTCGAGGTGGGGGTCGACGTCGGGCCAGTCACGCTTCCGCTGCCGCTGTCGCAGCCCTGCAGAACGATCCCGGCCATGAAGGCCAGGGTCCAGATTCCGATTGCCAGCCCGAAACGGGTGGCGAAACGACCTGCTCTCGTCATGCTCTCTCTCCTAGCCTCCCACCGTTGATGGAAATGCCGTGGAGGCAGTACCAGCACTTCCCGTCCTTCACCACCGGACCATCCGGCGGATACGCCCTTTTGCAAGCGGAGCATCTCACGAAGCCCTGCGCGTCCTGGTCCGATTTCTTCGGGTCCGGCGTCTTTCCCGTCACAGCTCGCCTTGGATCGGCTCCGGCGCGGGTTCTGCCAAGGCTTCCATGCGCTCGAGGGCGTCCTCGGCCTTGCGCGCGATCCGGCGCAGACGCGCCGATAACCCCTCACCCGGTATCGCCTCGACCATTACCGCGGCGTCCTCGTACACGAGACGCTCGATCTCCGACTTCGTGTGCTTCCGGCCGCGGTACTGGTCGGCGCCTCCGTAGGCTCTACCGGAGTCGGTGTCGGAGAGGCACTCGCTCAGGGGCCCGCAGTCTCGGATGTAGGGGGTCCCCCGCTCCTGGCGGCGGTGCCCCTTCCCGGCGCCCTTGAGCCGCGCGATCGAGGGGAACTTCTCGTCCTCGTCGAGCACCGCGGCGACGGCTGCGCGGAACTGGTCGTCATCCAGGGTCCTCGAGAGCTCCTGGTGGTAGATGTTGATCCGGGCCTGGTCGATCTTCCTCGACAGCGAGGTGGCGATGTACGTCAGCCCGAGGGCCACGGCGTCACGACTCAGCATTCCCTGCATGAAACCCGTCCGTTCTTCCTTGGGATGTGCCGCCGCGCTCCAAGCCGGCGCTGCTTCAGGGCGCGCATGACGAACTCGAGAGCGTCGGCGTAGGCTTGCGCGTGGGTGCTCTCGCGCTGCGTCCTGGCCGAGACGTAGGCATCTCGGATCACGGTCCAGGCGGTTCTCTTCCGAAACATCTTCTCCTGGTGCTTCATCAACCCCTCAACTTCGGCATGGACTTCACGACCCCGCCCAGGTCGCCGTCCTGGCGGTTCCGCATGTAGTCGGCCAGCACCCGGGCGTTGTGCGCCGTGGCGTCATCCAGCGGGGCCGGGTCGGGCGCGAGGCCTGACCAGCGACCGAACGTCGCCGAGAAGCGGGCAGGGCTCGCGTACTGGGCTTCCGCCTGGGCGAGGTAGCGGCACCAGGCCTTGCGGACGAACTCCCACCCGTGACGCTTCACGATGGGGATGAGCGCCTTCCCGATCTGTCCTCCTGGCGCCGTTCCTCCGAACCTGGCGATCCAGTCGTCGCACGCAGCTCGTGACCAGGAGATCACCTCGACCTCGACGGGAGTGACCTTCGCCAGCGCGGAAGCGCTGGAAGGTTGTTCTCTTGTTTGAGAGAGAGAAGTAGGGACAACGGAACCAACGGATTCTGCTTCTGCTTCTGCTTCTGTCTTCTGCTTGGGCTTACTTTGGATTACGCTGGGCTTACCTTGGCTTACGGACCGGTGGCGCCTGACCGCCTCCCGCACCTGCTCGCGTCGCTCGTCTGGATCGCGCTTCTCCCTATACTTGGAGTAGTTTATGACGATCCACCCATCCCCAAACCGCTCCAGCTTCCTCCCGTCATCATCGGGGGTTCTGCTGTCCTGGTCCGGCGACTCGAAGATGGCGAACAGCTCACGCACGCGCTCGATCGGGGCGCCGGTGATCGAGGCGAAGAACGCCGGCGAGGTCCTCATGGCGCCACGGCCGCCCTTCAGCGGCCTCGTCCTCGACAGGATCAGGGCCCACAAGCCAACCGCATCGAGCCCGTGGCGGCAGACGGACGACTCGGCCAGGCCCTCGTCCAGCTTCGTGAAGCCCACCTACTCCTCCCCAGGAGGCCGCCCGGACCCCGGAGCGACCGGCCGGGAGAGAGCAACTCCAGCCTCGCTTTCGGTTGCCCGGGCGGCCTCCTCGAGAGAGAAGATCGCCGGGTACGCTGCTGGGGTCATTCGCGGAAGTCCTGCTCTGCCGGCCAGCCGCAGACATCGCAGCCGCCCATCGCGTTGAGCTTCGCCTTGCACCGCGGGCAGGCGTCCGACACCGCGGGCGTGGCGAACACCTCGTCTACCTGCTTGTCGATGATGGCCTGCATCGCCGCCGGCTTCTCGAACGCTTCGCGCGTCCCGGACATCGCGTCGCGCACGACATCCATGCGATGCTCGGCGGGGCTCTTCTCCCGGCGGTCCTTCGACATGGCGCCGGTCATGTTCGGGTGCTGGGCCGCGCGGCGCTCTGCCTGGGCGTCCTGCGGCTCCTCCACGAGCGTAGCCTCGACCTCGATCGTTTGCGGGGCTGCAGCGGGCGCCTGGGGGCCCTGTGCGCCGGCCGTGAGCTCGGCCAGGATGGGGTCACGGACCGGGGAGGGCGGCGCCGGGCGCTGCTCGGACGGGAGCTCGCGGACCTGCTCCGGCGGGCCGTACCCGCCCGCCTCCACGTCCTCGGCGATCGGGAGGTTGCCCATCACGTCCCCGAAGTGGAACCGGGCCATGTCCCCGATCGCTCGCCACTCGAGCATGTTGTCCGGCCGCGACTCCCAGGGCCCGCCCTTCGTCCAGAGGCGCGCAACCTTTGCATCCTTGACGGAATACTTGCGGAGGAACGGCTCGGCGTAGCCTTTGCGCTGCGCCCGGCAGTACCCGGTTCGGCTGTCGCCCTCTCCCTCTACCCACGATCTGAAGCTTCCCGGGACGACCACGGAGCTGTTCTGGATGAAGCCCACGGCGGCCCACCCGCGCCAGCTCAGGACGTTGTTGATGACGACCGCGGCCTGGAGCCCGCCCAGGAGCCCGAGGCCCCGCTCGAGCCCGGCCTGGATGGCGATCGCGGCCTGGGACTCGGTCATCCCCTTGGGCCCGATGCTGTCGCACGCCATCTTGGCGAACTTCATCAGGTCGTCGAGGTTCTGCAGCGCGATCCCGCGCTCTCCGATCGGAACCATCGCCCGGCGTTCGGCAGATGCCTTCGCCAGCGCGCTTTGCGGCTTCTCGTCGTCGCTCATGCTCTCTCCTTTTCCAGCCCACGAACGTACTTCACAAGCTCCGCCCACACGGACGGCTCGAGGACGACGATGTTGCTCGGCCCTGACTCATCGTTTTCTGTCGTCAGGATCACGCTCCAGCCGTCGAAGTCGGCGTAGACGCTGTCCCCGATGTACCGCTTCTGCCTACTCAAGGTCGTACCTCTTGAGGGCCCAGGACGGGAGGCCGGCGAGGTCCATGCCCTGCGGCCAGCTCGGCCACACGCCGGCGTCCAGGCACTCGCGGAACTGCGCGAGGTGCTTCGCCACCTCGTCGCGCCCGATGTCGAGCGCCATCTCGTCGGCTTCGAAGATCCGCACCGAATAGGGCGGCTCCGTCTCCGCGACGATCCAGGCGTACTTCCGCTTGAACCCGTCCTGCAGCGGGCGCAGGACCTCGAGCCCGTTCTGGTAGTGGGCGGCCTGCTCGTGGAGCGCGTACTGCATGATCGCCGTCTGCCAGGAGTGGGTCGAGGCCGGCTTGTGGGTCGTCTTCAGGTCGACGATGAAGGGGTAGCCGTTGAGCTCGGCCAGGCGGTCGAGGCGCGCCTTGCACGTGAGGCCCGTCGCGGGGTCGATCCAGACGATCGAGAGCTCCGAGACGCCGGGCCCGTTCAGGATCAGGTTGATCGTCTCGTGGGCCGCGGCGTTCTTGCGGATGCCCTCGAGGCACTCCATCTCCGGCTCGGTGACGATGGTGCGCCCCTTGGCCCTCTCCTCGAAGGCGGCCCACTCGGCCTTCCCGACCTTCGTGCGGCGGTCGACGTCCGGCGCCACGAGGACGTTCTTTTCGAACAGCGCCGGCTCGAGGAGCGCCTGGTGCAGCGCGTGGCCGAGGTCCTGGAACTTCGTCGATTCTTCCTGATTCAGCATCCGGTAGCGCGCGTGCGCCGCCGTCAGGCTGAAGTTCTTGATGATCGAGTGGTTACAGGCTACCCAGCGCGTGTACGTCTCGAATGGGACGTTCGGGTACAGACCCGGATCCGGGGCTTGCATCGTGGCTCTCTCTCTCGTGTGGACGGTCGAACGTGATCCCGAGCGCCTTGAGCCCGTGGTGCCCCGCGAGGGCCACGAGCGCAATCGCCTTGTTCGGGTTCGCCTGGGGGACGTGCTTCACGCGCCCCAGCTCGCGGCGCGCGGCGAGACCCCAGTACGCGGCCCCGGCGGCGTGAAGGTCGAGTTTGGTAGCAGGGGAGGGACTCGAACCCCCGACATCCTGGGTATGAACCAGACGCTCTTCCAACTGAGCTACCCTGCACCAGAGGTGCGAACGAGTGCGGCGCCGCCACGGTGACTCATGCCGTCGACGGCTGCCGCGGCCAGCTCTCGGCGGCGGGCGATGCGGTTGAGCTTGCGGACCCGCGCGCGCCGCTTCATCTCCAGCTTTCGGGCGAGGGGGGCGACCCCTGTCCAGGCACTCA
>Ga0315297_10000601_pt1 | contig 21073 bp, 13 predicted proteins | sample YL17G15_0_MG_FD_203628 | JGI IMG/M metagenome (GOLD analysis project Ga0315297, IMG submission 203628) | Sediment microbial communities from Yellowstone Lake, YNP, Wyoming, USA - YL17G15_0 | ecosystem: Environmental > Aquatic > Freshwater > Lake > Sediment | place: USA: Wyoming | collected... | reverse complement strand
AGCTCGGGAAAGAGAAAGAGCTGGGAGGGACCCAGGCGGTCGCCGGTCCGGAATAGGTCGCGGGGATCCAGCCAGCTCTGCCGGGTCAGGAAATCGAAATTGCCGTCGGCAGGGATGTTCATGATCAAGGGATGATTTTCATCCCGGTTGACTCCCCCGGAAATCCATTCTGGGAAGGAATCGGATTCACCTTCCCGGGGGAGCATTTGCTGATCCACCCGGTAAACCGCGAGGCCCCGGGACTCGATCCGGCGGTCCCAGAGCGGGAGCCGTCCCCGGTTCTCCACCAGGAAATACCCGGAGCCATCACCCAGGCGGAAAATGTATCTTCCCTCCGGAGCGGGAGGGATCCTGACCTCCTCCGCTCCCTGGATTAAATACTCCTCGGCCCAACCGACCGCGAGGCGGCTGTCAGCGTCCAGGAGGGGGATATCGCAAATATTTTCATCACTGCAGTAAGCGCCCATCAGTGAATAGAGCAGGCCGTAAGAGCTCCGGTCGGGATCGGAAAGTTCGGCGAAGCCCAGAAGATGGCCAAACCCATGAAGGAGGGCCGCGTCATTCCGGGTGTAGTCTCCGTCGGGCGGGAGGGAGTTGTCCACGATCGTGACCGCGTTGATCCGGACGGGTCCGGTGATGATTTCAGGGGCCAGCAGGGAAAGGGGAAAGGTGGCTTCCGCCGAGATCCCGTTCTGGGTGAAGAGCAACCCGTCGATCCAGCCGTCCGGGAGGCCGGCGGGGCCGTTCAGGTCGAAACGGGAGAGGTCAAAATTATACTTTTTCAGATCGCGTATTCTTTTTTCCACAATCGGGAGCCAGACAGAGGTGATCCCGGCCGGGGAGGTGACCCGGCAGTTCGAGAGGTCAAGGCCGGGGAGGGGGCAGGAATAAAGGGTGATCGGGTCCAGGACCTGAGCCTCGACCTCGAGAAGACCCCGGGAATTGTCCCGGAAATATCCGGCAAAGGTGGGGACATCCTCCCGAATGGGCCCGAAGAAGCGTTTCAGGTGCTCGACATTCTGGGGTGGAAGGCCGGGGAGGGCGAAGTCCACCGGGATTACCAGGACCCGGCTTTTCCCGCGGTTCGGAACCTTGACCGGGCCGATGTCGTCTTTTTGGGCGAACTGGTCCATGAACCCAGCAAAGGCAGGTTTAAGGCCAAAGCTCAAAGGTGAAAGGTAGCCGCAGCCTTTAGGCTGCGTAATTGAAAGGTCAAAGGCGATAGGAGGAAGGAAAAGAAAAAAAATAAAAAGGGAAAAAGCGAGAAAAACTTTTATGGTTTTGGAATTCAATATTGGGGTTTTATTTTTTGGTTGGGACCTTATGCTCTCTGCCCCCGCTTCGCGGGCTGATGTAATTTTACCTTATCCAGCTTTTTTAACGATCATAAGCTCCCTTCCGGATCTCATCAAGCGTCTCAAAAATGGTCCGGATATTGGCCAGAGGCATGGTGTACTGCATCTCGTGGGAGGTGGCCAGCACATGGCGGCCGTTCCGGCCGCCGATCCGGTAAGACCGGAGGATGTCGGCCTTGAGCTGGTCCGGCGTCATATGTTCTCCCTGCTGGATGTCGATGCCGGTGACAAAGGTCAGCCGGCCGCCGAACTCGGCATGGGCTTTTTCAAAATCATTGCCGGATTTGGGCTGAAAGGCCTGCAGCATGTCCAATCCCGCCTCAACGTAATACTGCAGATGTTTCATTTGATAGCCGCAGGAGTGCAGCATGGTAAGCGCGCCTTCTTCATGGGCGGCATCAATAAGCCGTTTCAATCCGGGATAAATGAACGCTTTCCACATGCGCGGGGAGAGGAAGGTGGCATGGTCATAACCGTAATCATCGCCGATCAGGGCGATGTCCGCGCCGGCGCGGACGGAATTCACCAGCAGGGCTACCTGGTAATCGGTCCATTTGTTCAGAAACGCCTTCATTTCCTCCGGATATTGACCGATATAGAGCATGTAGTTCTGAAAGCCGAACAGGAAATTGGCGGGAAAGTCCTCCGGCCCGAAAACTTCCGTGGCAACGGAGTGGCCGGGAAACCGTTGGCGGTAGCGGCGGAAGATGTCGTAGTAGGATTGTTTTTGGGGATCCGGCAACCGGTAGGTTTTGAGGGCCTCGATGTCCTTGATGGCCGGCCGGTGCAGGTCGGGATAGATGCCGCCCAGCACTATGTCCGTGCCGAACATGTCCTTCATCTTGAACCGCTCGCCGAAAAACAGGGACGGCAGGTTTAGTTTGGCAAAGTGCCAAGGCGTGGCCGCCACCGCCAGCAGAATGTCCGAGCCCAGTTCCAGGGAATACTCATCGGCGTAATTGAAGGAATGGTAGTCCAGGAGCAGCGGCATAGCCCGCCAGATCCGGGCGGCGTCAAACTCGCCGCCCCGGACAAACCGTTTCCAGGCGAACCCGCCCAGTGTGTTGATCCATTTATCCCGCGACGGCCGGTATTCGGCCATGACCTTGCAGGCCGCGTGAGGATTGAGCCAGATAAAATAGGGCACATGGTCAGCGGGCTGTCCTTTGACCGTGGCCCAGATTCTTTCCCGGGGCGTCATTTCCCCGGCTGGTGATGCCGGCTTGACCTTACTCGCCGCCATGATTCTCCTCCGAAATACCCGCTCAAATTCGTCAGCCCGACTTCAACCGGAGAATTGTGTCCACCGGGTCAACCTCCCCGGGCCGGATGGTCGTTTTGACGACCCCGTTTCCCCGCTCCGGTTTCAGTTCTTTTCCCGCGGGCTCCAGGGAAATCCGGGCGAGGTTTTTCCAACGGCTCCCCGGGAACTCCACCACGATCGCATTCGTGACTCCAACCATGTTGATCAGATGCAGAAGCGTGTCTCCGCGATTGACGGTCGCGATGGTTTTGACGCTCGCGGGAGCAACCTTCACTCCCGGGACCTGCTCGCCCCGGTAGCGGAGGGGCACGGAGTCGGTAAAAAGTTTTTTTCTCGGGCCGTACCACTCCCCGAGGATCTTAAGTTGAGTGACCTGGTCGGGGTACAGGTCGCCCTCCAGTCGCGCGGAGGCCCCGATGCAGAATTTGCCGCCGCTGCCTAGGATGATCGCGGTCATGCGGACCAGGTCCTTGGGGTCGTCGCGCAGGGTAGGGTCCTGCCACCATTTGCCCGCCGGCGAGATCAGTTCGGTCGGGTGGTCCATCACCCGCCGGCCCAGGGTGGCCCATTTCCAGGCGCCGGTAAAAATCGGCAGGCGCATGGCCCCGGTCTTGACGAGCTTGATGTAATTGCCGGTGAGGTCGTGGGCCTCGCCGGTGGTGTAGTCCAGCTTTTGATAGGCGCTGGGAAAGTAGTGCGAAAGGTTGAAGGTGATCACCGTGTCCGGGTAATGGGCGCGGAAATAATCTATCGTCAGCGGGGTCGCGCGGTCGGGCCAGTACCAGTCGAACCACATCCCGTCCGGCCGGTATTGCTCCATGATTTCCCGGTACTGCCCCCGGAGGTATTCCTCGTACCGCGGCTGCGGGTCCATGCTCAGGTCGGAAAAGGTGGAACGAGGGTTGGGCTGGATCGCGTCGAACTTGGGGTTGTGGTCGAACACGGTCGAATAATAAAACATGAAGGGGATCCCGGCCCGGCGGCTCCCTTCGGCGAACTGGCCGCAATAGTCTGTCCCAGCCTTCCAGTCGGTGAGCTTGGTATCGAAGTAGCAGATGCCGTCGTGCCATTTGGACTCGAAGACGTGATAGTCCGCCCCGACCTGCCGGCTCAATTCCACCCAGTCCGCGATCCGGCAGAAGGGGCCGTTGAACTTGAATTTTCCCCGCTCATCCATCATGGAGGGGTTGAATTTCCCGTAGTCCCGGTCCCAGTCCAGGCCCGGCCGGAATTCGATCTGATACATGATCCCGAGCCCGGGCTTTTTCCACCACGGATCGCCGGAGCCGAAGGCGGGCCGGGAGGGAAAAACCAGCCGCCGGGAAATATGCGCGAAAGCGGACGAGAATTCCCGCACCATCCAGGCGGCGATCCTGCGCGCGTTTTTCTTCCTGTCGGCCACGGGTTAACCCTGGTCCCGTCCTATTTTTCCGGATACTCCTTGCCGGTGATCGTCTTCCACAATTGGTGGGCGTTGCGCTGGGCGAATTTATTGGGGGTGATTTCATCCGGAAGGGCATTGGGGTTCATCTTCAACTCCGTGTCCAGCAGCCGGAGGGCTTCTTCCCGGTTTTCAAAATACCTATGCATGAACCTGGTTTTGTAATTGTAATTGTCGAGAAAGCGCGGTTCCCGCGAGATGGACCGATCGATTTCCCTCATGGCCTCTTCAACGTATTTCTCTCCCGCGATTTCGACCACTTTTCTGGGCACCCGCGAGAGGATTTCGGCCCAGAGCCGCCCCGGGGCTCCGTAATCGTAATCGGGGTCATGTTCTAGGACGTACCGGGTGTGGGAATAAAGGGAAGGGAAGGCGGCGGCCCGGGAGAAAATGGAACTAAACTCCAGGCTCGCGGCCCGGTTGACCGCGTACCAGTAATGACCGTCGGGGGTCTCCCTGATTTTGAGGGATTTGTCCGCCAGGTCCCGGCCGCGGGTGAACAGCTCCACCAGTTGCTTCCGCTGTTCCGGGGTTTGCTTGGGAAGGCTGTCCCCGTATTGCCAGTAGTAGCGGGAAAGGTCCGTCAGGAGGGATGGATTGTCGGGGTCGAGCCCGTCTGCCTGCTCCATCCAGGCAACGCACTGTTTGAAAATATCCGTGGTGTAATCCGATTTTTGCAGCGCCCAGGCCTGCTCGATCAGCTTCCGGGCCTCGGGGTTTTTCGAGGACGGCTGGTACAGCCCGCCGGCCCAGGTTACAGGGGATATAACGGACAGGAAAACCGCCGCCGTGATTGTTCGAACCGCTTTCACTTTGGATTCTCAAATCTCAGGCTTTCCCGCTCACCACGTCCCGCGCGTAGTTCCGGCCGGAGGTGGAGTCGGGACCATAGAAATCGGCGCCGATTTCAACACAGAATTCCTGGCGGATGGGAGCCCCGCCGATCATGATCTTGACCCGGTCGCGGAGACCGGCGGCTTTGATGGCATCGATGGTGTCCTTCATGGCGCGCATGGTGGTGGTGAGCAGGGCGGAGAGTCCGAGCACCTGGGGCTGGTGCTGTTTGATCGCCTCGATGAACCTGGCGGGGGCCACATCGGTGCCGAGGTCGATGACCCCGAAGCCCGCGCCCTCCAGCGCCATGGTGACCAGGTTCTTGCCGATGTCATGGAGGTCGCCCTTGACCGTGCCGACCAGGACCTTGCCCGTGGGCTTGATCCCCGCCTTGACCATGTGGGGCTTGAGCACGTTCATCCCCTGCTGCATGGCCCGGGCCGCTATCAGCATCTCGGGCATGAAGTAATCGCCCTTCTGGAACAGGTCGCCGACCTCGTCCATGGCCGGGATCATGGCCTCCTTCATCATCGCCTCCGGCGACTTGCCCGCCCTCAGAAGCTCCTCCACCCGCGTCACTGTTTCCTCAACCTCGCCCGCCTTGACCAACTCCCTCAGTTTATCCATGGCTTGCCACCCCTTTTGTTGTTATCGAGGAAAAGCAGTTGAAAGGTCAAAGCTCAAAGGTGAAAGGCAAAAAGAGAAAAGAAAAACGGAAAAAGCGAAGAAGGAACCTCGGCTTATAAAATATTTCCTCACTTTTTTTCTTAGCCTGGCATAAAGTAAACAGGTCAGTCATTGCGAACCCTGCGTGTCCCGTGCGCAGAGGCGGGAAGCCTGTCGAGGGCGCGGCAATCTGGTTTGCCTGGTTTCTTTGTTCATTTAGGTTTTCATTCGACAATCGTCAATTGAATGATGGTGCCGGGGACGGGAATCGAACCCGTACTCCACTTGCGCGGAAAGGGATTTTAAGTCCCTTGTGTCTACCGTTTCCACCACCCCGGCAGTGCCTTATGGGCAGTTTCAAATTTATTCGAATTGCGGGAGTGATTCAATAGGAACTTACAGATTTCCAATATCGGTAATCTTTATCTGAAATTTAGAAAAGCAATAAGCAGACCGTCTCCCCCGAGATCACACAAGCCCTCATTTCAATTTCATCCCCAAAATTTGATGCCCGAGCCGGAAATGTCAAATGTCAAGGGCTGACCCCGCCGGTGCTTGCAAAAAGCAAGGAACAAGCTCTGGTCCTATTAGCTGGATTCTATATTATGGCCATGCGCGTCTTGTCCCACCCCTCGCTATAGGGCGTATGGAAATTCCACAAAAAGCCGAAATGGCTTATCTTCCATTTATTTTCAACCCTTGCAAATTCCATATCATACCTGCCGTGGCCCCACATCGCCCTCGCTATCCAGCTTGTCTCCAGAAGATAGAATATCCCTCTTGCTCTGTCTCCATCGATATCAACAACCGGATTTACAATAAGGTGTGATGCTGAGAAGAGATCTTTTTTATGAACCATGAGACGATAAAAACTATCTATTTCTTCTTTACCATTACACTCAAACGCAAAGTTACCCTCACCCTCTTTAACCTCGCCTCTCACCCTGACATCCATGGCAGCATCTTCCGTAAAGCATTCAATTACCTTATCCACCTCGCCGTAGTCCAGCCAGTAGGTATAGTTAAATATGAGCTTTTTAATATTTTCAATATCCTCAAGCATCTTGATTCTTTTCTCAAGACTTTTTTCTGACATATTAACCTCCAGGATTTTACACAGCTTCTTGTGAGTGCTGCTTTCGAAAAAAATATTTAATTATTGAAAAATTTCAAAGTTTACTTCATGACTTTGTCAGTCAGAAAATTAAATGTAATTACCGATCCTCTCTAAATTTTGAATATGCCCACGCCCCGCCATAACCGATAATCCGTGCAGCCCCGGGAGAAATGCGTTTTAGGGCGTAAGCAGACCTGCCGAGTCCGGTAATAACCATGCTCCGGTTTCGCTTTACCGCGTGTATAATTCTTTTTGATATTCTTTCCGGTGATAATCCCAGAAAAGCCGGCATGTTTCTAACCCCGGATCGGAATCCCTTTATCTTCAAAGATTTAAAAATATTTGTCTGAACAACCCCGGGACATACTACGGTTACGCCGATATTATATCTGTTGAGTTCAACGCGAAGCGCCTCGGAAAGGCCCATAATGCCGAACTTCGCCGCAGAATATGCGCTGTTGCTCGGTTGCCCGAGCAGTCCCATCCATGAAGATAAATTGACAATGTGTCCGCTTTTGCGTTCAATCATGCCCGGAACAAGATAGTGCAATGCATAAACAGGTCCCCAGAAATCCACTCCCATCAGCCATTCCCAGTCGGAGAGATCGGTATCCGCAAAATCGGCATAAAGGGCAACGCCGGCATTGTTCACCAGAATATCAACCCGTTTATGATTTTCTATAGCGACTCTGCACAGCCTTTCTACATCGTTTCTATTGCCGATGTCAGCTATTACCGGCAAGACCTCCCTTCCTAAAGATTTTACCTGCTCTACTGTTGCCATGAGGGTGTCTTTATTTATATCTGTTATTACAAGGTTTGCGCCCTCTTTCGCAAACTGCACCGCGAGTGCCTGTCCGATACCGCTTGCGGCGCCCGTGACCAGGACAACCCTGTCTTTTATAGTTCTCATGAACTACCTCCCGAAATCTAGCGTTTCTGTATAATTTTCTGGTAGGGTTTTATCATTGCTTCGTTCATGTTCTTGGTGATCTCTTTTCTCACCGCAGGTATTTTTGTCAGGGGTATCATTATTAAATTAAGCAGGATACTTTTAACGTCCTTGTACGGGAGATCGTAACGCCTGTTCTTCTTGTGATGCATGTGATCATCGGGCATGATAAAGCGGAGTTTTTCCCAGGTAAGGTCCCGTATTGTTTTATGTATGCCCAGGCCGAGAAAAGGTACCGGCTTGGTGTACTTTTGCCGGGAGGGCACAAGGCCCTTGTATACGGGATAAGGACCATAAAACAAGATCTGCACCCAAGCTTTCATCAATGATTTCCACGAACGTGGAATCACTTGCCGGGGACGTTATATCTATATATTATATATTGCCTGATTGCAAGCTAAATTTTTTGAGTTTTAGCTCAAAAGATTATTTGACTGAATAGTTTTAGTGAATTATTAATTTGATAAATTATTTGTTTTATGATATTTTACCCTATCTTTTTCCGCTGCCGACAAATATGTTTTTTTTAATTTTGGAGTAATACCGTCTAAATAAAATAAGAGGAGGTGACTATGAAAGCCACTGTATGCGTTACGGAAATCCGAGGGAATCTCAGGGAAGCAATCCGAAAATGCTTTGATGCCTTTGGGGGGATCGACCGTATTTGCAAGGGGGAGGTCTTCATCAAGATCAATGCGCTCATGCCGGACTTGACGGCCATGACGGACATCGATGTGATCCTGGAGACGGTCGCTCTGGTCAAGGAGGCACGACCCCAGCCGAAGAAGATTTACGTCTTTGACTGTGCTGCCGTCGGCTTTACTACTCGTGTTGTTTATATGATGGGAGATCTTGCGAAACGGATTAAGAAACTGGGGGCCATACCCCTGTACCTGGACGAGCAGCCGTCTGTCGATTTGGATTTCCAGGGAAAGGCATTGGACTATCCTGTGCCGATTCCAAGAATCCTGCATGAGAAACTGATTCTTCACAAGAATGAGAATACCTATATCAATATTCCAAAACTCAAATGCCACATCCAAGCCCAGATGACGGCTTGCCTGAAGAATCAACACGGCCTGCTCTACAACAAGGAAAAGGCCTACAATCACCACATGATCCATGAAAAGGTCGTTGAAATTTACAGAATGTTTAAGCCCGATTTCAACTTGGTGGAAGCGACTACCGTAACCAATCACGGCAACTTCGCCTATACGCCGGACTGGGCTATAAAATACGACCTCCTCCTGGCCGGAACCGATGCCGTGGCCGTCGACAGCGTGGGGGCAAGGTTGATGGGTTTTGACAGTCGGGAAATAGGGCACTTGAAAATTGCCCATGAGCAGGGGCTGGGAACGTGTTTGTATGATGAGATTGAAGTCATTCCGGACCGTTCACTTGTCGAGAAGAAGAAAAGGAACTTGAACAACCAGCTCGCCCAGGTCCCGATGCAGGCTTCGAAAGGCGTGGTCTTTATCGGGGGCAAAGAACGTTGTTGCATTGCAGGGTGCGGATACGTCGAGTTCTGGACCAAGTACATCACGACCAGCGCGAAGAGCAAGCCCTTTGTGGCCGTTGTGGGAAAAGGCCACGACACCGCTGAACTGGATAAATATCAGGGCCCATTCTTTGTCAATGGTCCCTGTGCGATACGCGAATTGAAAAGTTACTTCGAGCGACGCAAGGAAAAAGACCGCAAGCTCAAGGTTATCTATGTGAATGAGCATTTCGACCTGATTCGGTCAATGATGGGCGTCATGAAAGCGGGACAAGTTTCGATGAAGGGCGCGATGAGCATGCTCAGGATTCCCATGGGAAAGATGATTATCGGCCTTACCTTGTCCATGGTTCATGGGTCTCGATACAAGACGTAGTCGGAGATCAAAGTTTTCTTCTGGAAGCGTTATAAGAATCAGGCGGTCCGGCGGTCCGATGGTTATGGTTTGGATGCAATCACCATCGATACAGCTATCACAAGACCTGTAATCGCTGTTTTATCATATGAATAAACTTCGCTAATTGCCCGGCTTTAGGCCATTCCCGTTCAGATGTTGATGTTGATAGGAATTTTCTTTCCGGCCTGGTCAATATGCTTGTAGAGAATTAAGAATTTACCAAGAAAGTTGAATGGTTAGTGGATCACAGCATAAAGAATTTTAAGTCCCTTGTGTCTACCGTTTCCACCACCCCGGCTTCTGGCCTAAAATTATAGCAATTTATTAGAATCTTTAAAATTTTCCTGTTTTTTAGCGTCTGAGTTACGGTAATTTTAACCACAGGGATTACGAGCAATATGGAATTTGAAGCCGGTGAGTATATATTCCAATTGAGCCCGGAGGAAATGATCCGCGGACGCAGTTCTGTTATTTGACTTTGGTTGGTGTGATGCAGCCCTTCGATCAGCTCGGGAGAACCGCTGAGCCGACGAAAACGGTAGATGGGAGATGGGTAACCCAAGATCCATAACCCAGGACCCATGACCTGAAAAACGCGAGAACCCACCCCCAGGGCTTCTAAAAACCAAAGAAGAAAAAGAATGTTATGGAGAGAAATAGCTTGCTATTTCAGAGCACCAGACAGACCAGAAAAAGCGAGATCCTTCTCCCGCCAGAGGCGGGATCAGGATGACAACTGCGCGGAGCGGAGCATCAGAAGCTGATGCGCTCCAAAGAAAGACCGCATTAGCAAGCTAAGGTACTCCAAAATAGGGGCAGTCTTACCCCTATCTCCAATCTTCTATCTCCTGCTTTATTGTACTGCTGGTATTTCCAGATACGCCGGGTTTTTCGGGGAGAAATGCAGGGTTTGCTCGGCGGGGAGGGGGGCTGCGGTCAGGAACCAGTCATGGCCAACATTGGGATGCTGGACCACAGCCGGCAAACTGGAACTCATGATTTCCAGGCGCAGGGCTTCCCCGGGTTTTAATGTCCAGAGAAGCGGGGGAAATTCGATTTTCAGGTTTACCACCTCCCCAGGGGTATAGGGTGCCAACTTATCATCTCCTTCCCGGTGGGAAAGGGTCATCACGCCTTCACGGAGGTTATAAATCTTGCCGCCGGGGCGGACGAGAGATACCCGGGCGATAAAGGCGGTATCCGGGGCGGAGGAGGAGACCGGCAGGTTCAAGATGGCCCTTCCCTCCCAGGTAATCCCTTCCGCGAAAGAACCCGATTCAAAGATAGCGATATCACCCCGCCCGCAGAGGTCAGGCTGTTCACGACAGCCCGCCCTTTCCGGGATCAGGAGATTTCCCCCCCGGTTGAGGATCGGATTCAGAGGGTCATACGTGTAACTGATAGCTGAGGACGCGGCCGGTTGAGAGGTTTCCAGCCGGCCCGGGGTTCCACAGACAGTGGATGCCTGCGTCCCCGCGAGGTAAAGACGGAAAGCCGACCGGCCGGGGGACCAGAGCGCGGGCCGGTCCAGCCAGGCATCTTTCCCGGGATCGTAAATTTTAACCGGCCCCCAGTCGATGGGCAGGGCGCTGCCTTTTAAAAAGGCGGCAAACCAGTCCATCATTAGCTGGTAAAAAGCCGGGAAGTTGCTTCCGTGGGGGAACTCGAGATCGTGGTTTTCCCCGAATCCCAGGGAGTGGGTCCAGGGACCGATGATGATCCGATCCAGCCCGTTCGCCTCCGCCCGCGCCTGGGCCCGCTCAAAATTATCCAGCTGGGTCTCCTCGAAAGGATCAAACCATCCGGAAGCCATGAACATCGGAACCCCGGTAAGTTCAATGGCGTTTTTAGGAAGATAACGGTCGTAGTAGCCGTCATCCAGAGGGTGCCGGAGCCAGTCATCCAGCCAGGGGAGGTCCCCGCCGGATATATCGTCTCCCTCGATCAACGGCCAGTGGGTCGCGGCGGAGAGAAAGGCGGATTCCGGCACCACCGCTTCCTGGTCTTTTTCCCGCATCGAGAGGGCCCAGTTAACCGTGATATCGGCCCGGGGCAGGCCGTGATGATAAAGCAAGGCATAGGCGCTCCCGGGGGTGATCAGCGGGGCGATCGCCTTCAGGCTGGAGGGTTTCTGATAGGACACGGCCAGCTGGGTGAAGCCGAAGTATGATCCCCCGGCCATGCCCAGGTGGCCGTCAAACCAAGGCTGGCTTTCCGTCCAGCGGACGGTGTCGATCCCGTCATCCACCTCGTATTTGAGCGGATACCAATCTCCCTCGCTCCGGAAACGCCCCCGGACGTCCTGCACGATCATCGCGTACCCCTCGCCCCGGAACAGGTTGGCCAGCATCACCGCCACGGACCCGCTGAGACCGGCTCCGCTTTTACCGTAGGGCAGGCGGATGAGGATGGCCGGGAAGGGGCCGGTTCCGGAGGGCAGGTAGACATCCGTGGCCAGCCGAACGCAATCCCGCATCGGGACCATGACTTCGGTAACCGACCCGGGTTCCAGGCTGGTTATCAGGGCCTTGACGTTGCAGATTTTCGAACCGGAGCAGGAGGCCAGAAGTGGCAGGAGGGCAAGAAATAATGGAAGGTAAGTCTTTTTCATATCGTAAGAGTTCTTTATCTTGGACAAGTTTAGGAAAGTTTAAAATTAAAAACCAGTCTTTGGTCTCTAGTCACCGGTTAATTGCAACTTGCTGCCGTTATTTTCTTTTTTGGGGGTGGGTTTCGCTCCCCGCACAATACCCGCGATCACGTAATCCCGGGCGGCGGGCCCGCCCCTCCGGAGCAGTCAGGGCCTCGCCTTCTCTAAAGAACTTCGAAGGTTCCTCGAGATTATTGGTGTCTGGTCTAAAAAGAGTGCGAGTCGCGAGAACCCACCCCCAGGGTTTTCGAAAACCAAAGAAACCAAAGAAACTAAAGAAACTGAAGAAACCAGAAGAATCGAGATCCTTCACGGAGTTTACACTGAGCAAAGCGAATGTGTTCAGGATGACACCATTACGAACTCAACGATACTAGCGATCTTAACGCCCCTAACGTTCTTAACTCCATGCCCTTGCCCTATGCTATCAGTGGACCAGAGATGCTTGACAACTTTTTTGCGATACAGGAAACTGCATTCCTACACCGGATTCAAAAAGACTGATTGCGAAGAAAGGGGGAGCGCAGATGGAAGTTAAAGAACTCACCATGGGAAAACTGAACCCGAAAATATTCATTGAGGAAAAAATCAGGGAAATCGCCTCCACGGTTGAAAGCGGACTGGCGATCAACGCCCTTTCCGGCGGGGTGGACTCTTCGGCCGTGACCATGCTCGGCCACCGGGCCCTGGGGGACAGGCTGAAAACCTATTTCATCGAAAACGGAATCATGCGGGAAGGCGAGGCCAAGCAGATCGTCGGCTGGTTCCGGAAGCTCGGGGTCAGGGTGGAAGTAGTGGACGCCCAGGAAAAATTTTTCCGGGGCCTGAAAGGGTTGACCGACCCGGAGGAAAAACGGGAAGCGATTACCCAGGCATTCTATAAAGATGTTTTCGGGCCGCTGGTGAAGAAAAGCGCGGCCCGCTTCCTCATGCACGGGACCAATTACACCGACATCGAGGAAACCGTGGCCGGGGTCAAGCGCCAGCACAATATCCTGGTCCAGCTCGGGATCGATACCGAGAAGGTTTACGGATACAAGGTGCTGGAACCGCTGAAGGATCTGCGCAAGCCGGCCGTCCGCAAGGTGGCCAAGGCCCTGGGCCTGCCGGCCGAGATCTATAACCGCCCGCCCTTCCCGGGCCCGGCCCTGGCGGCCCGGGTGATCGGGGAGGTGACCCCCGACCGGGTCAAGACCGTCCGGAAAGCCACCCGGATCGTGGAGGAGGAACTGGCCGGGGTCAAATGTTTCCAGAACCTGGCGATCCTGCACCATGACCTGGTCACCGGCGTGCGGGGAGGAAAAAGGGATTTCGGCCTCCAGGTCGAGGTCCGCTGCTGGGACAGCGAGGACGCGGTGACCGGGAATCCCACCCGCCTGCCTTACCCGGTTTTAGAGAAGCTTGCCGATCGGATTACTTCCGAGGTCCCGGGGGTGGTGAGCGTAGTTTACAACATCACCCGGAAGCCGCCGTCAACGATTGAAGCGGTCTAATATCGCAAAGCGCAGAGCGCTAAGAGCCTAAAAATAAGGAAGCCTTCAAGCCGAAAGGCGAGATTCTTCGCCAGAGGCTCAGAATGACACCTGCGCGGAGCGCAGTGTCAGAATGTCGGATGTTGGGTTAAACACCCGGCGCCATGCTCCGTGCCCTATGCTTTTTAGCTAGTGTAAGCTTTTCTGCGGGGCGTGGAGCGAGCAGGTCACCAAGGTCCCGCCCTTCCGTCCCGCCTGGACACCCAAGGAAGCCCCGATCATCTTGGCCCGGTAATCCATAATCTGTAATCCCAATCCCCCGTTCACCTTCAGGTTTTTAGGAATGCCCGCGCCGTTGTCGCTCACGGTCATGGTAATTTTATTTTTTACCTCCGAGAGGCGGATCTTAATCCGCTTGGCTTTCCCGTGTTTGATAGCGTTGCTAACCGCTTCCTGGGCGATGTAATAGAGGTTGGTGGAGACAATGTTGTCGTCAATCAGAATGCGCTTGTTGCATTGGAAAAGGCAGGAAATCCCGAACAGGTTTTCCTGGTTGATCGAAAGCTGTTTGAGCGAGGACATCAGTCCTTCAGCCCGGAGTTCAACCGGGTAGAGCCCCCGGGCCAGGCTGCGGGTCTGGGAGATGGCCTGGCTGACCAGCTGGGAAATCTTGGCCGCTTCTTTGGCTTCCGCGGGGGACTTGGCGGCGAGCTTGTTCTCCAGGGACTTGTTCATGAAAGAAATGGCGGTGAGGTGCTGGCTCAAACCGTCGTGCAGGTCCTGGCCGATCCTCCTCTGCTCGCGGGCGCTGATTTCCAGGAGCTCCTTTTCCAGGCGCTTGCGCTCGGTAATATCCCGGATAATGGCGAGGATGGACAGGGGGTTTCCATGAGTGTCTTTAACCAGGGTAGCATTTAACTCTCCGAAGAAACGGGTCCCATCTTTTTTAATCATGTTATATTCCATGTTTTGCGCGAACCCATCCTTGAGGATTTTTTGCCAGATTTTGATGGCCCTTCCGTGTTCCTCCGGGGCGACACCGTTGAAGCTGCTCAATCCGATCAGATCCTTGGCATCTCGATAACCGGTGAACTCGAGGTTTTTCTGGGAAGCCTCGATTATCCGTCCCTGGAGGTCGGTGACGATGATGGCGTCGGGGGAGGTGTGGACCAGGGTCCGGTACATCTCCTCGGATTTGCGGATGGCCTCCTCGGCCTGCTTACGCTCGGTGATGTCCCGGATCGTGGAGATTAAGTATTTAGGATTACCGGTGGAATCCTTGAGCAGGACCGTGTTCATCTCCCCGAACATCCGGCTCTGATCCATGCGGACGAAGGTATATTCCTTGTTCAGAGCCGATCCCTTCTGGATCACCCGGATTATGTTTTTCAAACCCTCCTCGCGCTCCTCCGGAATAATAAAATTAAGCCCGTTTTTGCCAATAATCTCCTCGGGGCTTCGGGCTCTGAGCTTTTCCACGGAGCGTGGCGAGATCTTCAGAATTGTTCCAAAAAGATCGGTTACCGCCACCGCATCCGAAGTGGTTTCAGCCAGGGTTTTATACATCTCCTCTGATTCCCGGATGGCCTCCTCGGCCCGCTTACGCTCGGTGATGTCCCGGCCCATACAGACGAAATATTTGGGGTTGCCGTTTTTGTCCCGGAGCAGGATGGAACTTAAATCGCCCCAAAAGATGCTTTTATCCTTTCGGACCAGTCGAAATTCATGATTTCGGGTGTAACCAGTCACCAGGGATTTCTGCAACCCCTGAGCAGCCAGCTCACGATCATCGGGGTAGACCACGTCAAATCCATTCATCCCCCGCATTTCCTCTATATTTGAGTATCCGAAGATCTCCAGGGCCCGCCGGGAAAGATCGACGAATTTCCCATTGAGGTCGGTGACGTATACCCCATCCGAGGAAGTTTCGGTCAGGGCTTTATACATTTCCTCGGACTCGCGGAGAGCGTTTTCCATCCTGATCCGGGCGATGGCGTTTCCAATCTGGACGGAGATCCCAACCAGAGCGTGACGGGCTATCATCGGGATTTCGTCGGAAACATGTGAGCTTATGTTCAGGCAGGCGATGACCCTGTTCTCAAACCAGATCGGGATTACCGCCAGGGCCCGCAGACCCTCCCGCTGGTCAATTTCATTATCGGATATGCCAAAATTGCGAGGGCGACCGAAAATGGGTTTGCCTTCCCTGATCAGCATGGCATTGGGGGAAGAAGCATCATAATGCGATATCGCTTCGACGAAGTCCGGAAACAATTCCCGGGAAAACGCCAGGTCCAGCGCCCCGGTTTTTTCATCCACGAGGTATATCCCTCCGCTGTCCATCCCCGAGGCCTGAATGGCCGATTCCAGGCAGAGCCGCAGGGCTTCGTCCAGTTTATTGGTAGCGCTTAAGGCCACCCCGAGATTGCGCTGGGCATAGAGCAAATCCTGAATTTGCCTCCGTTCGGTCACGTCCCGGACCATGGCCACGAAATTCCGGGGCTGACCCTGGCGGTCTTTGATCATGGCGGCGTTTAATTCGCCGATGAAAGAGCTTTTATCCTTTCTAATGAGTTTGAGCTCTATATTCCTGGCGAAACCGTGACCCAGGGCGCTTTGAAAGCTGGCGACCGCTTTATCCCGGTCTTCGGGGGCGACCCAGTCGAATCCGCTCCGGCCGATCACCTCGTTAGCATTTTGATAGCCGAACATTTTCAGGGTCCGCTGGGAAGCGAAGACCAGGTTTCCCTCCAGGTTGATCGTGACGATTGTGTCCGACGAGGTTTCCGTCAGGACCCGGTACATCTCCTCGGATTCGCGCAGGGCCTCCTCGGCGCGCTGGCGCTCGGCGATCTCCAGCCGGAGCCCCTGGTTGGCCTTGGTCAGATCCAGGGTTCTCTGGGTGATTATGTTTTCCAATTCATCATAAGCCCGCTGCAGTCTATCCTCCCAGTTTTTCCGCTCGGTAATGTTGCGGGCGATCCCGAAGGCGCCGGCCGGTTTCCCATCTTTTCCCACGATGACGGAACCGCTGGTGAGGATATTGATATACCAACCGCTCTTGGTCCGATACCGATACTCATAAGTAACGGTTCCCCGGTTTTCCACCATCCGGGAGAAGGCCTGCCGGACGGTTTCTCGGTCATCGGGATGGATCGATTCAAAACCGTTCATTTTTAAAAGCTCTTCCCGGCTGTATCCCAGGTGTTTTTCCAGGGCGGGGTTCATGAAGGTGAAATTCCCCATGCGATCGACGGTAAAGATCATGTCGTCGGAGGTCTCGACCAGGTGCCGGTATTTTTCCTCGCTTTCCTGGAGGGCCTGCTCGGCCTGCTTGCGCCGGGTGATATCGGAGAAGATCCCGTCCGCGTAGGTCACGCCGTCTTTTTCGTAGACAGAGGTCGACCGGGTATGCAGCCAGATCCACTTCCCGTCTTTTCGCTGGATGCGATATTCCAGGTCGTAAGGGGATTTTTGCGCGAAGAGCGCCTGGAAGGACTGCCAGACCCTTTCCCGATCCTCCGGGTGAATTCTCTCCAGCCAGATTGATCTTCCCCCCTGATATATTTCTTCCTGGGTGTATCCGTAAATGGCTTCAATATTGGGACTGATATAAGTGGTGTTGCCGATCGAATCGTTGGTCCAGATGACATCGGGGATGTTGGTGACCAGGGAACGGTATCTTTCCTCGCTTTTTTCGAGCGCGTCCTGGGCCCGCTTCTCCTCGGTTATGTCCCGGGCCATGCTTAAAACCATGGTAAGCCGGCCGTGCTCAAAGAGGGGAACCGCGTTGAGCTCGAACTCAAAGATTTCCCCGCGGGCGGTCTTGGCCCGGGAGTTCAGGCTCTGGACCGCCTGGCCGTTTCTTAACCGCCCGACCGCCTGGAGGATTTCATCTCGGTTTTCCCCCGCGAACCATTCCATGAAAGTCGTTTTTTGTATTTCTTCCAGGGAAAGTCCGAGTTTGGCCAACAGGGCGGGACTGGCATCGACAAAATAACCGTTCATATTATTTACATATATATAATTAGGGCTATGAGTAACGATGCTATGGTAGATTTCCTCGGTTTTCTTGACTTTGTCCTCCATCCGCTTGAGTTCGGTCAGGTCGCGAAAGATCCCGAGGAGATACTGCTTGCCCGCCAGGGTGATGAGCGAGGACATGATGTCGGCATAGAAGACCCGGCCGTCCTTGCACTGGACCGGGACATTTTCGCCGACGGAGGCCTCCCGGCGGGCCATTTTCTCGAACAAGTCAACCATGCGGGGGACATCGGCCTTGGGATGGATGTCCATCACCCGGAGGTTTCGGAACTCCTGGGAGGTGTAACCCAGGATCTTTTGCGCCACGGTGTTTCCACCCAGGAATCTCCGGTTCTCGGTGTCGGCGATCAGCATGATATCCAGGGAGCTGTCAAAAATAGTGCGGAATCTTTCCTCCGATTCCCGGAGAACCGCCTCCACTACTTTGCGGTTGCTTTCCTCCGATTCCAGCCGGGCATGCCTCCGGCGGGTGTCTTCCAGCTCCTGGATTAATTGTTCCCTGGATTTGTTCTTGTCTTCCATCGAGAAAAACCTCCCGCTCTCCGAAACCCCGACGATTGTTCAGGGCAAAAACCCTAGGCCCGGGCATAACCAACGGTTTGGCCCAGGCAAACCGGATTTGCCTGGATAAATCAAAACAGTATTAAGTAATTGCCCAATTTTATTGCAGATCACACCTTAAAAGTCAACCCTGGACGGTTAGGCGGGGACGCTGGGATGCCGGGGGGCTGGGACGCTAGGACACCGAGGGGGTTCACGGCTTGGCCGGAAAAGGGTTTTTAATTCTGGTAGAATTAAACGAACGGAGACCGGGATGAAAGGAAGTCCAGTTTATTCAGTTTTTCCCGTCAGGATCGGACCGGTTTCGGGTTGGGTGCTGGCGGTCGAATGGCAGGGCCGGGTTTCGGCCCTGCGGTTTCCTTTTAAAGGCCGCGGAGATCTCCGGGAATGGTTAGGGCAGGAGCATCCCGGGGCGCGGGAAGATAAAACCGGATTGCTGGGAGCGGTGGAGCGGGAGGTCCGGAAATATTTCCAAGGGGAGAATCTTATCGAATTCCGTTTTCCCCTGGATTTTTCCGGTTACACGGATTTTCAGAGACGGGTGCTTCGGGAAACCCGGAAAATTCCCTATGGCCGGACAGCCACTTACCGCCAGCTGGCCGGGCGGGCCGGAGCCCCGGGGGCCTTTCGGGCGGTGGGCCAGGCCCTGGGCGCCAACCAGCATCTTATCCTCGTTCCCTGTCATCGGGTGATCCGGACCGATGGAAATCCGGGAGGGTTTTCCGCCCCCGGGGGGGGCGCCGTCAAGGTTTTACTGCTGGAATTGGAAAAAGCTCAGTGCTTCGATTCGCAATTACGGTGAGGTATTTTCCAAGACCGAATCAAGAAAAATGCTCACTCAGCACTAAGTCCTGAGTGAATCGAAGGACTCAGTGACCGGGCCTCTGAACCGGGAAGGGGACGGTGGCTTTCCCCGCCAGGATGTCCTGGAGCTTGCTCAGGATCGCGGACACCCGCTCGGATTCGACCTGGTAGATGGTGGAGGCATCGGTCTTGGCGAAAGTGGAACCCGGGATGGATTCTTTCCCGACGATCAGAGAATCCAGGGGTTTATTATCCGCCCCGAATAGATTGATTTTCAGGCTGGGTTTGTCCAATCCATACATCTTCAGATTTTCAGGGCGGTCGGTCACAAAATCCTGGGCCCGAACCCGGCGGATCTCGTTGAGAAGATTCCCCAGGGTGAAACGGTCAATATCCCGGTTATCGGGGTAGACGCTCCTCCATTTATCCTCAGTTTTTTTCTCGATCCGGATCGTGGCGGTGGAAGGGCGGGCAAACTCGAGGGCCAGAACCGCGTCGCGTTCGAAGGTTAAAATGGTTTTATCACGAAGATCGTTAACATTTTTGTTGAGCTTGTTCAGGACCTGGGGATCAACCAGGTAAACGGGGTCGCCCCCGACCCGGTTAGCGTAGAATCCACCCTCGGTTTTTTCCCCCACCCGAAAGGCCGCGGTTTTATTATCCTTCAAGGCGAGGTTGACCAGGAGCTGGGGGCGAAGGAACCCATAGCGGGCGGGATCCTCGAGTTTTTCCACGACGAACCTGTCCGCCTTCAGGCCGATCAGCTCGGTCAGGAGCCGGTCAATCTCGTTTTCGTCGGCCGGATAGGCCGCGGGTTTTTCCATCCGCCATTTCAGGTCCTTCTTAACCAGTTTGACCTCCCGATCAGGGTAGGCGAGATTTATCCCCTCCACCTGGTTCCGTTCGAAACTGATGATCCGGCGTTCCCGCAGATCGAAAAGTCCCTTGTTGACCATCGATTTCAGGCTCGAATCAACCAGGAGGATCCTCGGACTGGATTTTTTCTGAAGGTAGAGAGTGGACCCGATCGGCCCGCGGTTTCCGATGGCGATGGTATCTTCGGCGCGTCCGCCCTTAACCTCGACCCGGAATTCCGGGTCGGCCAGGCCGTATTTAGCCAGGTCGGTCGGGTTTTCATCCACCACCCGGCGGAATTCCAGGTTCTGCAGGCGGTTGACCAGGCTCTTCACCGACCCGTTATCGGCTTCGGTGCGGAGGGGCTCGACAATTTCCCATTCCTCCGGGCTTTTGCGAAAAAGCCGGACCCGGCTATCCTTTTTTTCAATAGCGATGGAATTTACCGTCAGGAAGTCCCCGGAGAAAACCCGGTCGGCCTGGGATTTGCCCTTGCTTCTTTCCCCCGCGCCCCGGATTTCAACCCAGTAAACCAACCCGCCGAAGACCAGAAGCAGGAAAAAGGCGATGAGAGTAGTTTTAAAACGCATAATTAATAAAGTTTAAAATTATCTAGATAGAATATTGAAAATCCTCTTTCTGTGATTGTCATTCCGGACTTGACTAAGCCTGCCCCGGACTTGATCCGGGGGAATCCATCCTCTTCTTCTGGATTCCCGCTTCCCTCCGGGCAGTAGGCCCTACTGGGCCGGAGGCCGCGGGAATGACGGCCGCTTTCCCCGACATATTCTTCCCAAACCCTTATTTCCTTCGTCTCCGCCACCAGATTCCCAGTCCGAAGAGGAGAATGGCCAGGGGCAGGCCCATTACCGACAGGTAAAAAATCAGCTTGCCCTGGAGGGGGGTGAGGTGAACCAGGCTGGGCGCCCGGGCCTTGGGGCGGATGGCGATCAGATCCTTTTCCTGGGAAAGCCAGTTGATCACGTTCAGAATAAAATCGCTGTTTCCAGAAAAGTTGAAGAGGCTGTTGGTCGCGAAGTCCGAGTCTCCCAACACCACCAGCCGGGAGCTGACCTCCGGCTTTCCCGGATTGTCCTCGTCCGGCTCGAATTTCGGGCGGGAGGTGGAAACCGCGGCCACGGTAATCGGGCCTTTGGTGTCTT
>Ga0315297_10000600_pt1 | contig 21079 bp, 11 predicted proteins | sample YL17G15_0_MG_FD_203628 | JGI IMG/M metagenome (GOLD analysis project Ga0315297, IMG submission 203628) | Sediment microbial communities from Yellowstone Lake, YNP, Wyoming, USA - YL17G15_0 | ecosystem: Environmental > Aquatic > Freshwater > Lake > Sediment | place: USA: Wyoming | collected... | reverse complement strand
GAAGCTTGCTCTTTTCGCTGAATTACTGACAAGCGCAACGCCAGAGGAAGCAAAATACCTTGTGCGCACAGTGCTTGCAGAGCTGCGCATCGGTCTCGGCGAGGGCACTCTCAGGGACGCGATTGTCTGGTCTTCTTTCGGAGAAAAGCTCGGAATAAAATATGATGCTGAGAAAAACGATTTGGTTCTGCCCGACGACAACCGCGAGCCGTATGCAAAGACAGTGGGCGCAGTTCAGGAGGCGATTGACATTGCAAATGACTTTGCCTTGGTTGCCGCTGCTGTCAGGAAAGGCGGGCTTGAGGAATTAAAAGACATTTCTTTGGAGCCAGGAAGGCCTGTCAAGGTGATGATGTACCAGAAGGCAAAGGACATCCCTGACGCATTTGAAACAGTTGGAAAGCCAGCTGCAGCAGAGTACAAATACGACGGATTCCTGATGCAGATACACAAGCACAAGGGAAAAATAACGCTGTTTACACGCCGTTTGGAGAATGTCACGACGCAATTCCCTGATGTTGTTGAACGAATTGAGAAGAATATTAGCGGAGAGAGCTACATAATTGAAGGGGAAGCAGTTGGCATTGATTTGAAAACAGGAAAATACCTGCCATTCCAGGGAATTTCACAAAGGATAAAGCGCAAATATGAGATAGAGGAATTAGCCAAGCAGTTCCCTGTTGAAGTCAATATCTTTGATGTTTTGTATTACGAGGGCAAAAACTATCTGAAAGAGCCATTCTCAGAAAGGAGAAAGCTCGTCGAGAAAATAGTAAATGTTGTTCCGAACAAAATACACCCTGCAATACAGCAGCTTGTCTCAACACCTGAAGAGGCAGACGCGTTCTACCAGAAGTCCCTTGCGGCAGGCAATGAGGGAATGATGATGAAAAACCTCGCAGGAATTTACAAGCCAGGGCTTAGAGTTGGCTACGGAATGAAAATAAAGCCAGTAATGGAGCCCCTTGACGTAGTTATCGTCGGAGCAGAGAAAGGCGAAGGAAAGCGCTCAGAATGGTTTGCCAGCTTTGTAATTGCTGTGCGCGACACTGATACAGGAGACTATGTCGAGATTGGCCGCGTTGGAACCGGAATAAAGGAAAAAGAGGAAGAAGGAGTTTCATTCAAACAGCTTTCTGACTTACTCGTTCCCTTGATTACGCATGATTTGGGCAAGGAAATCAAGGTCAAGCCGTTCATAGTCATCGAGGTTAATTACGAGGAAATACAGGCGTCTCCAAGTTATAGTTCTGGATATGCCTTGCGTTTTCCGAGGTTTGTGAAATTAAGGGAAGACCGGAGCCCAGAGGAAATCAGCACAGTTGAAGACGTGAGAAAGCTGTATGACGAGCAGAGAGGAAGGAATAATTGAATGTGCTCGCCTTTTGCAGTTTGGACCTGTTTACTTCTTTGCAAACCTGTTTATGGGTTCAGCATAACGAGATTCGGAAGAAGAAATTTCTTTTCCTCCAACTGCAACCCTGAATGCAGGTTCAAGAGCATTCCAAAAATATTGCATAGCCTCTTCCAGGCTTCCCCTTATAGGAACAAGAAGCGGTTCGCCCTTGAATGATGGAAGTTCTTTGCTTCCAGGCATATATGTCGTGAGCATATAACCAAAACCAGGCTCTACTGCTCTCTTAAATTCGTCGCGTATTGTAAGAAATGCCTGCTTGTGGTGTTTTTGCGCTTCTGTGCTGCCTTGTTTGATTCTTGCATCTGTTTCAATCCAATCTGCTTTTGCAAAAGGGTCTGCTTTCAATAGGGATAAACATACGACATAAGGCATGCTTGAATCCTGGGCCCCTGTTATTCTTGGGGTGAAATTTGGAGCATCTGGTTCGCAGCACCTTCTACACAGAGCATCAAAAAATGACAAATACTCCTTATTCATTCCGGCACAAGCGGTATCTGTTTGGTCTCCATTTGAAACAATATGCGCATTTCCACAGGCGCGCATCACATTGTAGATTATCAAGCTCGCATCTTGAACCTTAGACGGGTCTGCTGGTTCTGTTTTTAATATTCCATTTTCAACAACATAGACTCTATTTTGGCTGTTCTCACTTCTTCCCATAATCCAGGAAATTTGCACTTGTTTTCCAGATTTGTCCAGGCCAACAACAATTCCCCTGCAGGGATTGTCTTTCAAATGCTCTCTTACATTTGTTTCTGCAATTTCAGTTAGTGTTGCCATTTTAATCCCCCGCATTCTAGGTGATTCTCTCACCACCTTGCTAAACGCAGGCATCTTATGCTTATAAAACTTAGGGACTGTCGCCGGTTTTAGTTCTTCATTTATAAGAAAAAATACGCTCCTGCGGACAGCGGTTAACTGATGTCAACGAGCCCGCAGCGAGTTGGCGGTGTGTTCAAATCCCGCCAGCTATGTGTAAACACGCTCCTGCGGAGATTCCCTGAAGCACCGCAGTGCGAAGGGCATCCGCCAAGGAGCCGCAGCGAGTTGGCGGTGTGTTCAAATCCCGCCAGCTATGTGTAAACACGCTCCTGCGGAGATTTGAACTCCGGTCGACGGGACCGCAACCCGCCAGTCTATCCAAGCTAGCCTACAGGAGCATAATACTATTTTACTAATGCGGGTTTAAATAGCTTCTGTTCAGTATTGATGCATAGTACCTATAATAATGTTGCTACTAATTAGTAGTTAAATACCGAAAGCTTTATATACTCATTTTACGTTTATCGTCGGTATGGGGGACAAGACTAGTTATACCAAAAGGGTTGAAGTTACTCAGAAGTACAGTGAGCTCTCGAATCTCAGGAAGCTTGCCACCCTTACTCCTAACTGTTTTTTCAGGCTCGCCAAAAGATGGACTTCTGCAACAATAGAAGCGCTTGTTAATTCATTTCCGCCGTATGTTGCCCGTGACAAACAGTCTTTATACGATGCTCTTAGCAATGCTTACGCAGTCCTAAAGAATCCGCTGTGCGAAAAAGATGATTCCTTGAGATTAAGCGCAATACAGAATGCCCAGTCAACACTTGCCCTTGTCGTGCAGAACATCCTTAACAACCGCGCAAGCGACAAGGCAGAAAAAAGCCTTCTTAAAACGTCTGTCACAGCATTAAAGCGCGTGCAAACATTAGACACGAAGGCTAAGGAATATTTCGCGCTTACTATAACCGATGACCTTATAGAATGCCGTAACGGACGTTATTTCAGGGAAAAATATGCCGTTGAAACCTTCCAGGCACAGAGCTATGGAAGACCGCTTTCATTAATAGTTTTTGACGTTGACCGTTTCAAGAAAGTCAATGACGCCAAAGGCGCAGGGCACCAGGCAGGGGACTATGTTCTCAGGGAGCTTGCCCAGACAGTCGCAGCAAAGATGATAAGGCCCCAGACAGATGTTTTCGCAAGGTATGGTGGAGATGAGTTTGTTTTCCTGCTCCCCGAAACAGACGAAAAAGGCGCTGTTGCTCTTGCGGAAAAAGTAAGGTCAGCTGTTGAAGCGCACAAATTTGTCTATGAGGGAAATGTAATCCCTGTGACTTTAAGCATGGGAGTCACGCAGTTCAACCCGTATGATACAGAGGATATGTTCAGCGTTGCAGACAGGTGCCTTTATGCTGCAAAGGCGACAGGAAGAGACAGGGTTGTCAGCGCATCAAAAGTCAGGGAACTGTTGAAGACGATACCGATTGCAAAAGAAAAGATTATGGAAATGTTCAACATTGATGAAAGGTGGTTTGATTACTTCAGCAAAGACCCGCCTTCCGCACCTTTAAATACAACCGTAATTTACAGAAAGGAGAAAGAAAAATGACAGAGCTTCCAGACCCAAGGTTTGACCAGGCAACAAAATACCTGAAAGGGGAATATTTCAGGGACCAGACGCTTGACGAATACATCTCAAAGGCAAGACACGCAAAAATGCCATTAGGGGTTGTCCTTCTGGAGATTCCAAAATCATACCTTGCAGGGGATAGCCGCGAAAAAACACTGGCAGAACTCAAGGATTTAATTGACAATTTGCAGATTCAGAAAGATGGAAAAAGGATTGCTTTTGACGTCAAGGCAAGGGAAGACAGAAAGTATTTCATGGTCATAAGAGTTGCAGGGCTTGACGACTGCAAAGCTGTTGATGAAGTCCTCAGGCACCAGCTCCAGGAGGCAGGATATGCCAATGCAAGAGTCACAGCGCAAAGCTTTGACCCTGCAAATTCAAACATTAAAAAGGAAGACATTCTCACAAGCCTTGAACAGGCGCTGAAATAAATTCATTCCTTCTCATACTGCGAGAATTTGCTGTTTTCCGGCTCTGGGAGGTCAAAGCCCTCTGGGACGTTTTCTCCGACCTGTTTTTTTATGCTCGCGGCTATTTTTTTGCCAAGAATCTGCTCAAGCCTGCCAAGCTCTGCCTTTCTAACGTCGCCCAAGTCCTTTATTCCTGCGCGGAAAAGCGTCCTTGCGCGCATTCTTCCAATGCCTTCAAGCCGGAGCAGTGCAAGAAGCTCCTCGCGGACTCCGTATCTCAGGCGGAATCGCATTTTCTGGATTTCCTTAAGCAGTTCCATGTGCTGCCTTATCCGCGCGATTTCACCAAGAGCGTACAAAAGCCAGTCTCCTGTCGTGAGCTTTGCCCGGGTTTCACCAGGCCGTATGTCATAATGCTCATAAAGGAATTCCTCGTCTTTTTCATCCATCCACTCCTGCAGCATCAGCCCTGTCTTCAAGCCGTGCAAATACTCCTCAAACTCAGGCTCAAACATTGACGGCTCTGTCATAAGGAAAGAAGATGAATACAGTGCAAGCTTTTCCTGCATTTCGTCATATTCCTTTGCCCTGACCCTCAGATGCGGGCGCATTTCAAGAGTGCAGCTGATAAGATGCAGCCACGCAATAGGAATTGGCTTGGTGTTAGCTGCCTTGTCAACGCCAATGGCAAACTGATGGGCTGTCAAAGGGTCAATGTAAAGCTCTGCAATGCGCTTTCCAAGGACTGTTGCCCTGTAAGTATTATCGATTTGCTGAAGGAACTCCCAGTCTTCCAGCATCAAAAGCATTTTCTCAATGATTTTGTCGAGCTTTTCCATGTCCTTGAACTGGTGAGCCCAGAAAGTCCTGCTGAAAAACTCCAAAACCTGGTCTTTGGACTGTACAACTTTTGACGCTATGAGAGAAAGGACATAAGTCCTCAGCACAGGCTCAACTGCGAGCTTGGAATAAATGTCCTCTGGAAGCCCTTTGATATACTGCTCGAACAATGCGTCTTTCTCTCCTTCGCTTGACGCGACCACAATTGCCTCACCATACGGGTCAAAGCTCGGCCTTCCAGCCCTGCCAGCCATCTGGTGGAATTCAAGCACAGGGATATTCACCATTCCATGGCCTGAGAAGCGCTTTACGTCTCTTATTATTGTCCTGAAAGCAGGAAGGTCAACTCCTGCAGCCAAAGTCGGGGTGCAGCAGATGATTTTTATTGTGCCATTGCGGAAATGCTCCTCAATAAGCTCTTTTTGCTTTGAATGAAGCCCTGCGTGGTGAAATGCAATGGCTTTTTTCACGCATTTTGCAAGCCGCTCACACTGCTGGGTCGGCTTTTGAAGGACTTTTAGGATTTTTTCAGAGAGTTCGATTGTGTGCTCTGTCTCAAACTTTGATTTTTTCGCAATATCCTCTGCTGTTTTCTCTGCAGAGCGCTTTGTATTTACAAAAACAAATGCCTGCTTGTTTTTCGCAAGAGTGTCAAGAGCCAGATTTATCGCAGGCTCTGCAGCAAGAGGCTCGACTTTGACAAGATTCCCCATATTTCTTTCCTGTTTGTTCCGAATATTTAAAAGCATTGCACTAATACCATGTTTTATGGTGGGACGGAGAAGATTGCTGCTTGGTGCGCTTGCAGGCGCTTTCCTGTCAAAAGGATGCGCTCAGATTTATGAATGTGAGGGCGCAAAAGTTGCTGTGCCAGTTGACGGCAGCATTCTTCCGACAACCGCTTCTTATTTCAACCAGGGCGGAATCATGGACCGCAGCCCTGTCACACAGTATGATTCTGAGCTTTCTGACCTGCTGAATGAAACCTTTTACGCAGAGCACGGCTTTGGCATAAACAGGCACATTTGCGTGCAATATGTCGATGAACTGTCTAATGGCGACCTTGGGCAGTATAACACTGAATCCCGCTCTGAATTCGGCTGGCTCAGGGAAAAGGAAATTGAAAAGCTCCAGATTTTGATGGCAAACACCACAGAGCCATTCAGGCACTTTGAATGTTTCAGCCACGAATTAGGCCACTGGTTCGCTCCTGAAGATGAAAAACCTGCAGAGCTTGAGGCATACAGGCTCAGCACAATGGCAAATGTGCATTTCCCCCAGTTTGCAAAAGACACAAATTGCCTTCTTTTTGCAATAGCCCACGGACAGGCTCTTAAACTGCTTGACTGGAACACTTTTGGGAGCTGGGACAAGTACAATTACAGCGCAATAGCAATGCTTCTTGCTATTAACGAGACAAATGGCCAGTTTGCAGAGGCTCACAGGGGGCTTGTTGAATATCCTGGAGAATTTGCAGGCAAAGCCAATGATTTCGTGAATTATTATGCGCCCCGCAGAAATCTTGTTTGGGGCAAGGCAGTACAGCCGTCGCCCATCATCGAGACAGATGCGGGGCTCGAGGAAAGAGTATTCGCGATGTTCAACCTCTGGAACATTGTCGCTTACCAGGTATTGACTTACAATATCTCAGCAAACCCCAATCTTGATGACGCGACAAGGGCAGAGCTTCTTGCCGGAATGAAATCTGCAGCAAGATTCCAGCTGACAAGCAACCCAGGAAACCATTCAGGCATGATTCCCTCAATCAATCCGCCGCAAATGAACTTTTACAATGGCGCGATTGTCCCGCAGAATGGAATGAAGGTGCCTGTAGGATACAATAACAATATTCCCCAGGGACTTTAAAGACAAAGCTTTAAAAACCATTTCTGTTCTATATCGTCTATAAGGCCCTGTGGCTCAGCCTGGTAGAGCACTCGACTGATAATCGAGCGGTCCTGAGTTCGAATCTCAGCGGGGCCATTCATACTCAATATGGAGCTTGAAAGGATAATCGGAGTGGACGCATACGGCGGGGATGATGTTGATGGAATTCGCCCTGAAGAAAGAATAGCATTAGCAACAGCTGAAACAGCAGCAAGGCATCCTGACTTCACTTTCTGGCTGGTCACTGATAATTATGATACTGCAACAAGGTACTGCGATATGCCTGATAATGTCAAAATTCACCAGTTTATCCCTGAACCCAAGTTTGGAGTCCTGAGAGAGCTTGCCAGGATGGTTGAAGAAAAAACCATTGGCGGATTTTACACACTTGCAAACACACAGATTGTGATGCCTGTTGCTCACAGCCACATTGGGACAATTGAAGAGCTGGGCACTGCTTTTAACGGCAAGGCAAGGCCGCCCCTGTTGGCAGAAGCTCCAAAATCACCCAAAGTAACCCGTGTAAAGAGCTGGTATTTGCTTGATGTTGGCGCAATACCCCAGCTTACAAAGCCTGAACAATACCTTATGTACGCGAAAATCGGCTGCCTTTATGCGCAGCTCGTGGGCGGAAGGCAAAACCCAATTATCGGGTTGGCAAATATTGGCAGCGAGCCTGGAAAAGGGTCTGATTTGCTGAGGGATGCTTACCGGCTGCTTTCAAGCTCAGGGCTTAACTTTGCCGGCAATATTGAGCCATACTGCAGGACTCATGATTATGACAAGGGAAAGCCTGACAAGCCAAGGCCTGTTGACGTTGTTGTCCAGGACGGAACAGGCGGAAATGAGTACATCAAGGTGTTCCCTGACGGAGCAGGCATGACTGCGGAGTGCCTGAAGGCGGAAGTCAGCGACGGCAGCCTTTTGGAAAAATTAGGAGCTTTCCTGATGCGCAATGTGTTTACAAGGGTGAAAAAGAGGATTGAACCCGGCCAGTACGGCGGAGCGCCATTCCTTGGATTGAACGCTCCTGTTTTCAAAGGGCACGGAACCACAATGGAAGACGGAATAATTGTCGGGCTTGAAAAATATATCCGCCTTATTGAGTGCAATTTCATACAAAGAATGAAAGAGGAGCTTGCAAAGCCTGTTGTGTACGCTAAATGAACATGGAATACGACCTTGAACTGGAGCGCGTGGCAAAGGAGATAAAGAAAAGCAGGGCAAAGAATGTTTGCATACAGCTGCCTGACGGGTTAAAGCCAGAGGCAGGAAAAATCTCAAAAGAGCTTGAAAAAAAGACAGGGGCAAACATAATGATATGGGCAGGCTCGTGCTATGGCGCCTGCGATGTTCCGCTTTCAGTTGAAAATCTCGGAGTTGACTTACTGGTGCAGTGGGGGCACAGCGAATGGGAGTGATGGGCATACTTGTGGCATTGATTCTGCCTGCGCTTGCGCCGATTGCAGGATATTTTCTTGGCAGGCTCACAAAAGAGGAGCTTAAGCCAGGCAAGAAATACTTTGTCTCAATGCAGCACGTCCTTTTTGTGGCAATATCCGCGGTCTTCCTTTATTCATACAAGTGGGAGCTGTACATTGTTGTCTTCGGGCTTTTGGCTGTTTTCGTGTATATGACCTTCAAGCAGGCGAGGAATGTTTACATTGCAGAGGCTCTTTTCGGAATTGCATTTGCGCTCGCAGTCAGGACAAGCTTCCTTTTCCTGCTAAGCGCTCTGATTTTCATTTATGGGCTGCCAACTGGCTCGCTTTTCGCAATGCGCAGGAAAGGGCTTTGGAAATCAATCATTGCAGGCGCTGTTTTCGCAGCCGCAGCTTATGCAGTTGGCTTTTTCCTGTAATTCTAAATTCAGAACGCAAAAAGCAGAAGAATATGCCCTGCGAGCCCTGCAAATATTGGAATTGTGATTGCGTCATCAATCTTTGTGACAAGGCATTCTGCAAGGGTCGCGACAACACCCATCACCGCGCCAATCCATCCAAAGACAAAATAGCCGATTGCAAGGCAGACAACAAGCATGGTTGCTGTACGCCAGAAAGCTGTCTTTTTCCTGCTCTTAGTGAGGATGCCCACAATCGCTGCTGCAGAGTCGCCAAACACAAGCATTGCGATTGCGGCAATTGCAACAGGCAGGACAAAAAGTTTGTAAACTATTATGCTGCTGATTACCATCAATGTCGCAGAGTGAAAGCTTTCAACCTCGTGCGGCCTTTGCAAATGGTGGTATAAAGGAAGCTTCCAGCCATAGTCTGCGATAAGAATGTCTGCAAGGACAAGGAGGGCGAGCACAATGCCAAGGGAAAGCTCCAAAGCAGAACTGCCGTATATTTGCAGGATGAAATATGCAGCTACAAAACAGCCAACGCCCATTATAATGTGTGCAAATTTTCTCCACAGCTCGCGTGTTTTCTGGCTCATACGGCAAAGGGCGGCTTATCTGTATAAAAACATTTCCACAGCATGTCGGCAATGCGCGACATTGCCGAGACTTGGGAATTGAAGATTCCCAAGTTCATCGACAATCCGAGATTGTCGAGACATGCTCAAGAATCAACTGCATGACACTTATTTGGGCAGGTGATTCTTGACAGAAACATTTAAATAGCAATATTCCAGAATCTAGATAAAAGAAGAGGAACAATGTTAACTGTATATGACTGGGTTTATGGAAGCGGCCAGATTGCCTCAGTAGTTCTTTCCATATTTGCAGGAGTGCTTGCAATGACAATGCTCAAGCAGGCGCGCAAGAGAAAACAGCTCAGGGCATGGCCTTACCTGCTGTGGTCTCTTGTTTTCTTTGCTCTTGTGGAGTTTTTCGGAGCGCTAAAGACATTCGGCATCTGGAGCACCCCCTGGCTGACACACATAATACCAGGATTTATCCTTGCATTCCTAATAGTTGCTTTGGTGATACAGATACAAGTCATAAAGGGGTATGAATAATGGTTGAGCTCGGAGTTGCGCTGGGAATTGTCGCGCCTTACTACAACCTGGCAATGGTTCTTGTTGTGGTTTTTCTGTTCACAAAGCTGTTCAAGACAGAGCCAAAGGCAAAAGTCTACCTGTTCCCGTGGATACTGGTATTTGTTGCTTTAATGGTGTACATACTTGAGGAAATCATAACAATCTTCCGCGCAGCAGGGCTTGTTGACATACCGATTCACATTAACGCGTTCTTTGAGCTGGTTATCATCGCAACATTCATTTATGCCCTGCTTTCGCAAAGGGATTATGTGAAAAAGCGCTTTGGATGATTTTTATCTCTTCTTCAGCTTCTTTTCCAGCTTCTTGTTTGTCTTGTCAAGGCTTGCAAGCTTCTTGTTAATGTCTGCGAGCTTTGCGTCAATTCCCGTGTAGAACTTCTTGTCGCTCTTCTGCTGCTTCAACTGCCCAATCCTTGGCAGTATTAACCTCGCAGGCATCATTGGCTCTGACCTTGCCTCAGGTATCCTGGGCTCTGGTCTTGCTTTGGGCATCCTGGGCTCAGACAGTGCAGGAGGCATCCTTGGCTCTGGCATTTCCTCAGGCATTTGCAGCCCAGGCATCGGAATCTGCTGCATTCCCTCATCCTCTCTTCTGTGCGTGAACACCACATATCCTGCGGTTAACAGCAGCAGTGCGATGATTATGAATATTATCGGCCAGAGGTATGCCTTGAACAGGTTAATTATCGGCTTTGCAATATCGCTTATGCTTGTTTTAATCGAGCTGATGCTTATTCCTGATTTCTCCTCAGGGAATTCAAGCGGCTGCTGTTCAGGCAGGCCTGAGTGCTGTATTTCTGAAGGCAGTTCTGCAGGCCGCTCTTCCTGTGCAGGCTTTTGAGGCTGGCAGCTGCGCTGTGTCTGAGGTGCAAACTGCGGATTTGTGCAGCCATTTGCCTCAATGCAGGAGCGAGACTGGCTGTTGTCTACGCATGCAGTCCATTCGCCGCACTCCCAGTTCTCAACGCACCCCTGCTGGACAGGCGCTGTTGTTGTGTTTCTCCTGACTCCGCCAATTCCTCCTCCGCCGCTGCCGCCTCCTCCTCCGCTTGGGCCTGGTGGTGTTGGGGTTGGCGTGACATTGGAGACATTTGTTGATGTATCTGCATTTCTGCCAAGCAATGCTCCTGTCTCGTTATTGAATGTCAGGTTCACTGTGTTATTGATTACAGTGCCGTTTGCAGTTGATTCAGACACATTTACAGTGATGTTGAGCAAAACAACAGTTCCTGGGGGAAGGTTTCCTATTTCCCAGCTGTTGTTTGTTCCTGCAAATGGTGTTGGTTGTGATGAGAGATAGATGACCTGTTCTGGATAAGTGTCATTCACTGTCACATTGTATGCAGTTCCATTTCCGCTGCTTGTGACAGTTATTGTGTAATTAAGCTGTCCTCCTGGCGCAACAGGGTTTGGAACCCCTGTCTTTGTGACAGTGATGTTGCTCAGGTTAAACCTTGGCGGGTTAAGCACAAGGGTTTCTGCAAAGTTGCCGTATGTTATCGCAGCGCCGGTCTCATTTTGGAATGTCACATTGGCAGTGTTGTTGATTATTGTGCCGTTTGTTATGTTCAGCACAAGCAAAGTCACATTGACGCTGACATTTGTTCCTGCTGTCAGGTTGCCAAGCAGCCAGCTGTTGTTAGTTCCTGCCTTTGGTGTTGGCTGGGATGTGAGGTATATTGCCTGCGGGGGATAAGTGTCGTTCACAGTTACATTGTACGCAGTGCCATTTCCTGTGCTTGACACATTAATCTGGTAAGTGAGGTTGCTGCTTGCATTGACCGGGTCAGGATTGTCCATCTTCCTGATTGTCATGTTGCTGAAGTTGTATGTTGGCGGCGGGTTGAGGACTGTTGTTTCTGCAAATGCGCCCAGCTGGAGCAGTGCGCCTGTCTCGTTCTGGTATGTGACATTTGCAGTGTTGTTGATTGTAGTTCCATCTGTTACGTTAAGCACAAGCAAAGTGATGTTTATGCTCCTGTTTGTTCCTGGAGTCAGGTTGCCGAGCATCCAGCTGTTGTTTGTTCCTGCAATTGGCGCTGGAGAGCTTGTGAGATAGATTGTTTGTGGTGGGTAAGTGTCGTTTACAGTTACATTGTATGCTGTTCCGTTGCCTGTGCTTGAGACATTAATCTGGTAAGTCAGGTTGGTGCTTGCATTGACCGGGTCAGGATTGTCCATCTTCCTGATTGTCATGTTGCTGAAGTTGTAAGTGGCAGGCACGGGCGGAGCAAGCACTGTTGTGTTTTCTGTGTCAGACGCCCTCAGCAGTGCTAGTGTTTCGTTTGTGCAGGTTGCATTGACTGTGTTGTTGATGAGCGTGTTGTTCGAGATGTTCTGCACAAGCACTGTGATGTTTATTGTGGTGTTTGTTGCTGTAATGTTGCCAAGCACCCAGCTGTTATTAGTTCCTGCAACAGGCGCTGGCTGAGAGCTGATGTAGATTACCTGCGGCGGGTAAGTTTCATTCACAGTCACATTGTATGCTGTGCCGTTGCCGCTTATTGTCACATTGATTGTGTAGTTAAGGTAGTTGCTTACGTTAACCGGGTCAGGATAGTCTGTCTTTGTTATGCTGATGTTTGTGAAGTTGAATATTGGCGGCGGATTGAGGACTATTGTGCTCTGGTTTGCAAAGCCCCTGAGTGTTGCAGTTGTCTCATTCTGATATGTAACATTCACCGTGTTGTTGATGACTGTGCCATCTGTTACATTGAGGACAAAGACTGTGATATTGATTTGTATGACTGTCCCATTAGGCATTGTGCTAAGCATCCAGCTGTTGTTTGTTCCCATAATCGGTGCTGGCTGAGAGCTCTGGTAAATTACCTGCAATGGGTAAGTGTCATTGACCCATACGCCGTATGCTGTCCCATTCCCGCTGCTGTTGATTGTTATTGTGTAGTTCAGGTAGCTGCTTGCATTCACAGGGTCAGGATAGTCTGTCTTTATTATGCTAATATTGGTGAAGTTGTACTGCACTCCTGGAGTTTCATCCAGAGTATAGCCTGTGAAGTGGGTTGTGTTGAAGACGTATTGTACTCCGGGTGTGTGGCTGAGTTCTGTGCACTGGTCTGCAGGGCAGGGTATGTAAGTTGCGTCATCCTCGTAATCAACCATTGGCCTCGGGTCTGATAGTGCAATTCCATTAAGCGTTATTATCGCGCTTGTGTTAAGCGTCATTAGATTGCTTGAATTCATGAATGCAAGATTGTATGTGATATTCAGCCTTGCCTTTGTCGCGTCTGTGTTGTCAGGCATCACGCTTGGTACAATCAGGATACTTCCGGCAGACTGAGCAAACAAAGTCCTTATGAAAGTGTTTCCGCTGCTGCCAGAGCCGACAAGCAGCCAGTTCATCGGGTCAGTCAGGGATGTGTTTGCAAAGCTGTTGGCTCCTCCGCCCACTATGAAGACCGCATAACCGTCTGTCGAGGTCACGTTGTTGCCTGTAAGGGTGTTTGTGGTCGCATTGCCAAGGAAAATTCCAGAGCCGCCTGATGCAGTGATGTTAATGTTGTTGTTTATGACCCTCTGTCCAGTTATTGTGCCTGTGGTCGTAAGCGCGAGCGCTGCAGAATCAAACCCTCCTTCACTGACAGTAATGTTGTTGCCTGTGATGTTGTTTTCGCCTGTTATTGTGCCAGCCAATAAGATACCGTATGTCTGGTCTGCACCTGATGCGGTTATCTTGTTGTATTCGATGTTTGCGCTCGTCACACTGTCATCAAGGTGGATTCCGTAATTATTGGCAGAAGTTGCTGTGACTGTTACGTTATTTCCCAATACAGTCAGGTTTGTCTGGCTGCTTGCGTATACGCCTGTTGTTGTATCTGAACCGCTGATACTTACATTGTTCCCAATTACAGGCGGGAAGTTGTCATTGTAAGAAATTTCAAGACCGACATTTGTGGTTCCTGAGCCATTGAGGATGAAATTATTGTACTGCAGTGTTGTTTCAGGATATGCGTAAATAATTGCATTGTCGTCAGTGGCATGGGATATTGTGAGGCGGTTTCCAATGATTGTTGTGTTGTCCCTTGTCCTCATTCCTTCATTGGCATAAGTGCCGTTCATAATTATTGAGTTGTTCTTGATGACATTGTTATAATTGTCATAAACTCCTGCATTGTCGTGTCCGGAGGCAAAGAGCCTTACTGTGTTGTTTTCAAACAAGTTGCCGCTATCGCCAGAAAGCGCATAGCAGTATGAGGTTCCAATAACCGTGATATTATTCATTACGACAAGGTCCCTGTTGTTTGCATTTACCCCGATGTTGTCAGAAGTTCCATTGATGTAAATCGTGTTATTCCTGACTGTGACTCTGTCAGAAGTGGTTATTCCGCTGTTGACATTCAGCGCGTGCACTTCCACAGTGTTGTTTTCAACCCAGTTTTCATTGCCTACAGTAATTCCTGCGCTTGAAGAGGCTCCTGTCACATTGACTGCATTGTTGGTTATCGTAAAATTGGTCTGGCCAAATAGTCCTGTTGCAGTGTTGCCACAGCAGGACCTTACAGTGTTGTTTGCGATTAAGCCCCTGTCAGAATTTGCTGCGATTATTGCATAATTCTCATGCGTTGTTCCGGCGCTTATTGTGTTGTTGATGACGGTCACATTGCTTGAGTACCTGGCGAAGAATCCGTGGTTGTCGCGCGTTCCATTTGTGACAATTGTGTTGTTTTGTATGAGTATGTTGGTTACATTTGTGAAATTAATTCCTGAGCTGTAACTTAATGATGAATTGACAGACATAATTACACAGTCTTTGACAGTCAGGTTGTTCTGCAGGAATGCGAACACGCCGTAAGTGTTGTTGGTCCCATTTGTGGCGTATAATATTGTGTGCCCTGCGCAGTCAAGAGTGATGTTGCTGCGGTTCATCGTTATGCAGCTCTTATTGGTGAAGGTAATCAAATCCTGAGTCAGGGTGGTGCTCTCGTTTATCGTGACCGGGCAGCCGCTAATCGCTGTCGGGCTTTCCTGTGTTGAATAGCTTGTGAAGTGGGTTGTGTTGAAGGTGTATGAGACTCCTGGCGTGTAGCTTAGTTCTGTGCACTGGTCTGCTGGGCATGCAACATAAGAGTCTGTGTCTGTGTAGTCCACCATTGGCATTGGGTCTGAGAATGCAATTCCATTAAGTGTTATTACCGCGCTGGTGTTCAGAAGTCCGAGACTTGCGCTGTTCAGGAATGCCTTGTTGAAAGTTATGTTAAGTGAATCCTGCGTAATAAACCAGCCTGAATAATTAAGCTGGAACAAGCCAGGAATCCTTATTGTTCCGTTTGGCATGTTAAATGTGGTATTGGTGAAGTTAACCTGGTAGTCAGCGCCTCCTGCCCACATCCATTCGCGCGGGTTTGCAAGGAATGTATTGTCAAACTTTGTGCCGTTTGCGTTGGTTATGCTGCTTATTTGTATTGCAAAGCCTTCATAATCAGAGGTTGCCTGGGTCGTGATGTTGGTGTAGTTGAATGTATTGTTCTGCGCTGTTTCAGAGCTTTGAGTGATGTATATTCCAGCGCCGCCTGTGCTGCCGTTTGCAAATATGGTGTTGCGCGTGAAGTTGTTGTTTGAGCAGTCAGTGAGGGAAATGCCTGTATTGCCTGTCGCAGACTCTGATTGCAGGACATGAGCGCGGATTGTGTTGTTTTCAAACCTTGCATAGCGCATCTTGTCTGCAATAATTCCGTAATTTGCGCTTGTTCCGCTTGTGTTAATCCTGTTTCCTGCGATTAAGTAATTGTCAGCACCTCCAAGTGAAGTTACAGATATTGACAGACCGTAATTGTCTGAATCGCTCCCTGCTGTAAAGATTACATTGTCAATTATTGTGTAATTCGTGAATGATGAGCCGCCTGCTGTCAAGGCTATTCCGAAGTTTGAGTTTGTGCCGTTTGTGCGTATGACATTTCCGCTTATTGTGTAGTTGTTTGTTGTGCCGCTGGCTAATATGCCTGAATTGCCACTTGCTGTAGTTGCCATTGATAAAATGCTGTTGTTTGAGATTAAGTTGTTTGAGCCGAAAAGGCGGATTCCAGTACTGCCGCCCACGCCCATGTTCTCATTTATGATTATTGTGTTGTTTATGATGCTGTTGTTGCCTCCTAAGGAAATTCCATCGCCGCCTATTGAGCTGTTGACGCGGATAAAGTTGTTAACTACCCTGTTTCCGTAATATCCCCTGATGCCGTCTTCGCCTATGTCGCCACCGCCATAGGATGCTGCATATCCCCACACATGGATTGTGTTGTTTTCAATCAGGTTGTTTGCTGAAAGCGCATACATTCTGATTCCGATGCTTCCATTTGTGCCATTTGTCTGTATTGTGTTGTTAAGTATTGAGCTGTTTGTGACATTTGTCAGGTTGATTCCCAAGCCCCTTGCGCCAGTGCTGTTGATATCCCTAATGAAGCAGTTCTTTATCGTGATGTTTGTCACATTTACAGCGAATATGCCGTTTTCATTGTTGCTTCCATTTGCATTGTAGCGAATATTATACCCTGCGCAGTCAAACACAACACTGCTGTTGCCGATTGTTATGCACGTGTCATTCGATACAAGGTTTTGCGTGAGCGTGTAAGAGCTGTTGATTGTAACTGGGCAGGTGGTTATCACTGTTGGCCCTTCTGATGTGTTTGCAGAATAGCCGGTGAAGTGGGTGGTGTTGAAAACAAAGGTTCCTCCGCTGAAGCTCTGCTGGACACAGACATCTGATGGGCAGTCCTCGTAAACGCCGTCATCATTGTAGTCCACTTTGGGTGTTGCAACACTGCCTGTCAGGCCATTCAGGGTTACCAGCCCGCTTGTGTTGAAGAATGGCAAAGCAGTTGAGTTGATGTATGTTTTGTTGAAGCTTGCGTTTATCTGGCTCCATTGTATTGTTGTTGTGTTAAGCTGGATTATCGGCAGTATTGTTATTCTTGCCAATGCTGTTCCAAATGCGGTGTTTGTGAAGTTGTTCCTTGAGCTGGCGTCTGAATTAATCCAGTATGTTGAATTGTCAAAGAATGTGCCGTTGAATAATAAGCCTGTTGCTGACTGCAGGTATACTGCGTAATCTCCTATTGCCGTGATGTTGTTATCATTGAACCAGCTGGGCTGCGACAGGCTGTAGAGGTGCATCCCCCTGCCCATTGCATTAATCCTGTTCCCTGAAACAGTGTTATTGTGGTTTTCGTAGTATACATACATTCCGTGGTTATTGGCGTTTCCCCCCTGTGTGCGTATTGTGTTATTGGCTATTATGTTGTTCTGCGAATAATAATACAATTGTATTCCGTAGCACACCTGGCTGCCATTGTTGGTGATATTGTTGCCAATAACCCTGTTGTTTGAGGAATAAGAATCTACCTTAATCCCGTTATTGTTGCCGTTGTTAGAGTAATTTGCAAGAATGTGGTTGTATGATATTGTGTTGTTCTGCGAATACTGGTATAAATAAATTCCATTGTTGTTCCATTCAAGTATTGTGCATCCTGTTACTGTGTTGTTTGATGCGTAAGTATCCAGCACAACACCCTGGCTGCTTCCGCTTAAGTTTGTCCTGATTGTATTGTTTCTTATGATGTTCCCTTCTGAGCTCTGGTGGATATACACCCCGTAATTGGTGTTTAAGGTGCCCTTTAACCTGACATTATTGTTCTCAACCAGGTTTTTGCTGGACATCCTTTGGAGATAAATGCCATAATTACTGCTCGTGCCATTGACCAAGATAAAGTTGTTTGTGATATTGTTTTCTTTTGACGAATTGAACAGGTAAATGCCGTAGTTTCCTGTTGTTGCGCTTATTGCTGATATGTTGTTGTTCTTTATTGTGTTGTTGCTCACCCAGTACTGCATAAGGATTCCATAAGTTGCCCCGGTCGTGTTCTCGCTTGTGATGTTGCAGTTGCTTATTGTGTTGTAAGTGCTGTTGAAGAACAGCCTCATTCCAACATAAGCGTTCAATATCCTGGAATTGTTAACAGTGCTGTTTGATGCATTGACTATTGTGACAGGCTCAAATGCGGTAAAGCCGTTAAGTGTCGCGTTATTACATCCTATGAAATCAATGTGGTTTGAATTCGGGCTGTTCAACACCTGATTGTTCGGGCACGTAGGAGAGTCGCCGAGCCCGCCGTAATAATAGATTGGAGTTCCGTTTATTGTGTTTTGCGTGTCTATTGTGTGCAGGAATTGTGAAATATCAGGCGTTGTTGAGTCAACGTCAATGTACAACCCCATGGCCAAGGCGGGAATTGTGATGTTGTTGTTATGCAGTGTTTCATTTGTTGAGCCAATCAGCTGTATTCCGTGGCTGAACGGCCCTGTTGTGCTTATGTTGTTGTCAGCCATTACGTTGTTGTTTGAGCCTGAATACATGTAAATCCCATAATTGCTTGTCGCGCCTGGGCTTCCGCTGGCAATTATTGTGTTGTTTGCAATCATTGCATTTGAGCCAGATATATGGAACCGTATCCCTTCGCAAGAGTATGTGCAATTTGTTGTTATTCTGTTGCCCAATATGTCGTTTTTATTGTTGTATTGATATTCGTAAATTCCATAATTGATTCCAGCAGTGCCGTTTACCAGTATTGTGTTGTTCTTGATTGTGTTGTTGTTGCACGGGCTGTAGCTGTACATTCCAATGGTCATGATTCCGTGGTTGTAGTTTCTGCCCCCTGTAATCACTGTGTTGTTTTCAATCAGGTTGTTGCTTGAATAGGTAGACAGGTATATGCCTATGTGGAAGTCATAAAGCCCTGTTGTATCGACCCGATTGTTTGTGATTGTGTTATTGTGCGCATTGGTCACAGAAATGCCATGGTTTTTTTCAAAATTAAACATGGCGTAAGTGTACATTAATATGCTGTTTTTATCAACTGTTGTTCTTGTAGCCAAGTCCTGCAGGTATATGCCATTTGCGGTCTGGATATTTGTAGTCGGAGTGTATATCGTAATATTGTTTCCTTTCACTGTGTTGTTTTGGGAATTTGTCTGGACATTTATTCCATACACAAAATCAATTCCGTCTGCGTTTATAGTGTTGTTTTCCAGCCTGTTGTTGTGGGAATACGAATAAACATGTATGCCATCATCATAATTTGTGCCGTTTGTGATTATTGTGTTGTTGATAACCGAGTTTCCTGAAGCATAGGAGTAAAGGTATACTCCCTTGTTTTGTTGTACAGAACCCTTTGTCCTGATGAGGTTGTTTGAAACAGTGTTATCATTTGCATTCAGAGTGAGATAAACACCGTAATTATAGTTGGAGCCGTTTGTGCTTATGTGGCTGTTGGTGATTGTGTTGTTGCTTGAATTGTAAGCGATGTAAACGCCGTAATTATTGTCAGTTGCGAGCCCTATTGTCGTGATATTGCTTGCTGAAACAAAGTTGTTGCCTGCGCTGTATGCAATCCAGACGCCATAGCCCCCGCTTGAGTAGTTGGATGTCAGGTTGCTGTAGGTTATGTTGTTGTAACTGCTGTTGAAAAGCAGGCGCACAGGGTATCTTGTGTTGCGGATGACTGTGTAATTAATAGTGCTGTTCGAGTTATTCGCAAGAAGTATGCCTTCTGAGCCTGCGTAATTGGAAAGCGTGACATTATTACAGCCTATGAAATCAATGTGGTTTGTATTTGGGCTGTTCAATACCTGGTTATTCGGGCACGCAGGCGAGCTTCCTGCTCCGCCGTAATAATAAATCGGCGTGCCATTAATCGTGTTTGTTGTGGCTATGCTGTTTGTGGCAAAATAAACAATATTGTCGCCAAGAATCATCAGCCCGTCGCTTCCGCTGGTATTTACCTGGTTGTTAAGGAAATAATTACCCTGTGAAGTGTCGCTGTATACGCCTATGCTGTCAGTTCCCCTTACTGTGACATTGTTATCTGCGAAAGTGCTGTTGTCTCCGCCTGTAACAGCTAGCAGGCCGTAATTATATCCTGCGCTTCCATTGGCAACAACCGTATTGTTTGCAATGAGGCATGCCGCCGAGCCGCTTGAGACATAAATTCCGTGGTTTTCCTGAGTGCCATAAGTGCTTATGTTGTTTCCGATAACCCGTGTACTGCTGGCGCCTATCAGGTAAATCGCGATATTTGCCCTGCCTGTGCCGCTTGGGAAAATATTGTTGTTAATCACTGAGTTGTTGTTTACATTCCAGTTGCCCCAGATGTGAATGCCGTGGTTAAGGTCGCCTATTCCATAAGTACGGACTGTGTTATTCTTTATTGTGTAATTGCCTGGCCCGCCTCCGCCGCTGCTCCACAGGAATATGCCATAATTGGTGTTTCCGCTGCCTCTTCCTGCCGAATTAACTGTGTTGTTTTCAATTATGCCATTTGTCGAGGAATAGAGCGCATATACGCCGTAGCAGGTGCTTGAGCAGTTCACTGTAAGATTGTTATTGATAACCTTGTTTTGTGACATCTGCTTACTGTTTGAGTTCAAATAAACCGAATAAGCCAAAGTTGCAGTGGACAATGCCTTGATTGTGCTGCCGCTTATTGTGTTGCCGCTGACAGTGTATCTGAGATAAACTCCGGTATTATAGTTTGAGGTGCCGTCTGCAGTTATTGTGCTGTTGTCAATTGTGTTGTTTTGCGAGTAATCATCAATAAGCACTCCATACACTTCACTGCCGCTTGTGCTGTTTGCAAGGATTGTGCTGTTGGCAATAAGGTTCCCAGTGGAATTGAACATTTGAACTCCGAAATTATAAGTGCTGCTTCCCCTTGTCTTTATTGTCACATTTGTTACTGTGACATTCTGGTCTCTGTCTCTCAGGGAGATTCCGAAGGTGTAGCTGCTTCCTGTAGAATTAATAACAGTGTTCCTGATGAGGCTTGAATTGACCTTTGTGAAGTTGATTCCACTGATGTAGGAACCGGTTCCTGTGTTATCAATAATGACGCAGTTCTGGATGGTGATGTTTGACTTCCTGTCAGCTCCTATGCCGTAATCAGAGTTTCCGCCTCCGGTATTGTAAGTGACCTGGTATCCTGCGCAGTCAAGAACAACATTGTTTCCTCCGATTGTGATGCAGCTTGTTCCTGAATTAAGATTGCTGTTAAGAGTGGTTGTGGTGTTTATTGTTACAGGGCAGCTGTTTGGAGGGTTGTTGACAGGAGTGTTGTCCTGCGCA
>Ga0315297_10000599_pt1 | contig 21090 bp, 19 predicted proteins | sample YL17G15_0_MG_FD_203628 | JGI IMG/M metagenome (GOLD analysis project Ga0315297, IMG submission 203628) | Sediment microbial communities from Yellowstone Lake, YNP, Wyoming, USA - YL17G15_0 | ecosystem: Environmental > Aquatic > Freshwater > Lake > Sediment | place: USA: Wyoming | collected... | reverse complement strand
AAATCGTCCTTAGCTTTACTTCGCACCTCGTACTTTTCCCTTTGTACTTCGCCTTTCGCACTTCTGCCTTCGCCCTTCGTACTTCGGCCTTTACCCCTTGTCCCAGGTCCCTAGTCCCTGATACCTGACCCCTGATCCCTGATACCTGACCCCTGACTCCTGATCCCTGACCCCAAGTTCCTTCCAAACATTTTCCATACTAGAATATTAACATATAATTGAGACTAATAAAGAGGGGGATGAAAGCAAATTATTATTGCTCAAGGTGGGAAAGGCGTTAAATAAATGATGAATTAAGTATAATAAACTTGAACAATTCCCCTCTGGGCGTATAATTTAAAGGAATGATAAGTCAGACCGAATCAAAAAAAGACATTCAAAAACTTATTGATAAGTACGAAACCCTTAAGAAAAGTGGAACATATGAATCTTTTCTTGAACAGGAAACCTGCGACAAATTAATACTTCCTCTTTTTGCTGCTCTAGGTTGGGATATTCAGGGAGATAAAATAATTGACGAAGTAAAACCACAAGCTCCAGCAGGAGGCCAGAAAAGGGTGGATTATGCTTTCAAAGTAAACAGCGTACCCGTTATGTTTCTTGAGGCAAAGAAGTTGGATGAAGACCTTGATAATCCTAAATTCGCTCATCAAACCATCAATTATGGATATCATCAAGGTGTTAGATGGGTAATATTATCAGATTTTGAAGGAATTAAAGTATTCAATGCTACGCTTGAAACAAAAGAAATCCGAAAGCGTCTTATTATCGATCTTAAATATACCGACTATTTGACCAAATATAGTGAACTGTGGCTACTTAGTAAAGAAAGTTTGTTTAATGATGAGTTAAATAAGTATGCGAAGGCAAAAGGCCATGTAATTAACAGGGAGCCAATTAATGAGATTATACTAAAAAATCTATTAGTATGGAGAAATAAAGTCATAAAAAGCATCAAGGAATTAAATGCACGAGTAAGTGGCGAAGAAGCTGCTGAATGTACACAAAAACTATTAAATAGAATGATATTTATTAGAACTTGTGAGGATAGAGGATTTGAGCAGGGCAAGAAAATATTAAGAGAAGCGGCTAAAGAATGGCAAAATAATTCTGAAAAGCGGCTTTATATTATGCTCCGGGAGATATTTACTAATTTCTTTAAAGGGTATGATAGTGGTTTATTTGAAGAACACTTACTTGATACAGTTAAAATAAGCGATGAGATACTATATGACATTATATGTGGGCTATATGAAGATCGAAAAGAGGAAATTGATGAGTTTGATTTTGCTGCAATAGATGCTGATATCCTAGGGAGTATTTATGAGCAGTATCTTGGAACTATTCAGAAGGGAGAAGATTTAAAGGGCAAAGAAAAGCGCAAAAGCCAAGGTATATACTATACACCAAAATATATAGTTGATTACATAGTTAAAAACACTCTTGGCAAAGTGCTTAATGAATTGCTTAAGAATAAGGAATACGCAAAGATAGGCAAGCTCAAAGTGCTTGATCCTGCCTGTGGCTCCGGCTCGTTCCTATTGAAAACTCTAGAAGTGTTTGACGACGCTTATAAAAAAACTCAAGAATTTGCGAAGCTTCCGAAAGGAAGGAAAATAAAAGCATTATGTAATAATATATATGGTGTTGATCTGGACGCGGAAGCTGTTGAATTGACAAATTTAAATCTTTTATTAAGCTCCACGTATTCGAGGAAGAAACTTCCTAACCTGAGCCACAATATCGAGTGTGGTAATTCGTTGATAGATGACCAAAAAATTGCTGGAGATAGGGCATTTGACTGGAATAAAAGGTTTAAGGAAGTGATGGATAAAGGTGGGTTTGATGTAATTATTGGGAATCCGCCATATATTAAGGAATATACTAATAAATCAGCTTTCGATGGTCTACATGATAGTCCCTATTATCAGGGCAAAATGGATATCTGGACTTTGTTTGCATGTACCGCAATAGATAAGCTAATTGATGGAGGCATTTTATGTTTCATAGCACCAAACAATTGGATAACAAATGCTGGAGCAAGCATTTTTAGAGATAAGATACTCAAAGAAGGGGAAATTATTGAATTTTTCGATTTTGGAGATTTTAAGGTATTCCAGGAAGCTGGTATACAAACAATGATCTTCATTTTCAAGAAATGTAAGCCAAAAAAGTCTTACAATATGAAATATAGTAAGATTAATAATAGAGGAATTGCGGAAAGCGATTTATTGCAATTCTTAGTGTCTAAAGGGGAAGAAGGTAATCCAAAAATCTCCACTTATGATGTATCAATAAGACCAAGCGAATTAATGAGAAAGTTTATTTCATTTAATAAGCCCGAAGAAAAGAGAATTCTCCAAACATTATACGCAAAGAAGAATTTTCAATTGTTGAAAGATGAAATAGGACAGGGGATTGTATGCCCTCAAGAAACGGTAATAGCAGATCATTTGTCTATCTTAAAAGATGTTGTACTTAGAGAGGGTATTTTCGTGCTAAGTAATAGGGAATTGAAGTCCTTGAGACTAAACAAAGAAGAGGCAACAATTATTAGGCCTTATTATACTTCTGATCAAATTAACCGCTATTTATCAGAATCACGCAATAATGCATGGATTATATATAGCGATAAAACTATCTGGAAACATATAAGTAAATATCCAAATATAAAAAGGCATCTTGACCGGTATTCAAAAATTATCACCTCTGATTTTAAACCTTATGGACTTCATCGAGCTCGAGATGAAAGATTGTTTGAGGGCAATGTAATAATGTCCATTCGAAAAACGGATATACCAAGATTTTCATTTGTGGATTTCCCAGCTTATGTATCACAGACATATTTTATTATTAAGACGGAAAGGATTAATCTTAAATATCTTACAGGGCTTCTTAACTCTAAATTAGTTTATTATTGGTTAAAATATAAGGGTAAGGTACAGGGGGATTTATTACAGGTTGATAAGGAACCTTTGATGCAAATCCCAATATATTTACCATCAACCTCGATGCAAATGAAAATGAGTAGGATTGTTGATAAGCGATATTTATTAGGTAAACAGTATTTATTGGTCAAAGAAAAGAAGACATCCGAAACTGAACAGCTGAAAAGGAAAATCGACGAAACGGACAAGGAAATTGACGATCTTGTTTATGAGCTTTATGGGCTGACGAAAGAGGAGATTAAGGTGGTGGAAAGTGCGGATAACTAAGGTGGGAGAAAACTGTTTGAGAAAACATACACAAGCTGTAAATTATTATGAGCCATAGAGATCCTCACCAATCATTAAAAAGCGAAATCTTAGAGCGAGCACATTCTAGGAATGCCCAATTTGTGATAGCCAAGCTTCATTGGGGGAAAAATGACATAGGATTCAGCCTGCATGTTGCTCCCCATTCTTTTAGCACCGCCGGTTTTCAGGTAACTGATTTTTTAAACATTTTGGGATTTCAAAGAAGCGCATGCTCTTTTGTTGATCGGGGCCAGTGTTTTGTTAAGGGGATAAACGAAGGATTTGACATTCAAAAGTTTGCTAGTTTATTTGATCAAGCTTTTTCAAACCTTTTGGATGCGCATAAAGACTTAGAAAAGTGCGGCTTTTTCTTTGATCAGCCAGAAGGATGGGGCTACTTTTTTGGGAAGGGATCACAAAGGAGCGGATCTAACTGGCAAATGTCTGGCGATGGTCACACGGCCATGTCAAAAAATCTCATGAAACAAAGCGAAGACGAAGCCTTTTTGTTTAAGTTTACATGGTTAGAATCAGATGCGGGAAAAGGATGGGTTATTCATTATCGCCCTAAGCATCTACCCCTCTCCTCAGAGCTACAAAGCGTTTTTCAGTTTCTCGATATGCAAGATTTTCCACAGTGTCCAGAGTACGATTTCGAGCCATGTTATTGGCGGTCCATTGCCTTTGTATCAAGAGGGGATAGCCGTTTTGATAGCAATGCAGAGACTGCACATGCTTGGTTTGACGCCCATGCCAAACACTTTTCTTTAGGCATCCAAAAACTACTTACCGCAAATGCAGAAATTGAAAAAGGGGGACTTAGGTTATTACCATTCCGGAAACCAGAAGAGCGTCTTAATATTGATATTGAAAAAAGAACAGTTCGACCAAAATTGGAAACAACAAAGAGAGACATTTCTCATTTCGATGTTGCTCTTTCGTTTGCAGGCACAGAACGGCAACACGCCGAAAAATTAGCGACACTCATAAGGGATGCTGGCTTTTCGGTGTTCTATGATGATTTTTATCAGGAATATCTTTGGGGTAAGAACCTGGTGGATGTTTTTGACGAAATATTCAGAAAACGGGCTCGATATTGCGTAATTTTTATTTCGAAGGATTACAAAGAAAGAATGTGGCCGAACCATGAGCGGCAAAGTGCTCAGGCACGCGCTCTTCATGAGAAAGGCAAGGAGTACATCTTACCGATAAAGGTGGATAACACAGAACTCGATGGGATGTCGCCAACTATTGGATATATAGCTCTTGAAGAAGGCATTGTCAAAATTGCTGATCTTCTAATCAAAAAAATGCGCCCTTAAAAGCGAGTGTATCCATTTTATATTAGGACTATATGAATCGATGAATGAGGGTGGCGAAAATAAGGAGGGATGGATTATGAAATATTGGTTGATTCATGCTGGTGAAAGGGGCAAATTCTTCGATGAGTTTATTAAGTATGATATTGCAGCTGTCGGCTGGGATATGATGAGAAAAGATTTAAGCGACATTCAATCTAAAGCAGAATTGGCAAAGCTTTATAATAGATCTTATAAGGCGCAATCGAAGCAAACAAGATCAGTAAACATATCTACCATATGGAGATTTCTTAAAGAGGTTGAAATTGGAGATATTATTTTAACTCCTAATCCGTTAACGAGGCAGGTTTATATAGGCAAAGTAAAGGGGGGATATAAATACAGTCCAAAATCTCTTGGTGACATGTATTATAAACATAGAAGAAACGTTTCGTGGGAGAAGGAGGTCTCAAGAGACGCTTTTTCTCAGGATATGAAGCATGCAATGGGATCGTTGTTAACATTCTTTAGTATAGACAAATACGCGAATGAAATTGAAGGCGCTTTGCTTGGTAAAGCGACTGCAATTACTGCAAAGGGGAGGATTAAATTTCCGATAAAACCGTATGAAGAGGCAACAATCGGTGAACCAATTGATTTTGAGGGGATGACGAATGCTCCAATTGAAGAAAACGGGGTTATATTTCTATTCGGTAAGCTCCATGAAAGAATGGGGATAAGAATTAAGGCCATCAGAAAAGGTTTCCCAGATGCAATTGGCGAGGTATGGATAAAAGATCGTTTGTTTCCAAGGTCAATAGAGTTTGAATATAAAAGCTCATCTTTTGTACGCCATGGTCACATCAAGCATAAAAATAAATGCGATATAATCGTTTGCTGGGAACACGATTGGAAAGATTGCCCTAAGGATATCTTTGTCATTGAATTGAAGAAGGAAATCGAGAATTATATACAATAAATGAGTAAAAAGCCTGATATTAAATTAGTTCAAGAACGTGTAGCAAATTCTGCAATAGCCCCTTCAACATTGCGGAATCAAGGATCAAAGGGGGTAATTGAGGCGGCACGTAGTTTTTTAGGCAAATGTGATTTAAAGCCGTTTCGTGTAGTAAGAAATGAAGGTCAGTTCAAAACACAACTAAGCAAGCTTACAGAACAATTGATGGGACAATTTCCTAAGAGAGCTAAGAGTAATTATGGTGCGGCAAGAAAAGCGATAAATGTATTTCTCGAAGACGCTTTATATAATAGATTTTTATGTGAGGCATATTCACTGAATATAATAGAGCAGTATCTGGAAATTCCACTCGATAGTTATGTGATGAATAATATACTTAAGAAGATGGGCAAGAAGCATTATCTAAAAAGAATTGGAATTCGAAATATTGGCCCAAAGGATAATGCGCAATTCCAAAAAGCCGCAAAAGAGATAGCAGACAAAGAAAATGATTTAAGAGTATATTTAGATTTAAAGTATTGGAGGAGAAATCCCAGGAAAGAGTCATAGATTATTTCAAAATTGCCATCCCATTTATAATCCGCTTTTATTCTTCGTGCCCACCTGCCTGTACGTATTATCTATGTTATAATCTCCTCCAGAGGTGATATTTATGTTCCCAATAATAATGCTCTGTCTAACGATCCTGATCATCCTCGCCCATCTCGCTCTCACAAAAGCCAAAAGGAATACGAAGAATATCATTGAGGTCATATTGCTGGACTATATCGTCATCGCCGTCGGCATCGGGCAGACATTTGCCGGCATGGAACACATATTCAACGGCAACGAAATAGCCCGAGGCATCGGCTGGGCGCCGGGAAGCCCTTTCCAATATGAAGTGGGTGTCGCCAACATCGCCATCGGCTTGACCGCATTACTTGGCGCCAAATTCAGAGGACTATACTGGCTCGCTATTGCCCTCATGGGCGGCATCTTCGGTATCGGCGCGGGCATCGGCCACATAATAGATATCGTTTTGTACGGCAATACCGCCATCTATAACGCGGGACCAATGCTGTACCTTAACGACGGCTTGCTGCCTATAGCGCTTATTATTTTGGTGATCGTTTATTTGAGAAAAGCTAAGAAGAATCTATAGGCTATAGGCTAAACGCTATAAGCTAAAAGGTAGAAGCGTATTTGCGAAGGGCCTTGATTATCCCGTTCAGCATCATCGGTTTACAATACTCATTGACTTATGGTTTACAATAGTTTACAATAATAATTATGAAAAAAGATCTTGATGGCATAATAGAAGAGCGGCTGTCAAAGGCCGGCAGGATATCCAGCGATGACCTTGCAAAAGGATCAAGCGTTTCACGACAGGCTGCGCACAAAAAGCTCTCCCGCCTGGTCGAGAAAGGCATCCTCTCAAGGGTGGGCGCCACCCGCGGCGCGTATTACGTGAGGCAGGCAAAAACAGGCGAGGCCCCGATCAGCAATTTATTGGAACTTACACTTGTGAATAAAGGACTGGAAGAACACAAGGTGCTAGAGAGGATCGAAAGCAAAAATCCGTTACTAAGGAAGATCAGCGATAAAGCGGGGCACATAATGAGATATGCCTTTACGGAAATGCTGAATAACGCCATGGAACATTCAAGATCAAAGAATATCAAGATCAGGGTCTATGGGGAAAATGGATATGCGTGCTTTGAAGTGATCGATCTTGGCATCGGCGTTTATAACAACCTCATAAGAAAGTTCAAAGTATCCTCAGAACTTGAGGCGATACAGGAACTGCTGAAAGGCAAGAGAACAACGATGCCGGAAAGACATTCAGGAGAAGGCATTTTCTTTACAGAAAAGGCCTCTGACCGTTTCGAGCTCGAGGGAGGCTCCTCGCGGCTCGTCATTGATAACCTTGCTGATGATATGGCTGTCCAGGAGATCGCAAAAAGAAGGGGCACTAAGGTCACCTTCAAGATAAAAAAAGATTCAAGAAAAAGCCTGACGCGGATTTTCAATGAATACACCGATGAAGAATACAGGTTTTCCAGAACAAAGGTCACAATAAAGTTATATGAGAAAGACGTCGATTATGTCTCAAGATCACAGGCGAGAAGGGTCCTTTACGGGCTTGAAAAGTTCTCGACCCTGATACTTGATTTTAGGGGAATAAAAGGGATCGGGCAGGGATTCGCCGATGAGATATTCAGGGTCTACGCTCAGGGGCATCCACACGCTGAAATAAAGCCGATTAACGCATCAAAGACGGTCATGTTCATGATAAAACGCGTCGCCAAGTAGTTTACAATACTTGTCTGTGATGAGTTTACAATAGTTTACGAATATCTTCCACATAGGCTAAAGGCATGAACGTGGAAAAGGGCAAAAGAGGGAAAGGCGTCAGGTATGAGGTATAAGGGAGATCACTACCGAATTTTGAATGACAAAATCCCCGCCTGCCGGCTGGCAGGCAAAAACCAAAGCTCAAATTAATCTTTTAAATACAAAAACCAAAGAAACACGGGGGCCATGCATTTGTTTGTCATTGGGATTTTTGCTCCGGTTCATTTGGATTTTGAGATTTGACATTTGAGATTATTCTTTTATTCCTCGGCAATCCTGTATATGACGGATGTCGCTACAATATTCTATCTTTCCCGTGAATAATTCCCGTGGCATGGGAATTGCATGGATATGGGAAAAGGTGAAAGGTATAAGGGATAAGGCCAAAGTGCGAAGTGAGAAAGGGGAAGGAGACCGAAGGAGGAAAATGGTATCACAAAATAGCCGGGAAAGGGTATTTAACGGCCAAAAAATGGTGATGTTAGCCTATCCTTCACCTCATAAACCCGATCTTCTTCTGCCTTTCCGGCGGTGGAGACATAAGCTCGTTTATCGCGTCAAATATCGCTTTTATTTCTTCGTCATGTCCTTTAACCTTGCGTTCAAGTTCTTTAAGCTTCGCGGCCAGCTTCTTGTTGCCCACCAGCATTTGCCTTAATCGGACAAAGGCCCTCATGATCTGGATATTCACATGGACAGCTCTGGGGCTGTTGAGAACGGAAGAGAGCATAAGGATCCCATAGTCAGTAAAAGCATATGGCGTTGAGCCTCCAAGCATTGACCTGAAGGGTGTGCCAAAATGGCGCACCATTTCTTCAACTTCATTTTGATCCAGCTCAAACATAAAATCCTGAGGGAAACGCTCGATATTCCTTCTAACCTGACGCTTTAAGTGCCTATTATCTATCCCATAAAGTGCTGCCAGATCACGGTCCAACATCACTTTCTGCCCCCTGATCATGTAGATCCTGTTCTCTATCATCTCTATCGGAACTAATTTCTTGCTCATGATATCCTCCTTTATTGCGGCTTATTCAGTCAATTATCGCTTTTCTTGATACTAATCGCTCCACGAATCGTCTCAAAGGATATTAATATGCAATTTTCTTGCCATTTAAATAATTATATTCCATTTAACTGTGGCAGAATATTTGCGATGCCAAAATTGTACTGCAATTATGGTCATCCTAACAGGAAAAATCTGAACTGGTTGCAATTTGCAACCGGTTCGACCCTTTAAAACACTCCACATCTTTACCATTTGCCTTTACCGAGCATGGTGTTGCAATGCTCGCAAGTGTCTTAAAAAGCGACAGAGCTGTCAAAATGAGCATCTTTATTATAAACACTTTTGTCAGGATAAGGCAGGTCCTGTACGCACATAAGGAACTTGCCCATAAGCTTGAGCAGCTGGAAAACCGTGTTTCTGTTCATGATAAAGAGATCGAAGAATTGGTGTGTTCAATTAAAGAACTAATGTCCCCGCCTCAGGAAAAGCCGAAGAAGATAGGATTTTTGAAGTGATCGGTGAATTGAAGAGGGAAACGGATAAGGTAAAAGGTGTAAGGTATAAGGGGGAGGGGATCAGGGGTAAGGTGTCAGGTGTCAGGGGTCAGGGGTCAAGAATATTTACGGAGTGCATTGATCATCCCGTTCAACATCACCGGTTTACAATACTCATTAACTTATGGTTTACAATAGTTTACAATAATATACCTTGCACCGGCCACAGCCCCTGATCTTTCTTATTTGTATCAATAGACAATATAAGGTATAACTTATATAGTACTTGACAAAATATTAGTTGTAGCTTATATTTACTCACAGATAAGATCCAAGGCAAGGAGGATAGGATATGAAAAGATCGAACATAAAAGGGCTTAAATTGAGGCAATTGACAGAGGCAATGACAAGAAAAACGTTGATACCGATAAATAAGATCGGGCAAAGGCTAAGGGATATCAGGGAAACCATAGGGATGACGCAAAAACAGATGGCCAAACGGCTCGAGGTAAGTCAATCCGCAATATCGCAGATAGAAGAAAATCGGGAAACAAGCAAACTTGGAACAATATTAAAAATTGCCGGAGCCCTGGAATGCGAATTGATGGGGGCCGTTGTATCCCGAGAGCCACTCGAGGATATCATCAGAAGAAGAGCGGAGAAAACGGCAAAAAAGATGCTGAACAGGACTTTCGCGACCATGGCCATGGAGAAACAAACCCCGTCAGAAGAAGCCTATAAATATCAATTAAAAAAAATGATAGAAGAGCTTGTCGGCAATCCGGGCCCTGAACTCTGGGAGGATTAATGCCGATCTTTGAATATATTGACGGCGCAACTCCCATAGACGACCCATCAGGCCTGATCCCCAATTTATATACAAAGGCCGAACTGGACGAGTGGGAAGCGGCTAATATCTTGAAGGCCACCCGTAAATATCTTTCGGGAAGAAATAAATTCCGCGCGGATATCGAATGGCTCAAGAAAGTGCATAAAGAAATGTTCGATGATACATGGGAGTGGGCCGGAAAGTACAGGGACAGTAATGTGGGGATAGGAGTTGATTGGCCGCTTATACCGGAAAAAGTAAAGAATCTGGTTGATGATATAAAATTCTGGGGCAATGACAATTCCGGCCTGACCTTATTTCAGCAAGGCATTCGCATTCACTACCGCTTAGTGGGGATACATCCATTTAAGAACGGCAACGGCAGGCATGCGAGATTGATAGCGGATATATTCCTTAGAGCTCACAACGAAAAGCTGCCTAATTGGCCGGATTTCAAATTGATCAAGGAAAAGAACATGAGGGATGAATATATTAGGGCGCTCAGGGAAGCGGATAAAGGGAATTATAAAACGCTCGAAGAATATACGAAAGACCTGGTATCATAATGCGCTAATGATTTACACCTACAACACCCACGGAATTAGCAGGCACTTAACATTCTTCATGTAACCCTTAAATATCATAATCTCTCCCAGCCATGAAGCATGCGCTCCGCCCTGAAGAGATGCAAAGCATTCGTTCAGGGCTCCGCTTAGCTTCACGGCAAGGAAGTGCAAAATGTCCCCAATTATTAAGCTGTACGCTAAAAGCTATAGGCTTATAGCATTTAGCTCTTCGCATTATCTCAAAAAAGCTGACTGCATTTTGCAGCCGGTTCGTTCTTTTCATCCTCAGTGATCCTGAATATGACGGATTTCGCTACAATATTCTATCTTTCCCATGAATAAAGATTTGGCATAAGAATTGCATATATCAGCTGTGAGTTATCAGTTATGAGTTGTGAGGGATAAGGAGGATATAATGAGCAAGGAATTGGTGCCGCAAGAAGAGATAGAACAAAGGATATTCATAATCCGCGGCCAACCTGCCTGCCCTGTCTGCCGACAGGCAGGCGGCAGGCAGGAAGGTGATGCTGGATAGGGATCTGGCTCAATTATATGGAGTTTCAACAAAGGTGTTGAATCAAGCTACAAAGAGGAATGCTGACAGGTTCCCCGAGGATTTCATGTTTCAGCTGACCAAGGAAGAGGCGATAAACTTGAAATGCAACTTTAGCATCTCAAGTTTAAGGTCACAGATCGTGACCTTAAAACAAGGGGAGCATTACAAATATATGCCCTATGCCTTTACAGAACAAGGAATAGCCATGCTGTCCTCGGTCCTTAGAAGCAAACGGGCAATTCAGGTCAACATAGCTATAATGCGGATATTTGTCAGGATCAAAAGCATGCTTGCCGCCCATAAGGAGCTATCGCACAAACTTGAACAACTTGAGCAAAAGGTGGGAAGGATCGATGAGGACGTTAAGCTGATCTTTGATGCAATAAAAGAACTTATGTCTCCGCCTCCGGAAAAGCCGAGGAAGATAGGGTTTTTGAAATAAGTTATCAGTTAAGAGTTATCAGTTATAAGGGGAAGAGAAGCTTGCTATCCCTGCGGCTGAACTATCGCAAGCACTTCCGAAAGCACCTTCTCATCCTGCGCGGCGACGAACCAGCCCATGCTGTAATCGTTGCCGGCATAAGCGGCAAGATCCAGGGTTTCCAGATTGGTCACCCTGCCGGCCTCTTTCAATATGGCCAGGCTTCCGGCAAGATCCCATACCTTCGGCCCTGAATGAACATAAAAACCAAGCCGCCCCAGCGCGACCTGCGATAAACCGTAAGCAACAGAACCGATAACCCTCATCTCTCCGGCATATCCGACAAGCTGAGGCATTAATTTAAGGGCAGGGTCCGATAACGAGCGCTGGAAATCCATTCCGCCTATGTTCTTCACCGGCCGCGGAGGGGAAAAGGTCTTGCCGTTGATCTGTAAACCCATACCGTTAAGCGCGGCCATGACCAGCAGCTTGCTCCCAGCGGGGATTATATTTATCCCGTGGACCATCTCACCCTTATACTGAAGCCCCAGCGTAATGCCGAATTGCGGTATCCCGTTAACGAAATTCGACGTCCCGTCTATACTGTCCAGGATCCAGTGCGCCTGCGCCGACGCGTCATGCTTCTGGCCTCCTTCTTCGCTTACTACCGGATCATTCTTGTAGACGCTTAAATTCAACCTTTCCCGGAATATGCGGTCGATCTCCTTGTCTACATTCGTCACAAGAGAGCTGTCGGGTTTGACTTCTACCGACAAAGGCACCTGCCGCGCCACATTCTCCATAACGGACGACGCGAGGCCCGCGAAATCCATCGCGATATTCACCCGCGATAGAACTTCATATCTGAGCTCCATAGCCATAAAGGTCCTCCGCATGATTATCGTGAAATAGCACGCTTAATTTCATTTTTTTATGGGCGGGTGTCGAAGGTGCAAAGGGGTCAGGTAAAAGGTGTCAGGTATCAGCTAACAGGTATGAGCTGACAGCTATAAGGGATCAGCCTGCCTGCCCTGTCTGCCGACAGGCAGGCGGCAGGCAGGGGGGTGATCAAATACCGCTAACTTACCAGACGAACGGAATAAGCCTGTACTTTACCTTCTTCACGTAAGCCCGATATCCCTTCAGGTCAGAAATAAGCACCTTTTCTTCGTCGAGGATGCGTAATACAAGCATAAAAGGTATGAAAAGCATCGGGATGAGCGCCCAGAAGGAGCCGAGAACAAGCGGCATGGGAATATACAACACAATACCCGTGACGTACATCGGATGGCGCACAATGGCATACGGCCCGGTGTCCACCACCTTCTGACCCTTCTGTATCTCGATGACCCTCGAAGCATACGCGTTGTGTATCATCGTCCCGATGAAGGACATGTAGCCAATGAGCATTATAAATGCGGAGACTATCACCAGCCAGACCGGAACATTTGACCAGCCAAAACGGTGATCAAGACCGGCAATGATCAGCAACGCGAGAAAGAGAAAAGTGTTGAAGATCTGTATGATGCTCTGCGGCTCGCGCTTTTCCTTGACATGCAGCCTCTTCTCCAGCAGCTTCCTCTCATGCCTTAACATGTAGATCATCACGAAGAACATCGGGATGAAGAAGGTCCCAAGGTACAACCATCCCTGCCAGAAGTTGAACGTCCAGGCGGGCAGGAATATTAAAGCGCCCATGAAGGGTGCCCAGAAACTGACTACGATCAGAACGCGAAATACCAGATTTTGCTTTTTCATCTTTTTCCACCCCATTATTTTAAAGCTGTTTATTCAATGTAAGGATTATACGCCGGCATAGAGTAAAGTAAAGTAAAGATACAGAATATGTCGAGAAACGCTACAACTTGCCCTCGAATATCATTCATTTTACGCTTGTTATGATCGGCATGATAATTGCATGGACATCTGTACGATGGCCAACTTGACATTATTGGGGGGTGCTTTATGAAAGAGGAGTTAGTACCGCATGAATTGATAGAAAGCAGGATCTATTTCATCAGAGGTCAAAAAGTGATGTTGGGTAGTGATCTTGCCGTTTTATATAGAGTGCCGAATAAAAGATTGAACGAACAGGTCAAGAGAAATATGGACAGATTTCCAGAGGATTTTATGGTCAGGCTGACCAAAGAAGAATACAATAACTTGAAGTCGCATTTTGCGACCTCAAGTTGGGGCGGGATCCGCAAGCTGCCTTATGCGTTCACCGAGCACGGAATATTAATGCTGTCCTCGGTATTGAAAAGCAAAAGGGCTGTCCATGTGAATATCCAGACAATGCGCGCATTTGTTAAACTCAGGAAGATCCTTTCAAGCCATGCTGAACTCCGCCAAAAGATAGAAGAAATGCCTGCCTGACGGCAGGCAGGGAGAAAAAGTATGATGGTCAATTTAAGATCGTCTTTGACGCCATCCGCAAGCTGATGGAAGAGCCTGAAGAAAAGCCGCCGCGGCAGATCGGATTTATCAGGGGATAGCGGATACGGGGATTGACTTTTTATTTAATTTAAAACATGCAATTTATCCGTATTTGTTACGATAAATATATAGAAGGGCAACGGGGCCCTTATGAACAGTACAGAGGCGTAAAGGCCTCTTTTTGTTTATGTGGAGTTTGGGATTGACATTTGCCGGATGGTCGGGTAGACTTTGTTTTGTAATCTTGAAGTTGAGATCACTCATGGAAGAGGAAAGCCGGTCCCCAATATGTTATGTAAGACAAAGGCGTCTACGTTCGTAGGCGTTTTTCGTTTTTATGGGGCGGCACAATTTAAAGGAGGAAAATAATATGACAAGAGTAAAAGCGTTCATGGACGATCTTAAGAAGAAAAATCCCGGGGAGCCGGAATTCCATCAGGCGGTGGAGGAGGTCGTAAAATCGGTGGCGCCCTATCTTGACAAGAATCCGAAATACGACAAAGAGAAGATACTTGAGAGGATCACGGAGCCGGAAAGGATAATAATGTTCCGCGTCCCGTGGGTGGACGATAAGGGCGAGATCCATGTCAATAAGGGTTACAGGGTCGAATTCAACAGCGCGATAGGCCCGTACAAGGGCGGGCTCCGCCTGCATCCGACGGTCTATCTCGGCCTGCTCAAGTTCCTCGGTTTCGAGCAGGTCTTCAAGAACAGCCTGACCACGCTTCCCATGGGAGGCGGCAAGGGCGGATCGAACTTCGATCCCAAAGGGAAATCGGACAACGAAGTGATGAGGTTCTGCCAGAGCTTCATGGCAGAGCTTTTCCGCCATATCGGTCCGGATACCGACGTTCCTGCGGGCGACATCGGGGTCGGCGGCAGGGAGATCGGCTACATGTACGGGATGTACAAGAAGCTCCGCAACGAGTTCACCGGTGTTCTTACCGGTAAAGCCCTAGGATGGGGAGGCAGCCTGATAAGACCGGAAGCGACAGGTTACGGTTGCGTCTACTTCGCGGAAGAAATGCTTAAGACCCAGAAGAAATCCTTCAAGGGTAAAACGGTTTTAGTTTCCGGTTCCGGCAACGTCGCGCAGTATACCGTGGAAAAGGTGAACCAGCTCGGCGGAAAATGCGTCACGCTTTCGGATTCCCACGGCTTTATCCATGATCCGCACGGTATCGACGAGAAGAAGCTTGAATTCGTCCTGGAATTGAAGAACGTGAAGCGCGGGCGAATCAAGGAATATGCCGATAAGTTCGGCTGCAAGTTCGTTGAAGGCCAGAAACCTTGGGGCGTTCAGGGCGACATCGCTCTGCCGTCAGCGACCCAGAACGAGATAGACGGCAAGGACGCGGAAACCCTAGTGAAGAACGGTATCATATGCGTCGCGGAGGGCGCCAACATGCCGTCAACACCGGAAGCTATCGAGGTCTACCTTAAGGCAAAGATCCTGTACGGGCCGGGAAAAGCCGCGAACGCGGGCGGGGTGGCCACGTCAGGCCTGGAGATGTCACAGAACAGCATGAGGTTGTCATGGACAAGGGAAGAGGTCGACAGGAGGCTGCATGACATAATGGTCAGCATCCACGAGACCTGCGTGAAGTACGGCAAAGAGAAGGACTTCGTTAACTATGTTAACGGGGCAAACATCGGCGGATTCGTGAAAGTTGCGGACGCGATGATAGAGCAGGGGATAGTTTAGTAATCCAGGTTTAATGTTAGACAAAGGCGTCTACAGTGCAAACTATAGGCGCCTTTTTAATTGGAGTGAGCGTGATATGAGGGGTGGGGTCATTCTGACACGAGCGAAGCGAAGTGGAAGAATCTGGGTTTGGGGTGGGGACTATTGAATAAAAGTTTATAGATTCTTCGCCCTTCGGGCTCAGAATGACGGGGAGCGAAAATGAGGGATATGAAATGAAGGAAGAATGCGGGATATTCGGCGTTTTCGGTCATGAGGATGCCTCAAAGCTCTCATACCTGGGGCTTTACGCGCTCCAGCACCGGGGGCAGGAGAGCGCAGGCATCGCCGCGTCAGCAGGAGGCCGTTTCAGGATATTAAAAGGAATGGGGCTTGTGTCCGAGGTCTTTGACGCCCGGAACCTCTCCGGTCTTGCGGGCTCGTCCGCGATCGGCCATGTCCGATATTCGACGACAGGATCTTCCGATATCAAGAACGCCCAGCCGATACTCCTTGATACGTCAAAAGGAAAGGTCGCCATCGCCCACAACGGCAACCTTGTGAACGCAAAAGAACTACACGACGAGCTGAAAGCTTCCGGATCGATATTCCAGTCAACTGCGGATTCAGAGATCATAATTCATCTCTTGTCGAGATCAAAAAGCGGGAATATCCTGGAAGCCCTGGTCGAAGCGCTTGGCCAGGTAAAGGGGGCTTATTCGCTTGTGATCCTGACCATGGACAGCCTTATCGCGGCGCGAGATCCCAACGGTTTCAGGCCGCTCTGCATAGGAAAGCTTGACGGCGCATACGTCGCCGCGTCAGAAACCTGTGCGCTCGACCTTACCCAGGCAAACTATGTCAGGGATGTCGAACCGGGAGAGATAGTCGTTATCGACAAGAGCGGACTGAAGTCTGTAAAGCCCTTTCCTCCGGACATGGGCAGGTCATTCTGCATATTTGAACTTATATATTTCGCAAGACCCGACAGCAGCATAGCGGGCCGCAGCGTCCATCTTGTCAGGAAAGGATTCGGCAAAAAGCTGGCCATGGAGCATCCGGTCAAGGCTGACATTGTGATATCTATTCCCGATTCCGGCAATAGCGCGGCGCTTGGATACTCGGAAGAGTCAGGTATCCCTTTTGAGTATGGGATGATCCGCAACCATTACATCGGGCGCACTTTCATAGAGCCCAGCCAGAAGATCCGCGACCTTAATGTCAAAATAAAATTGAATCCCATAAAGGAAACATTGAGGGGGAAAAGCATCGTCGTTGTCGATGATTCCATCGTCAGGGGGACGACATCAAAACAGAGGATCTCCGCTCTTCGAGAGGCCGGTGCAAAAGAGATTCATATGAGGATATCGTCGCCACCGATAATCGACTCGTGCTTTTTCGGGATAGACACGCCCAAGCGCGAGAAGCTGATCGCGTCGCATAAGAGCGTGGAGGAGATAAGGAAATTCATCGGAGCGGACAGCCTGGGCTATCTGAGCGTTGAAGGGATGCTTGGATCGGCGGGGCTTCCAAAGGACGAGTTCTGCACCGCCTGTTTCACGAGGGATTATCCGATAAAGTTCGGGCATAAGGTAAGCAAGCTGTCGATAGAGAAGGGAAGGGGATAGCATCGGCCGAAGGTAAAAACCCTAAATTCTAATACCTAAATCCTAAACAAATCCCAATTATTCAAATCCTAATGTTTGAAACATTGTGTAATTAGTATTTGTTTAGAGTTTAGTGCTTCGGATTTAGGATTTATTTTGCTATACTAACAAATATATGTTTAAGATACTAAATAATAGAAGACTAATAGAGAATATAGTTCAACTCGAGGTTGAGGCTCCGCTGATCGCAAGGAACGCACTTGCCGGGCAGTTCGTGGTCGTGCGCACGCATGAGAAGGGCGAGAGGATACCTCTAACCATCGCTGATGCTCAGGGGTCCGTGATAACCCTTGTTGTGCAGGAGGCCGGCGCGTCGACAAAGATACTCGGGGGAATGAAGGCCGGGGAGGAAATAAAGGACATTCTCGGTCCGCTGGGTCATCCGACGGAGATCGAAAATTTCGGCACCGTGGCGTGCGTGGGGGGAGGGGTCGGTGTCGCAGTGATACACCCTATTGTAAAAGCCATGAAAGAGGGGGGCAACAACGTTATATCAATAATCGGATCAAGATGCGAAGACCTCCTTGTTTACAGGAAAGAGATAAATGCCTTTAGCGATAAAGATTACATAACGACCGATGACGGGTCATGCGGGCTTAAGGGTTTCGTATCGGACCAGCTTAAAAAGATTATTGACGACGGAACTAAGATCGACAGGGTGATTGCGGTCGGCCCCGTTCCAATGATGAAAGCCGTCGCGAATGTCACAAGGCCGCACAAGATAAAGACGATGGTCAGCCTTAATTCCCTGATGCTTGACGCGACGGGGATGTGCGGGGTCTGCAGGGTGGTCATCGGCGGGCAGGTCAAGTTCACCTGCGTTGACGGCCCGGAGTTCGACGCGCATCACGTTGACTTTGACGAGCTTTCATCCAGATTGAACGCTTACAAGGATGAGGAAAAGCTCGCGTTAGAAAAGTGTGAAAGGTGTAAATGAGGGGTGGGGAAGTCATTCTGAATGAAATGAAGAATCTGGGCCTGGGGAGGGGTCAAGGCAATAGACCCTTCCTGCCTGCCGGCAGGCTGGCACTTCGTTCAGGGTGACGGATAGTGTAAGTTTGCGGAGGTAAGAGATGGCAGAACGACCGAAAATGTCAGAACAGGATCCTAAAAAGAGAGTTAAGAACTTCAACGAGGTCGCTCTTGGCTATACGAAGGAGCAGGCGATCGCAGAGGCGAAGCGCTGCATCAAATGCAAGAATCCGACCTGCATTGCGGGTTGCCCCGTTGAGATCGACATTCCTGCGTTCATTGCGCTAATAGCGGATGGTGATATTGAGGGAGCGATAAGAAAACTGAAGGAGAAGAACAGCCTTCCCGCTATCTGCGGAAGGGTCTGCCCTCAGGAGGACCAGTGCGAGAAAGTCTGCGTGCTTGCCCCGAAAAGAGATTCTTCGGGGCTTGCAAAGAAGGACCCTATAGCGATCGGTCGGCTTGAGAGGTTCGCGGCGGATTATGAGATTCAGCAATTGTTGTCGAAACCTGCGGCTACCGTGCCTGCCGGCAGGCAGGAAAACCGCGGTTCCGTATCGGAGCCGAGACTTTCAGTCTCAGGATCCCCCAGTAAAGTCGCTATCGTGGGGTCCGGACCGGCGGGGCTGACCTGCGCGGCTGATCTCGCGAAGATGGGGTATCAGGTCACGGTTTTCGAATCGCTTCACGAGACAGGAGGAGTGCTGACCTACGGCATACCGGAGTTCAGGCTTCCCAAGAAGATCGTCAATTTCGAAGTCGACGGCGTCAGGAAGCTTGGCGTTCAGGTGATGACAAATGTCCTTGTCGGAAGGACTATTACTTTTGATGAGCTGAAAGAAGAAGGATTCAAGGCCGTCTTTGTCGGTTCCGGCGCGGGCCTTCCCCAGTTCATGGGTATTCCGGGGGAGGACCTTAACGGCGTTTATTCCGCTAACGAGTTCCTCGTCAGGATAAACCTGATGAAAGCTTACCTTTTTCCGGAGTACCTTACACCGGTCAAGGCCGGAAAGAAGGTGGCGGTGGTCGGCGGGGGGAATGTCGCGATGGACTCCGCAAGGTGCGCTCTCCGGCTTGGCGCTGACGAGGTCACGGTGATCTACCGCCGGTCAGAAGCGGAAATGCCGGCCCGTGACGAGGAGATAGAGCACGCAAAGGAAGAAGGCATAAAGTTCAGGCTGCTCACCGATCCGATCCGATTGATCGGCGATAATACCGTGCCTGCCGGCAGGCAGGACTGGGTAAAGCAGGTCGAGTGCCTCAAGATGGAGCTCGGCGAGCCCGATGCTTCCGGAAGAAGGCGACCTGTTCCGATAAAGGGCACGGAATTCAAGCTGGATATTGATGTTCTGGTCATGGCGATAGGCAACAGGCCTAATCCTCTCGTACCGTCCGCATTAAAAGGCCTTAAAACGGAAAAATGGGGCGGGGTGGTCGTGAATGAGGACGGCCAGACCTCGATACCTTACATATTCGCCGGCGGCGATATTGTCACCGGTGCCGCGACTGTCATTGAGGCGATGGGGGCGGGGAAGAAAGCAGCAAGAGCCATCGATAAGTTCCTTTCCAAATAAGTATATACTTCAATTATTTCTACCTATTTAGCTCAAAAAACCAATTGACTTATATATGTTTAGCAGTAAAATGGACAAGTCTATATTTTTATTATCAGAAAAGGTTAAATTAATGATGGGGGAGACACATTTGATTTAGTCGATCAGGCCGCCCTAAGGTGGTTGTTTAACTTAGGACGGCTTTTATTTTAAAAAAGGGAGAGTGGTTTTAATGTTAAAGAGATCAATGTTCCTGATAGCAGTTCTGGTGGTGTTGGTGGTGGGTGTGGCGACAGGGGCGAGTGCGGCGGTGCCCACACTAATGAGCTATGAAGGGAGGCTGACGAACCAGTACGGCACTCCTGAGTCGGGATCCAAAACAATGAGTTTTAAGATCTATAACGGAAGCGGCGCTACTCTTTGGACATCAGGCTCGTATCCGACATCTGTAAATCAAGGGATTTTTAGCGTTCTTCTTGGGAGCCAGTCGGACCCGATACAGGCTTCAGTTTTTACAACAAGCGAAACTTATCTTGGGGTTACAATTAGCCCGGACCCTGAAATGACACCGAGGACAAGGATCGTTGCGGTCGGTTACGCAATGAAAGCGGCAGTTGCGGATACTCTTGGCGGCGTTTCTTCAACAGAAGTTGTTTTTACGGTCGGCAAGGTAGGGGGGACAGCCCTTTCCGGGAATGTTAAATTATCTGCCGGCTCAAATGTAACATTGACGCAGGATGATCTGACAAAGGTTATCACTATTGCTGCAACCGGTGGTGGAGGCGGTGGTACCGTTGAGGTTGACAATATAACAACAGCGCTAAATGTTAACGGTTCGATCGAGGTTAAGAATGGCGGTATCACCAGCGCGAAGATCGCCGATGGGACCATAACCGGTAATGATATCAATCAAACCGCAGTTGTGACCGCTGCTGCTTTTTACGGGAATGGAACAAACCTGTCAGGGATAACTGTAGCTTATGCAGCATTGTCAGGTACGGCGACAACAGCAGGATACGCGGCATTATCAGGTACAGCAACAACAGCGGGATATGC
>Ga0315297_10000598_pt1 | contig 21110 bp, 16 predicted proteins | sample YL17G15_0_MG_FD_203628 | JGI IMG/M metagenome (GOLD analysis project Ga0315297, IMG submission 203628) | Sediment microbial communities from Yellowstone Lake, YNP, Wyoming, USA - YL17G15_0 | ecosystem: Environmental > Aquatic > Freshwater > Lake > Sediment | place: USA: Wyoming | collected... | reverse complement strand
ATTTTTTTCAGTTTGTGTGTATTGTTTACTGTTACATTTGATGTTCTTCATGGATGGTTTGTAAATGGCAACTAAGAAAAATCAAGTTCTTGTACCTGATCATATCTATGTTCCAAAACATGAAATAATTTCAAAACAAGAAGCCGAAGAAGTTTTAAAAAAATATAATTGCAAACCTACTGAACTTCCATTAATTTTTGTTAATGATCCTGCAATATTGGGATTAGGTGTTAAACCAGGTGATATGATAAAAATCACCAGAAAAAGTCCAACTGCTGGTGAGAGCCTTTACTATCGATATGTGGTGGAAGTTTAGATGGCAGATCCCTCAGTTAAACGCTGGCCTGTAATTCAGGATATATTAAAGCGTGAAGGTATTGCGCGTCAACATCTCAACTCATTTGATGAATTTTTAGAAAGAGGCCTTCAAAGTATTATAAATGAAGTTGGACAAATAGAAATTGAAAATGCAGAATATCCATACAAAATTCAATTGGGTAAAGTTAAACTTCAACAACCTCGAATGATGGAACTTGATGGTTCTATCACTCATATTACACCAGCTGAAGCTAGATTGAGAAACGTCTCTTATTCTGCCCCTGTTATGATGGAGGCAAGTGTTGTAGAAGATGGAAAAATCTTAGAATCTAGGTTTGTCCATATTGGCGATGTTCCAGTAATGGTAAAATCAAATGCCTGCATTCTACATAATTTTTCAACCCAAAAACTAATTGAACATGGAGAGGATCCAAATGATCCTGGTGGATATTTTATAATTAATGGGTCTGAAAGAGTTATTGTAGGACTGGAAGATCTTTCGTACAACAAAATTATTGTTGATAGAGAGGCTGTTGGAGGAAACACAGTTTTCAAAGCCAAAGTTTATTCTTCTATTGTTGGTTATCGTGCAAAATTAGAACTCGTTATGAAAAATGACGGTCTTATTGTAGCTAGAATTCCTGGTTCTCCTGTGGATATTCCAGTTGTTACTTTAACAAGAGCTCTTGGATTAGAATCTGATAGAGAGATTGCAGCGGCGGTTTCACTTGTAGATGAAATACAAAATGAGTTAGAAGGTTCATTTGAAAAAGCAGGGGATGTACCTACATCAAAAGATGCTATTGTTTACATTAGTAAAAGAATTGCACCTGGAATGTTAGAAGAATTCCAAATTAAACGTGCAGAGACACTTTTGGATTGGGGACTATTGCCACATTTAGGTAAACATCCTGAAAATAGAAAAGAAAAAGCCCAGTTTCTAGGTGAAGCTGCATGTAAACTGTTAGAGCTTAAACTTGGTTGGATTTCTCCTGATGACAAAGATCACTATGGAAATAAAGTAATTAAATTTGCAGGACAGATGTTGGCAGATCTTTTCAGAACTGCTTTTAGAAATCTGGTTCGAGACATGAAATATCAACTCGAAAGATCAGGACAGAAAAGAGGCATCAACGCAGTTGCTGCGGCTATCAGACCTGGAATTATTACTGATAAATTAAACAATGCTATCGCAACAGGAAATTGGGGTAGGGGACGTGTCGGTGTAACTCAATTGCTTGATAGAACAAACTATCTATCTACAATCAGTCATCTTAGAAGAATTCAATCCCCGCTAAGTAGAACTCAACCTAACTTTGAGGCAAGAGATTTACATGCTACACACTTTGGAAGGATATGTCCAAGTGAAACTCCTGAAGGCTCTAATTGTGGTCTTGTGAAAAATTTGGCACTTTCTGGAATTATTTCTGTAAATGTTCCATCAGAAGAAATCGTCGAGAAACTCTACGAACTTAAAACAATTCATTTCTTTGATGCAAAAGAAGATGTGAAAAAAGATGGGGCTAGAATATTTGTTGATGGCAGATTAATTGGTTATTACAAAGATGGCGAGCAACTAGCTCAATCACTAAGGGAACTTAGAAGAACTTCAAAGATTCATCCTCATGTAGGAATTTCATTCCATAAATCAGACATTGAAGGATCAACTAAAAGACTGTACGTTAATTGTAACGCAGGACGTGTCTTACGTCCATTAATTATTATCAAAGATAACAAACCATTACTGACACAAGATCTTTTGGATAAAATCTCTAAGAAATTACTTTCATGGACTGATTTATTGCGTATGGGTGTATTAGAAATGATTGACGCTAACGAAGAAGAAAACTGTTATGTTACATTAGATGAAAAAGACGCAAAGAAACATACTCATCTTGAAGTATTCCCACCAGCAATTTTGGGAGCAGGTGCTTCTATCATCCCATATCCAGAACATAATCAATCTCCAAGAAATACATATGAATCTGCAATGGCAAAACAAAGTTTAGGATTTTCAACACCGATGATGAATACTAGTACTTATGTGAGACAGCACTTGATGCTATATCCTCAAACACCTATTGTTAATACAAAAGCAATGAAATTATTGGGATTAGAAGACAGACCAGCTGGACAAAATTGTGTTGTGGCAGTATTACCATTTGACGGTTATAATATTGAAGATGCTATTGTACTTAGTAAAGCATCAGTTGATAGAGGTTTAGGGAGAACTTTCTTCTTTAGAATTTATGATGCCGAGGCAAAACAATATCCTGGTGGAATGCGTGATACTTTTGAAATTCCTAACGCTGAAGATAATATCAGAGGTTACAAAGGAGAAAAGGCCTACAGGTTATTGGAAGAAGACGGAGTTGTTGCATCTGAATCTCCTGTTCATGGTGGAGATATTTTAATTGGAAAAACTAGTCCACCAAGATTTATGGAAGAATACCGGGAATTCGAATCATCTGGTCCTTACAGAAGAGATACTTCAATTGGAGTAAGACCATCTGAAACTGGCGTTGTCGATACAGTTGTAATGACACAATCAAACGAAGGTGGAAAAATGTATAAGATTAGAGTAAGAGACATGAGAATTCCTGAAATTGGTGACAAATTTGCATCAAGACATGGACAGAAAGGTGTTCTCGGAATTTTAGCAAAAAATGAAGATTTACCATATACTGCAGATGGAATTTCACCGGATGTATTGATTAATCCACATGCATTTCCATCAAGAATGACGGTTGGAATGTTCATGGAATCGATTTGTGGCAAAGCTGCTGCATTGCGGGGAAGCCAATTTGATGGCTCTGCTTTTGTCGGTGAAAAAATGGATGAAGTTAAAATAGTAATGGATGCTAATGGTTTCAAATATTCTGGAAAAGAAACAATGTATGATGGTAGAACTGGTAAATCATTTCCAGTTGAAGTGTTTATTGGAGTAGTATATTATCAGAAATTGCATCACATGGTAGCAGACAAAATTCATGCAAGAGCTCGTGGACAAGTTCAGATGTTGACAAAACAACCAACTGAAGGTAGAGCAAGAGGTGGTGGATTAAGATTTGGTGAAATGGAAAGAGACTGTTTGATAGCATATGGAGCATCAATGATACTTAAAGATAGATTACTTGACGAATCTGATAAATCAGATATTTTTGTTTGTGAGAGATGTGGATTGGTAGCTTATCATGATGTTAAACAAAGAAAATATGTCTGCAGAGTTTGTGGAGACAAAGCAAAAGTTTCGTCCGTATCTGTTGCATATGCTTTCAAACTTTTATTGCAAGAAATGCAAAGTCTGAATATAGCCCCAAGATTGTTAATCAAGGAGAAAGTATAATGTCAATTCAAGCAATAAAAGCAGTCGATGGAATACGATTTTCAGTTTGGTCTCCAACAGAAGTTCGAAAATACTCCGTTGCAGAAATCACTGCTCCTGAAACATATGATGAGGATGGACTTCCAGTTCAAGGTGGTTTAATGGATGGAAGACTCGGTACACTTGAACCTGGACAAAAATGTCTAACATGCGGAAATACTGCTGCTCGATGTCCAGGACATTTTGGTCATATCGAACTTGCTGAACCTGTTTTACATATTGCATTTATCGACAATATTTACAAGCTTTTACAATCTACTTGTCGTTCTTGTGCAAGACTCAAAGTTCCGCAAGAGGATCTAGATGAATTTAGAAAAATTAAAGAAAAACATGCAGCATATACCGTAATTTCAGAAAAACGTATTCCTGAACAAATTATCGAAAAGGCAAAAAAAGCAAAAGAATGTCCTCATTGTGGGAAAACTCAGTATGAATTAATTTTTACAAAACCTACTATCTTTGTTGAAAAAACAGAAATCGGTGAACATAGATTACTTCCAATCACAATTAGAGAAAGATTTTCACAAATTATGGATGACGATCTTAATCTTTTAGCCTATGATCCTGTAACTGCAAGACCTGAATGGTTTATTCTACAAGCTTTACCTGTTCCACCAGTAACCGTAAGACCATCAATTATTCTTGAAACTGGAATTAGATCTGAAGATGATCTGACACACAAAATGGTAGATATCATTAGAGTTAATCAAAGACTAAAAGAAAGCAAAGAAGCTGGGACTCCTCCATTAATTGTTCAAGATTTAGTAGATTTGTTACAATATCATACTACCACATATTTTGATAATGAAGTCTCAGGTATACCACAGGCGCATCACCGTTCAGGCCGTCCACTAAAGACATTAACTCAAAGACTGAAAGGAAAGGAAGGGCGATTTAGGGGATCACTTTCTGGAAAAAGAGTTGATTTTTCAAGTAGAACTGTAATCTCTCCTGATCCTAACTTGGACTTGTCTGAAGTTGGAGTTCCAGAACAGGTTGCAATGAAGCTAACTATTCCTGAAATTGTTACTGAATGGAATATTGAAAGAATGAGAAAACTGGTGATTAATGGTCCAAACATATTCCCAGGTGTAAATTACATTGTTAGACCTGACGGTGTAAAAATTAGATTAGATTTTGTTGAAGATCGTTCTACTATAGCTGAAACATTGGAAATTGGATATCTTGTAGAAAGACATCTTGCTAATGGTGACATTGTCATGTTCAACAGACAGCCATCTCTTCACCAAATGTCAATTATGGCTCACTATGTACGAGTACTTCCAGGAAAGACCTTCAGATTACATCCATCTGTATGTCCTCCATACAACGCAGATTTTGATGGTGATGAAATGAATCTTCACGTTCCTCAAAGTGAAGAAGCTAGAGCTGAAGCAATTCTATTGATGAGAGTTCAGGATCAGCTGATCTCTCCAAGATACGGTGGCCCTATTATTGGGGCATTAAGAGACTTTGTTACTGGTGCCTACCTTCTAACAAAAGATGATACTACTCTTACTCCGCAGGAATTTTATAACTATGCCATGCTTGGTGGATTTACTGATAAACTCCCAAAACCTGGAACAAAAACCAAAGATGGACCAGCATATACTGGTAAACAACTGTTCTCATTATTTCTACCAAAAGACTTCAACTATGTAATCACATCAAAATGGTCCAAAGGAACCAAAGGTGCTCAGAAGGATGTTGTAATTAAAAACGGTGAATTAATTAGTGGTGTAATTGATAAATCCTCAATCGGTGCTGAGGAACCTGAAAGTGTGTTGCATAGGATTGCAAAAGATTATGGAAATGCTAAAGCAAAGAATTTCTTAAACTCTATTCTTATTATGGTGAAACAATACATCACTCATTATGGTTTTAGCTATGGCTATTCTGATCTTGAAGTACCAGAAAAGGAAAAACAACAGATTCTCGACGACATTCAAGAAACCTATGATGTCATATCTGATCTAACTTCTCAATATGAAAAAGGAACTCTAAAACTAACAAGAGGAATGAGACCTGAAGAAGCATTAGAGGCTTATATTGTCAATGAACTAGGAAAAGCAAGAGATAAGGCTGGAATGACGGCTGATCAATCCCTTGATCAAAGTAATGCTGGAAGAATTATGGCCACAACTGGTGCAAGAGGCTCATCTCTTAACATTGGCCAAATGGCCGGTGCTTTAGGACAGCAATCAAGGCGTGGAAATAGATTGCACGACGGTTATCATAATCGTGCATTACCTCATTATCAAGAGAATGACAATAATCCAGATGCACACGGATTTGTAAAATCAAATTATAGGGAAGGTTTGTCTGCTCTGGAATTCTTTTTCCATGCAATGGGAGGAAGGGAAGGCCTTGTAGATACCGCAGTTAGAACACAACAAAGTGGATATATGCAGCGTAGATTGATCAATGCCTTAGAGCACATTAGATTAGAATATGATGGTACGGTAAGAGATCCACACGGTCATATTGTTCAATTTCTTTATGGTGAAGATGGAATCGATGTTGCGAAAAGTGATCATGGGGAGGCATTCAATGTCACTAGGTTAATTGAATCTCAAACTATTATTGACTCTGGTAAGAAAGGTACGAGAGAAGAAATTTCAGAATTAGCAAAAAAATACACGAAGTCATTCAATCCCCGATTAAAACAACTTGTAACTGATGGATTATTGGATTCAAAATTAAGTAAGGAAGGTGCAGAAATTGTTTGTAAGAAGGGTCTTTCGTTATACAACAAAGCTAGAGTTGAACCTGGTCAAGCTGTCGGTATCATCACAGCACAATCAATTGGTGAACCTGGTACTCAGATGACATTAAGAACATTTCATTTTGCAGGGATAAAAGAAAGAAACGTAACTTTAGGTCTTCCAAGATTAATTGAACTTGTTGATGCAAGAAAAAAGCCTGTTACTCCAACTATGGATATTTATCTTGATGACGAATCAAAAAAATCTAGAGAAAAAGCTATCGAAGTAGCAAGAAATGTATTGCAAACCAAGGTTAGCGCATTAATTTCTGAAAGTGAAACTGATTACACTTCTCAAATTAAATTAATTCTAAGTCCAACTAGACTTAAAGAAAGAGGATGCACTGTTGGAGAAGTAGAAGCTGCATTACAATCGAATAAAAAATTTAAAATTGAAACGACAGGAGAATTGATGACATTAAAATTAGTTGAAGAATCTGATGCTCCGACTGTAATTGCTATAAGAAACAAAGTGCTCAATACCACTGTTAAGGGAGTTCCTGATATAGAGCGAGTGACATTAGTTCAAAAAGATGATGAATGGGTAATTCAAACAACTGGTTCTAACATTGCTAAAGTTCTTGAAGTCAAAGGAATTGATAAGAAAAATGTTAGAACGAACAACGTCTTTGAAATTGCAGCTACCTTGGGAATTGAGGCAACCAGAAATGCATTGATTAATGAACTAAATAGTACTTTGGAAGATCAAGGTCTTGAAGTTGATAATAGGTATATTATGTTGGTATCTGATTTAATGTGCTCCAGAGGATATATGCAACAAATTGGTAGACATGGAATTGCTGGTACCAAAGATAGTGTTCTAGCAAGAGCTGCATTTGAAATTACAGTTCCCACTATAGCTCACGCTGCACTAGCTGGTGAAGTTGAACAACTCAAAGGTATTACTGAAAACGTTATTGTAGGAAGTAATATTCCAATAGGGAGTGGCACAGTAGATCTTTACATGCAAGTAAGTAAGAAGAAATGAGGACAATCAAAAAAATTATAATGTGATGATGATGGGTGATGAAATTTCTACTTTAATGAGTAATAGTAAAAACAAAATTATTTTACTAAGATTAAGAAATAACAAAACTGTAAGAGGTAGTCTACAAGATTTTGACATTCATATGAATTTAACATTACATGAGGCTGAAGATATTTCAGACAATAAAATTACAAAGCTAGGAACAATTCTGCTACGTGGTGATAATATCTTATCAGTTTCATTACCTGAAGAAGAGTCATAGATCAATATCTCTAGTTCTCAAACAATAAATTCAAATTCAAATACTGTATAATGATGCTGATACTTTCATTAGCTTTTCTAATGTTTTTTCCCCCCGTATTTGCTGAACAAATTCCAAATTATGATGTGCAATACTCTCCAATTTTTATTGATAATCCAATATATTCATCTACAGGCAAAGATATGATGACTATTCTCGCGTCTACTTGGAACTCTGGTAAATATTTAATTCATTCAATAAGTGATGATGAAGATGGCACTATCAAAATTTCTAGACAAGAACTTAAAAAGTCATATGGATTTACAAAACCTGATTTAAGTTTTAGGATGTTTACTACCGAAGTAATTCTTGATGGATTTTCTCATAATGATGATATGGATACAACTCTTAAAACTACAGGAAATGGACCAATAAATGGATTTTTAAAAGCTGATGTGGATTCTTCAATTACAATCTCCCTTGAATTTGAAAATGGGATAGTATTAGCCAAATCTGGTCCAACACAATGGAGTATTGATACAATTCAATTCTCTGAAGAAAATTATCTTTCTGACAAAATTGCATTCCTTCGTGTTGTTGATCCGGATCTCAATCTTAATCCTGAATCTCTGGATCATATTTCAATTAAAGTTTCTTCCAATTCTGATAATGCTGGAATAAAAGTTGATGCCATTGAAACATCTGAGGGATCTGGTGTTTTTATTGCAACTATTACTTTTACACAAAATAAATCATCGAGTGGAAATCGACTATTTGTAATACCTGGTGATACCATCACTGCAAAATATGATGATCACACTCTCACAAAACCATACTCTACATCTGATGATCTTGAAATCAAAACAAGCGCAAAAATTGTTTCTTCGATACCGCCATTGAAAAAATTACAAATTGCACCAATTTTTTTGTCTGATGCTTCAGGCAATCAATTGAATTTTTTCCCAATTAATCATCAAATGCAAATTGTTGGAAATATAACAAATGAACAGAATTTCAAACAAAAATTTATTTATTTAATTCAAGTCAAAGATGAGAACAATTTTGTTTCATCTGTTTCTTGGATACAGGGTGAGATTTCTGGAAATCAAACTCTTGATGTTTCTCAATCCTGGACACCTTCTTTATCTGGAACTTATAATATTGAATCTTATCTTTGGAATTCATTGAATGATTCGATTCCACTGTCTCCACCACTGTCAACTTCAGTCTTTGTTAAATGATCGATAGTATAATTTCTACGTGAATATTAAATACAAAATTAAGATTTTAGTCGTGTGCTTGGATATAAAATAGGTATACTGCTAGTGCTAGCGGTATTAATTACTCCAATTGCTTCACAAAGCTTTGCAGATTCTATTTTGGTAGAATTTGATAAATCCGTATATTATACTGATGATTCAATTACAATTTCTGGAATTATTTTAGATTTCAAGATGCCTGTTATTGGGTTGAGCATCTTTGATCCTGAAGGGAAAATTCTATCTGCGAATAACGTAGAAATTAACTCTGATGGAAATTTCTCAAAAACATTTTCGTTGGATTCACCCTTTTATGACAAATCAGGAGAATACAAAGTAAAACTCAATTATGGAAAAATAAGTCAAAATGAATTTTTCACTATCTTGGGCAAGAATTTAGACTCAGAAATCATTCTTACCTCACCAATAAATCCTGAAATTATTTTTTTATACACTGATCAGATTGAATACCATGATAATGATTTCATTACCATTAGTGGTTTTGTTTCTGATATGGGTCCGCCTTCTATACTAATCGGTATCTATGATCCATTTGGTAATCCTGCAGGATTTTATACTGAACAAATTAATTCTAATTCTGAATTCTCTACAAGTTTTCTTGTAAAGGCAGGAGTTAATTTCAAAACAGATGGCACTTATTCTGTCAAAGTACGCTATGGAGAAAGTGAAAAATCAACAATTTTTAATTTTAACAAAGAAAAAACTCCACTTCTTTCTAATAATCATCTTATTGGAGATGATCCTATTGTGCAGCCTGTAGATAGTAAAACTAAACCTGGTCCAAATGATACAAAAATCAAAAATATGTCTGATTCATCAATAACCAATGATCATTCAATTATTTCAAACAATAATGATTCATCCTTAGCAAAAGACCACACCAAAGAAAATACTAAAACAAAATCATATGAAACTAACATGCATAGGAAATACGATAATCTCTCTGTTGAGGACATAGAACTGGGGAAATTACTTAATCAGATTAATTTAGAATGTGACAACAATAAATTTACTGATGTCATTTCTTACTATGATGGAATGGGTCCTGCATTATACCGACTTTGTAAATTTGAACAATCTCTTATTTTTTTTGATGATTCATTAATCAAAGATCCAAATAATGTTGAAATTCTAACCAACAAAGGTTCATCTCTTGGAAAATTAGGACGTATATCCGAATCAATCATTTACTATGATAAAGCACTTCAAATCAATCCTAATTTTATTCCTGCAATTAACAACAAGGCAAATGCACTTGCAAAAATGGGAAAATATGATCAGTCTATTTCTCTCTATACAGATGCGATTGAAAAAAATCCTGATTTTCAGACTGCAAGAAAAAATCTGACTTTGGTGTTGTCTGATGTACCTTCAAAAAGTACAATATTATCTGTAACTCAAGCATCACTATCTAAAAAAATTCCATCTGAAAACTTATTTCAAACAGAACAATCCTCAAAACCTCAAACAGAACAATCATCAAAACCTCAAACAGAAGAAGATTCTAATTTTTTTGAAGAAATAGGTGTAGTTTTTTCATCATTGGGTTCTCTCTTTGGATTTTCAAATTAAGTATGTTTTTGACTTTTTGAAGAGTAAAATTTCAATAAACCTATAAAGCCCTGACAGACGATTGTCAGTAACGATAACTGATGGGTAAAATACTTGAAAAGTCTTTGAAGGATGCACTTAAAGAAGATAAAATCACAATGGGGGCAAAACAAGTATTGAACTCTATAAAAAACTCAAAACTAATTATTATGTCCAAATCTGTAGACAAAGAAACGTTTGCAAAAATTGAATCAGATGCAAAAAATGAAAAAATACCTTTAGTAAACTTTCAAGGAACTTCTGTCGCATTAGGAAAACTATGCGGATTACAATTTAGAATTTCAACAATTTCGTTTACTTCTCTGAGTGATGCAAACATAAAGTCAATTCTTAAGGACATGGAAACCGAGGAAAAAAAATGACTGATTCAATTAGGTTGAATGAAAGTTTAAATGAGACAAATTTTGCTCGGAGATAAATAGGAATTCTGATGACACAATCAATTAAACTTACAACTGATCAAATGCGTATGATGTCTCTTTTTCAAAATGTAACAGGCGCAACCGCTCGTGATTGCGTTGAAGATGAAAAACAAGATCGTGTAATTTTTGTAGTAAACACTGGTAAAATGGGACTGGCAATTGGAAAAGGTGGAATTCATATAAAATCACTACAAAACATCGTTAAGAGAAATGTCGAACTAGTTGAATTTGATGAAGATCCATCTAAATTTTTGACAAATTTACTTAACTCTAAATTGGTTTCGGAAGTAAAAATAAATAAAAGAGCAGACGGTTCTAAACAGGCAATTGTAATGGTAGATCCAAGAAAGAAAGGTATTGTGGTAGGACGAGACGGTAGAAATGCTGAAAAAGCAAGATTACTTGCAAAACGATATTTTGATATTACGAGTGTTTTAATTAATAGTCCTGAAAAAGCGACATTGGAGATGTAAGATATGACTAAATCACCCCTTGGATTATTTGCTGGAAGAGTCTTAGTTGCCAAAAGAAAGAGACAACGATGGGCAATCTCTACCTATAAAAGAAGAAAACTTGGTATCGATAAAAAATCTGACCCTCTTAGGGGAGCACCTCAAGGACGAGGTATTGTTTTAGAAAAAGTCGGTATTGCTGCAAAACAACCAAACTCCGCTGTTAGAAAATGTGTTAGAGTTCAATTAATTAAAAATGGTAAAACTGTTACAGCGTTCTTGCCAAGAGACGGTGCAATGAATTTCATCGACGAACATGACGAAGTACATATTCAAGGAATGGGTGCAACACAAGGTGGTGCAATGGGTGATATTCCAGGAGTTAGATTCAAAGTCTTCAAAGTCAATGGTACTTCACTTCACGAGTTAGTAATCGGAAAGAAAGAAAAACCAAGGAGATAGAAATGGCAGAAACAAAGAACCTTTTATTATTTAGAAAGTGGGATATGTCTAATATTGAGGTTAAAGATCCAGGATTGAAAACGGCAATTTCATTAAGAAAACAAATCTTACCATACACATTTGGTCGTTCAGCTTTAAAGAGATTCAATAAGGCTGATGTAAACATAGTTGAAAGATTATGTAATAAAGTAATGCACTTTGGTAAAAAATATGCTAAAAATACCGGAAAAATGACTGGCAAAAAAACAAAAGTGCTCAATACTGTTAAAGTGGCATTTGATATTATTGCTTTAAAGACTGGCCAAAACCCGGTCGAGGTTTTAGTTAGGGCAATTGAATTTTCTGCACCAAATGAAGATACAACAAGAATTGTGTATGGTGGTACTGTATACCATGTATCTGTTGATGTTGCCCCAATCCGAAGAGTTGACATGGCTTTAAAATTTATTGCGGATTCTATAAGAGATGCAACATATTCTAATCCAAAACCAATTGAGGAACATATGGCAGAACAGCTTATCATGGCAGCCTCTAATGATCCAAACGCTCCTTCTGTGAAAAAGAAGCATGAATTAGAAAGAATAGCACAAGCTTCTAGATAAAAATTTTCCAGTAGCCCGAGGCAGATTCGAACTGCCGTCTCCGCCTATCCACTCTTGAGATCCAGAGGGCAGAATCCTTGATCTAAAATTTTTTATTTGACCGCTAGACTATCGGGCTACCAAGATAAATTCTAATGTTTTAGAATATAATCATTTGCTGGAATTATTTGAATCTAACTTCATGAATAGCTGTTGCATAATCACAATTTGCTTTTAATCTCATATATGGAATCAATCTAAAGTGAATTGAATATGTGTTGTTTTCTTTTAATAATATTCCTTTTTGGATTAAGGAAACCAATCCACGTGATGTGATTGCTATTTTTACATTATTTTTTTCACATATTTCATCACGTTTCATCTGATATTGTTTTAGTGAAAATGCTACATCATTAATTTCTAAAATCAGTGGCCATACAATTTTGGCCCAAACAAATCTTCTATTTTCTGTGGCAGATGCATATTTTCCTTTTTCACTCAACATTAATAACATCTAAAAAAGATGTTATAACTTAATAGTTGTCTGAAAAAGAAATTGAAGACTCATTAAATTTATTAGAAAAAAATTGGACCATTGATCCAATTTTACGAGAATTCATGCTAGGGAAAATTACTGATATTTCTGATTACACGATCAAAGTCAAAGATGTTATTTTTCATATTCCATACATTACATCACAAAAAAAATATATTTTATGGAAATGTTTTTGGCCTGACTGTCACAACTGTTGTGATCGACAAGGAAGATTACCTCTAACTTCAGATGATCTGATTATTATCGGCAAAGGACTAAAGTATCAACGATCATCTGATTTTATAAAAAATGAAACAATAATAACTACTTGGAAAGATACCACGCCATCTGGCCAAATCACTACTTTGACCACGATTAATCTAAAAAGAAAGACAGATGAGACTGAACAAGATGATGGAACTCACATTTCATGTAGATTTTTAGATAAAAATGGAGGATGTAGTATGCATCCAGATCGTCCTGGCGTGTGTTATTTATATCCATTTTCTACTTGGCTTGAAAATGAGAAGGGTGTGGCGCGAGTACATGCAACATATCAATTTACAGGTGACTGTCCTGGTTTTTATCTCTCTGAGGATATACAATCAATGAAACAGGAATTAAAAGATTATTCAAAAATAATTTATGATTATAATATGTCATCAACTAGAACAATGAGAGAAAATTTTGGATTTGTAAGTTTTAGTTAGGCTTTAGCCACTTTCATCAGATCTCTTATGTGAATTTCCATCCCAAATCTATCTTCGTTCTTTTTCATATATCTAAAAATTGATAATAACTCTACAATCTGTTTTATCATGCTGAATTTATTTTTCATTTTGTTTCTTACAAAGTTGAACACTTTACCATAAATTTTGAAATGTTCTAACACTTCTTTCTCATAGGCATCGTTATTTCCTAGATTCTTTACAAAAATATCAGCACATTCCATACTTGGAATAATTCCTTCTCCCAGTAGAGGATACACGGTTCCAATTGATTCTCCAACTCCAACCACTTTTCCTTTAAAAAATGGTTTGCACAAGTTCGGCGTCGCCAATCTAATTGGCCTTCCAACTGTTTTTAATACAGTACCGCCATACTTCTTCAAGAATTCGTCTGTGGCTTTCACATGATTTTTCTTATAATCTCCTGCGCCAACATGTGCAAATTTCCCTCCTAATGGAAAATACCATAGATAACCGGTCATTTTATCAAATGGCCTGACTAAAAAGTCATCATATGGAACACTATCCTTGTATTCTACTTTATATTCATAAGTAGGTAAAAAGAAATCCTGTTCTAATTTTGGAAGATACACTCTGTGAAATCCAGTGCAATCTATTATCATGTCGAATTCTTTTTCTAATTCTTCTAGTTTGGGGGATACCCCGTAATTTATTTTACAATCTTTTACAAAGTCTTTGATTAGTCTTATTTTATCATAAGTGCATAGCCCATGTAATTTTATATCAAATTTTTTATTATTATTCATCTCGATGTGCATATTTTTTCCATCGTGAATTACATAATCGTTAAAATCTATGCTTGATTTTTTACACAATTCTATCATTCTTGATTTGCTAGTCCCCCACGCACAAATAGAATCATGCCTATCTTCTGACATTCGCTCATATCCTACTAATTCATGAGAATTTTTTAGTCTGGATATTAAATAACTTCCAGCTACTCCTATTCCACAAACTGCTATCTTCATTCATCTAAAATCTTTCCTAACCTAATAAATACACTGTCAGTTTTTAGATATCTATATTTTTACAAAAATAGATTAATATTCAAAAAAATATTAATTGCAACATAACCAATTTGATGGATTCCTATTCAGAGAGGGATTGATTATGTTAAAATAAATTTTTTTGCTCTGTTGATGATCACCATCATACAATTCAATGTTCTAATATGATCTATTTATTAAACTTCAAAAGCGAGAAATAAATTTTTATCTTAAATTACGTTTTGAAATTATTTCTAACGAATAATTATTCTTAGATTCATTTATCCACAAGTAAAAAAAATTGATTAACTTCCTTTAATATCAATCAAAATAGGCAAAATCTGTGATCTCTGCAGAAGCTATAAAAAAACTTGAGACATCAAACCAACATCTACAAACAATTATAGACCATCTTGATGAACAACTTGCTGATATACGCTCAGATCCTCGATTAGAAGATCTTGTGGATGACTTGGAACAATTATTTTATACCTATCTTAAAACTTGGATTAAAAGCAATTCCGAAGTTATTGAGATTTTATTAAAAGATAACAAGTAATTTTTCAAAGCCCCCCTGTAAAAAATATCAAAAAAATCTCCAAAATTCTAAAATAAATCTAATCTATTTATTTGCTAATGATACTAACATAAGAATTTATAAAAATAGTACTTTATGTTCTATTCAATTAATATTGCAGGTTTGAAGGGTCTTGCATGCCTTGCTTTTTCTTTTGGATCATAAATATCTGAATCTGATTCAGAAAACACTTGTATTTCTACCCCGAAATCTTTTTTTCCGATTTCTATCAATTCGTTTATCAGAAAACTTTTTTCATCAAATTTTTTTGATTCTAATTTCATTTTTCTAATTTCTGTTGGTTCTGATAGTATGTCTTTGATTGTTTTTTGTACGAAATCTGGAATTTTCTTGACCTCTTCTGTATTTGGAATAGAAATAAGTTCTTTCATGATAGTGCCCATATTTGTTTGACCTGTCATCACTTTTTCTAAAATTGAATGATATACTTTGAACTTGAATGAATTTGCAGTGTATATAGTAATTTTTTGTGGAATTATTTTTGTAACTTTAAGGATTTTTGAAATGTCTTCAATTGTAGATTTTAAATATTCTTCAGATTGAATTGCAGTGGCATCTACTTCACCTTGAGAAAATTCTGGCCACTTTGATAATGACACCATTCCCAAATGTCCTAATTTTTTCCACATTTCTTCAGCAATATGTGGCGCAAATGGAGAAAGCATTGTAATTCGTGTTGAATGAATATCATGCAAAACTCCTGAAATATTTATTCTGTTTTTTGCATTTGCCCTTTTCATGTACCAACTTAAATCTGATTCAAATGAAAATAAAATATCGTGTAATGCCTCTCGCAATCTCATTTTTTCCACTGCTAGAGTTACTTGTAATATCATATTCTGTGTTTTTGATTTAATCCATTTGTCTTCGGCCTCAAATTTCTCTGGAATCCCAGCTTTGAGCAAAGAGCACTCAACAAATAACGCCTCTATCTTATTTTGTATTCCTGAAACTGACTCCATGTTAAAATCTGCATCCTGCAATAATTCTGCTGAAATTATTATTGCTAATCTGATTGGGTCTGCACCATAATCTGAAATTGCCTTTCTCAGTGGAATAATATTTCCCATACTCTTCGACATTTTTGATCCATTCATGAGGACAGATCCATTCACTACTATTTCACGAGGCCAATTACTTTGAGGAAATATTGCTACATGATTTAAAACAAAAAATGTCAAGTGATTTGGCACCAGGTCACGCCCAGAATGCCTTGAATCTACCGGATAAAAATACTGGAATTCTTTTTTGATTTCGTTAATTATGTCTATTGAAATTTTCGTGATCGCTGAAACTTTTTCTGAGTCGCCTTTGTCTAGAAAAATATAATCAAAAAATTCTTTCGATAAATTATCCGATATTATTGTTTTATTGTTAACAAATTTTGAAATTATGTAGTATGCCATATAAATTACCGAATCTGACAAACTCTCTACAATCCAATCTTTATCCCATGGAATCTTTGTACCTAATCCATGCTGCCTTGCACATGCTCTTTCTCGTAGCCATCCGATTACATAGTTAAATTCTGATCTAATTTCCTGCGGTAAAATATTCATTGAATCAAAACATTTTGTAGCTAGTTCTTTCCAATCACTGTCTCCATAATTTAGAAACCATTGATTATTGAGAATTTTAACAACACATTCTGCTCCACAACGACACCTTACTGGTGTATTTGTTAGCTCTAACAAAATGTCTGCATGTTTGTTTTTAATTAACCAATTTTTTATCGCTTCTTTGGCATAAGATACTTTGATTCCGCTAAATTGTTCTGTGTTTAATTTGAGTTTTCCTCCATAGAATTCCTTACCGTATACTTCCTTTGTTGCTTCCTCTAGTTTTGGATCATTTTGATCTATAATCCCAAATTTTTCTAACACCTCTTTTGCAGGGTTTTCACCATATCCCTCTGTCTCAATAATGGAAATTGGTGTTATTGCATTGACTTTTGTAAATAATTCAGACTCCATTTTTGATTTTTTAAAATCAATTAATGCCTGATAATCAAATGGTGCATGTGCTGGAACTGACATTACTACCCCTGTACCAGTTTCACTCTCAACAAAACTTGCCGGAAGCATTAGTATTGATTCATTTCTATGTGGAACTGTGACTGTCTTCCCAATTAATTCTGAACCTTTGATTTCTCCATCATATGTTATTTTCTTATCTAGAAATTCGAGCTTGTATGCACATTCTTTACTTACAATCCATTTCTGATCATCTACTGTGATTTTTTTGTAAATAATCTCTGGATTAATCCAGAGATTTACAACTCCAAAAATTGTTTCGGGTCTTAGTGTTGCAGTTGGAATAATATAATCTTCAAATTTAAATTTGATTAAAATATATTCTGTAAAATCTGGTTCCACATCACCAAGCGTGTCATGTTGTGAAACTGGATTTTGATCTTTTGGACACCATCCAACTGGATGAGATCCCTGAATGATTAGATTTTTCTCTCGTAATGTATTGATTTGCCATTCGATGAATTTACTATATGCTGGATCAATTGTAGTGAATTCTCTTCTCCAGTCTATTGAATATCCCATTTCTATCATTCCATCTTTAATTTCCTGATGGAAATAATTTGCAATTTTCACTGGTTCTACAAATTCTTTGATTATGTCTTCTGGAACCCCATACAAATTTTTTAAATTACTGATTAGTTCTTTGTCATTTGCCTCTACTCTTTTTGCCATTCCTAATATCGGGGTCCCTGTATAATGAAATCCCATTGGAAATAATACATTGAATCCTCGCATTCGATAAAACCTTGCATGAACATCTGCCAGTGTATATGTTCTACCATGTCCTATGTGCTGAGGTGAATTTGGATAAGGATATGCTACCGTGATAAACTTTTTTGGTTTATCATTTGGATTTGTCTCAAAATCTTTATTTTCATCCCATTTTTGTCTCCATTTTGTTTCAATCTCTTTCCAGTTTATTTTCATATGATCACTCTAATCCTAACATCATTGATTTTGCCTTGTTAATCGCCTCAACTTTTTTAGACGTATCTTTTCCTCCACCTTGGGCAAATTTTTCATCTCCACCACCTGCCCCTCCTAGAATTTCAGCCATTGATTTGGCTATATTTCCAGCATTTTTACTCTTTGATGCCTCTTCTCCGGAATACACTATAATTCTGATCGTAGATCCTGCCTCAAAAATACCTACATATGTTATCATTGGATTATTTTTTACTAGTTTTTTTCCAAAATTTATGTGGAAAAATTCATCATACTGATCACTTGAAGTAAAACAGAATTTTGAAGACTTTGTCATATGTATCTGAATTTCATCAATCGTAGTTGTGCCGTCAAGGTGATATGCAGAAATCTTTTCAAGTAAAACTGGAATCTTCTCCCTTGCTTTTTGTTTTCTTTCCTCTTTTTGGTTTTGTATTTGTTCCTTTTCTGCAGACTCTTCTACACTTTTAATCTCATCCATCTCTTTTTGTTTAATGTAATCAAAAGCTGTTTGACCGGATACAAATTCAATTCGTACAACCCCATCTTGAATTCTTTTTGTTTTTGTTATTTTTATGATTTCTATATCTCCCGTTTTTTTAACATGCGTTCCTCCACATGCCTCTACATCAAAATCTTTAATGGATACAATTCGAACTGATTTTACCGGAACAACTCCTCCTTGATATATCTTAAATCCATATTTTTGTTCTGCAGTTCCTCTGTCAAAATTATCGATAGAGACTGGAATGTTTTGTTTGATCACTGAATTTGCAACTTTTTCGATTTCATTTATTTCGCTTTCACTAAGAGGCGAATGATGAGTGATGTCTAATCTTGCATGATCTGCTTCTTTAAATGCTGAATGTTGCCAGATCCATGAACCCAAAACACTTCTTGAAGATGAATTTAAGATATGGGTGCTGGTGTGATTTTTCGTAATATTTTCTCTACGTAAAGAATCCACTTTACACTTTACCATTTCTCCTTCATTTGGAATCCCCCCTTCTAATTCATGCACTACAACACCTCCATGTTTGTTGACATCAATTACTTTGTACTTCGCAATAGTTCCATAATCTGGTTCCTGTCCACCACCTCTTGCATAAAATGATGTTTTATCCAGCACCACTGATCTGTCAAAGACTCTTAGAACTTTGGCCTCAAATTCCATAGGATCATCTTTGTAAAACAACATGTCTGTTTCTGGAAGATTGTCTAATGGTAGTTTTTCTACTCCTTTTTTCTTCTCAGATTGATGTAAATCTGATAATTTTGCATAAAATGTAGATGGAATTTCTGATATTACATCAAGCTCTTTTAGATAATCTGGCGTAATTCCATCTGATTCGTACATTGTGATTAATTCATTCACCGTAAGGGGCTTTCCTCTTCCTTTTAATTTAGATGCCACCTTTTCCATTCTTGATTTTGATTCATCATATCTTCCAGCTTCTATTTTGAGAATTGTTTTTACATCTTCTCGACTTGAATTTAGTTCTGGATATGTTTCTTTTAGATAATCAATATGTGCATCAATTAGTTCATCTAAATCTAATTTTAAATTCATTCTATTCATTGTTGCAATCACTCTGCGCAAAATCATTCTCAAGTTATACCCTCCTCCTACATTACTTGGGAGTGCGCCATCTGAAATTGCAAATATTAATGTTCTAAGATGATCTGCAATTAAATAAATTCCTTCTAATGGAGTAATAATCCGATTTACTTGCTCATCTGTTAATCCCACTTTCTTTATTGCATGTTTTCTAACATCGATCAAATCCTCAAATTTTTCTAAACCCTTTGCAATTTCTGTAAAATACATTCTTAGTAATTCTGAATTAGGACTGATTCCTATTTTTTGAAATAATTTATTTGTGATTGGACCGAAGCAGCAATCATATGCTGTTGGAGTTCCCATTGTAATCCACGCAAATCTTTCTAGACCTGCCCCCATATCGATAATCTTTTGGTCAAGAATAGTGTGTTTTCCTAACTCCCCTTGAAATTCCGTAAATACGGCATTGCCTAATTCTAACCCTTTCACAAAATACTCTAAAGATGAACCAAAAGAACCTCCTCCTGCCCAAACATCTTCCACAAATACAACCTCTTCTTTTTTGATTCCAAACTGATCTGTTAATAACCTAAAATCTAAATCCACACACTGATCCTTCCAATATCCTTGAGAGTTTGGAATACTATGTTGTCCAATCATACAAAAACTAGAAAAATGTCTTCCAGTTACTCCGACATTTTCCAAATCCTTAAACCTTAAACAAGTTTGTGGCACTACTAATGGATTTGCAGGAAATTCAAAAACAACTTTAGACCCCATTATTCTTTGAAAATCCACAATTGACGCGATCGTAAAATAAAGATCATCACGCCATCTACAAACAACTGGATACCTAGAAACTGATGTGTGCCCATTTTTTACAAAAAATGATTCAACTTCCTTCCAAGATTGAGTGTAATCAAATCTCTTTGTGGTTGGAGGATTACCTATGAACGAATATGTGTCATCTGCATCATCGGGACATAACTCTCTTCCAGAATCCAAAGTCCAAAAAAATCTTTTACATTTTAAACATGATTTTCTAACAAATCCTTCATCTGCAAATAATTTAACTTTATAGAATCTATCTGGGTCAGACGAAAATTCCTTTAGGATTTCTTTTTTATCCAACGAAAAGGCTCAATTTGCCCGATATTAAGAATTGTCGATTAATGATACATTAAATACAATATCAATTA